>JACCDJ010377647.1_pt1 | contig 15921 bp, 13 predicted proteins | sample 7444481 | NCBI WGS metagenome assembly JACCDJ01 (sample SAMN15323435, study PRJNA562643) | freshwater metagenome | isolation source: river surface water | place: USA:Blue River Watershed | collected 2017-08-15 | reverse complement strand
CGGTTCGATGCGTAGTTACAGAGGCGGTCAAGAGTCGTCTTCTTTCAGAAGTTCCTGTCGGTGCATTCCTAAGTGGGGGCCTAGACAGCTCAATTGTATGTGCCATCGCTCGGCGGGAATTGCCCGAGTTACATACATTCTGCATAGGATTTGAAGATACAGTGGATCCTTATCATGGCTACTCGGATGAGTCGGCTCAGGCAGAGAGCTATGCATTCAAGCTTGGTACAAAGCACACAACAATCAGGGTGACTGCAGGAGAATTTCGTGCGTTGTTGCCCGGTTTTTTGAAGGCTGCGGGCCAGCCTTATGCGGTCTCATCCGGTTTGGGAATCATGGCAATCGCGAAGGAGGCCCGAAGCCGTGGTGTGAAGGTGCTGCTGTCGGGTGATGGTGCCGATGAGGCATTTGGGGGCTATTCTTGGTACTCAAGTATTCCAGCCACCTTTACGACACAACCATCAATTCAAGCCGCCGCGCGATTCGTTGATGGGGTAGGTACTGTCGAATCACGAATCAAACGGATGGCAGGTTACGAACATCCGCTCAGAGCATGGGCGTGGCATTATTACGCCAGCGAAGAGGAAAAATCTTCTCTTTTCCACCATGACTTGGTTAAGGAAAGCTCGCTTCGCTGGTTCGCTGCGGCTCAGATCGAAGAGCCCATAGATTACATAAGAAGCGACCGTTCTTTTTATTTCCCAAATGAAATGCTTTCCAAGGTCGACAGGATGACCATGGCCTATTCAGTTGAAGGGCGGGCCCCTTTTGCCGCGCCCTCTGTGCAGAATTTCTCAACCCGACTCCCTTGGCAAAAGTTGATTCGTGATGGGCAATTAAAGTGGATACTACGCCAGGGATTCTGTGCCGATTTACCAGCAGATGTTATAACGCGACCCAAGCATGGCTTTAATGTGCCAATAGACCACTGGCTAAAGGGGGAGTGGAATGATCTTTTCCAGGAGACTTTTTTGGAAAACTCACCATTGCACCGCAAAGGCATTCTCGCTCGCGGGGCATACGAATATGCGCGCCAGCTTTTGTTTGATCCTGGCAAGGTTGCAGGGCATACCCTATTTGCCTTTGTAATGCTAAACCTATGGATGAAAGAATATGAGAACTGAGATAATTGCCGAGATTGGCCAAAATCATAATGGCGACATTGGTTTAGCCAAAGATCTCATAAAAGCAGCGAAACAATCTGGTGCAGATGTGGCCAAATTCCAAGTATATAGTGCGAGGAATCTTTTCCCGCCCAAATCAGAAAATCCGTGGTTCGAGTATAATTGTTTAACTGAGTTAAAGCGTGATGACGTGTATCGTCTCGCTGATTATTGCGCTGAAATCGGTATTGAGTTTATGGCATCCGTTTTCGACCTTGAGCGGTTAGAGTGGCTTGAATCGGTAAATGTCAAAAGATACAAGCTTGCGTCGAGATCCGTATCTGATAGCAAGCTTATTTCTGGTTTGGTAGTAACAGGAAAGCCGATCATCGTTTCACTAGGGATGTGGGCCGGAGAAGGTTTCCCGAACATCGAATCCCCTGGTGGAGTTGATTTTTTATACTGTGTGTCCAAATACCCTACGCCCCCGTCCGAACTCCGTCTGTCTAAAGTGGATTTTGGCAAATATGCCGGTTTTAGTGACCACACTGTTGGAATAACGGCTGCCTGCGCCTCCTTTGTGAGGGGTGCGCGAATACTTGAAAAGCATCTGACATTGGATCAGGCCGCTTATGGTCCAGATCATTCCTGCAGCATGACACCGGCGGAATTGGTCAGAATTAACGAATTTCGCAACAACTGGGAGGAGCTTAGGTAGCGGGCATTACTAGCGTACATTGGGCGGCCCGGAAACCTCACACAGAAATGACACGCCAAAGCTTTTTTCGTCGAATTATCTAGGTCTTAGGTGCCCCATTAGCAGGAAGAAATCGTCGCAAGCCATGGCATTAGGGTACCGGTTCGATGTCTGGTCACCAATAATACCTACCCTTCTAACATTGTTTATACTAGGACTCACTCAGACGAGCCATGCTTGCCGTAGTGTGAACTCGGTATTTTCTCTGGATAAGGTTGGTGTAGGCTCAGACTAATCGGGAGCTGGTTGTCTCCACCATGGACAATAACTACCTGGGGGCATCACAACCCAAATAGCCTGTCAGCATACTAAGGGCGTGGCGCGCAGTTATGAACGGCAAGACTTCGTCGCTCCCGATAATTTGAGCGCCCGTATGAGCTCACGTGGAAGCTCCCATGGCAACGCGGTGGCGCAAAGCTTCCACCAGTTGTTCGAACAGGCACAGACTAATAAACGCAGAATATACGCTGCGAGAGACAATAGACGGAAAGATATAATTCGATATATTAAGAAGACATTCTATAAACTGAACAGGCAGCAAGGCTAAAGCAACATACTCAATCAACCAGAGAACGAGAAGCCTTACTTAATGAAGTTCGTAAGATTCTAGGAAATTAGCCCTCATTCAACTCATTAATTGCCCCCTTAGGAGCCTGTCACAAAGAATTGGTTCATTTGGAATGATGTGACATAAGATGCCGAGTCGGACATATTTGGAATTACTTTGTGTAAGAATCGAGCACTTAGAGACTGTTGACAGCCACGAACTCAGCAGAGAGTGACTTTTAATAGAATAACGCCGAATGAATAATCTATTTTTTAGGCTATATCTTACTTACCATACTATAGTATCTACAGATAGATTTAATTGATCGATATATTTTATATAAAAATATATATGCAAACTACACTCAAAACTTTTCTGTTTCCATATGCCCGATATGCCATCAATTCTCTTGCTGTATGGCAAAATCCCGCAAAGCGTATCATCTATAAAAAACTATTTAAATTTCTACAAAAGGTCACTGGGCGAACTAGAAAATTTAATTGTGAATTTGTCGAATGGAAGGTGGCAGCGGAACGGGAAGTTGGTGATGTATTAACTGCAATTAAACAGGATGGTTACTGTCTTCTGTCTCCAGGCTATTATGAAAACCGTCCTATAACTCACCAACAAGCGGTGACGAGGGCGAGCAACTTACTTTCCCTGTATAAAAAAGACATTACAGGTTCAAGAACCAAAGATTATCTTCACCGAATGTCTAATGTTCCCGTGGAAGAAATGAATTTTTTTTATAATTATTTCACTAATCCGTTTTACTTAAATCTTGCGGCGTGCTACCTAAAAGATGAGCCAATCCTCACAGAGATAAAACTACTTGTATCCCCCGTAAAGTCTGGTTGTGACTCTCGTCCGCAAGGTTCGCAACTCTTTCATTCTGACTTTGACGATGAGGCTAACCTCAAGATATTCGTATTCTTGGATGAAATAGATGAATTCTCTGGTCCTTTGCAGGCTGTGAACCGCGCTAAGTCAAAAGAGCTAATGAATGCAATTAATTACAGGTGGGGTAAAGAGGGCGTATCACACAACGATTCAATTGTAGCGTCGGATGATACGAGTTACATCAAAACATTTGTTGGAAAAACCGGCTCGGTTTGCCTAATTGATACTGTCGCATGCCTTCACAGAGGCTCGAGATTCCCGACTAGAGAACGTAAGATTCTCTATGCAACGTTTAATACACGAACCTCGTTTAGGTTTCCCCCCTTAAATTGGATTGGACTTGCGCCAAGGATAAATAATTTATCTAGCCCACTTCTAAGCCTTGATCCCGAACGGCACTTTATAGGCAGGTTTGGACTTAACATTTAAGACAATTTTATGAATACTCCTAATCGCCGAGCGCTTTTTGCGCAGCAAAAGCACCCAAAAGACGTGAATGACTACTATCACGTTATGAATCGAAGTAATATTTTATCAGTGGTCTACTGGCAAAAGTATTTCGAAATGATAGATACTGTTGAGGGGGATATAGTTGAGTGTGGGGTCGGCCGGGGTCGGAGCCTAAGTACCATAATGGCCTTGTTGCAGTTGGAATGTTTGCTCAGCGATTCGTCACATTGTGAACGAAAAGTTTTTGCGCTCGATAGCTTTGAGGGATTTCCTGAGCCTTCAGCAGAGGACGCCTCTTTTAGAGACCCAAAAAAAGGCGAGTGGTCCTGGTCACCCAATAACATCTTCAAGTATAGCGAGGATAGTCTTATCGAAGTTCTGGCTCGAGCGGGATTATTACAATCTGACTCCGACGAACCTGTTTCGGTAAATTCACTCCGCGATTTGAAACAGTTGATTATAGTCAGAGGCTATTTCGACGTGACAACTAAAACTCTTCCTGTTGACCGGATAGCGTTGCTCCATCTAGACGGTGACCTGTATCACTCCGTAAAGACGCCGCTTTTTAATTTGCGAGATAAGGTTCAAGTCGGGGGTATCGTAGTCATTGATGATTATTATTTAAACTTGGCCGAATATCCAAAAGAGAGAGAAACCTTCCCCGGTGCTCGTTTAGCGGTAGAGGAGTTCATTTCTGATAATAAGAACTTTGAGTTGAGGGAAAGTATCCGAGGTACTCCTTACCTACGGAAGATCGCTCTTTAGCAAAACGGTGAGAGTTCTTATTGAGAACCGTCCCGAAGTTGACCATCCATAAGTTACGCTTGTTCATAATCATCATCCAAGTAGGTCGTTAGTCCCGCGATTGGGCTTTTCACGTCTTGAAAAAAATTTTAGCTGTTATCCCTGCTAGGGGTGGATCAAAGTCAATTCCACGAAAAAATATCGCTCTAATTGCAGGTAGGCCACTTCTCGCCTATACGATTGACGAGGCTCTAAAGGTCTCTGCAATTTCCGATTTGATTGTTAGCACTGATGATGAACAGATTGCTAGCATTGCAGAGTCACTCGGTGCCTTGGTACCTTTCATACGCCCGACGGACCTTGCAACAGATCATATACAGGCTGCGCCGGTGCTTCGGCATGCCTTGGCGCACATGGAGAAGTTAAAAAGAGAATTCTACGACGCGATCATGATGCTGCAGCCCACATCTCCGCTCCGCAAAGCTTCCCATATCAAAACGGCAATTGATATGCTTGCCGGCAGGGATTGCGATTCTGTCGTTTCAGTCGTTCCAGTCGACGGTAACCATCCATTTCGCATGAAGCGCTTAATTGGCGATCAGCTCGTTAACTTTATCGATCAGGGGTTTGAGGATATGCGACCACGTCAAACCCTTCCGCCTGTCTATATACGTAACGGTGCTGTTTATTTATCTCGCCGCCATGTCCTGGTTGATCAACAGCAACTCGTTGGTCCCGCCTGTTTGGGTTTTGAGATGAGCGCAGAGGAGTCCGTCAACATTGACAACCGAATCGATTTCAAGATAGCGGAATTGTTACTAAGCGAGAGATTGGGACAGTGATTCGTATTCTTTGCCCTGAGCCGAGCAGTTTCAGTAGGGCCGGGCTGGACTTCGCCCGTCGATTTGCAAGCGTTTTCGAGTGTGAGATGCGGCAGGTGGAATTTGAATCGGAGGCACCTGGATATGATGCAGTATTAATCCGATTCAATACGCGTGTCGGTATCCGAATGATGCAGGGACGCCGACTAAAAGCCATACTGTCGCCGACAACTGGGCTTGACCATATTGATCTGGAGGCAGCACAGCAGCATAAGGTGCGCGTCTATCATTTGCGAGGACAAAAGAAGTTTTTGCGTAACATATCCGCGACAGCTGAGCTAGCCGTGGCGTTGATTTTGGCCGCCCTTCGAAATCTTCCCGAAGCAGTCACTTCGGTTAAGGCGGGTTGTTGGAAGCCCGGTCCTTTTCGCGGTCGGGAAGTTTTCGGAAAGACGTTAGGCATCATCGGATATGGCCGACTCGGAAGCAAAGTGGCGCGAGTGGGTCGTGCATTGGGCATGCACATCGTAGTTTTCGACCCATACGTTCAGAGATTGCCTACATGCACTGAGCGCTCTAGTACCCTGCATAGTCTGTTGGAGCGTAGCGACATTGTCAGTCTTCATTTGCCGTTGCGAGACGAAACGAGACACATGATTGGTAAAGACGCGTTCGAACATTTCAAAGCAGGGGCAGTCTTAATTAACACATCTAGAGGCGCTATCGTTGATAGTGAGGCACTGCTAATTGCCTTGCAGTCAGGGAGGTTATCAGCTGCCGCTTTGGATGTAATTGAGAACGAAGAAAATATTAATAAAATAAGCCAACACCCACTAGTTGACTACGCTCGAGAGCATAGCAATTTGATAATAACTCCCCATATAGGCGGGGCGACTTTGGAGAGTGTTGAGAAAACCGATCTTTTCGTCCTAAGACGATATTTTAAAGATCAAGGAATCACGACGTGACCGATCAGCCGTTTGACTATGAGCGTGCGAATGGTCCTCAGATGTTGGTAGATATGAAAAAGCGTCTGACCAATGCGTTGCGTGACGCCAACCTGCCAAATGACAAGGTGGATAGGGCGCTGGAATGGTTGGGCAAGGTTGTAGAATACGAGACTCGTACGACGCCTGGGCGGTTTGGCGGCTCGAATGCGCTTTATGTCATTGCTCCCCGATAGAGGACGCCATTACGCAACTTATTGCTGAGTTTTGCCAGAACCACAATGGCAACATGGACCTGCTGGCCCGCATGGTTGAGGCGGCGGCCAAGGCTGGTGCGACGCATGGAAAGATGCAGACTATTCTTGCGGACACCATTGCCTATCGGCCCCAGTTTGAAGAGGGTTTGGTCGTTGAGGGGGAGATCAAGTCGATCAAGCGCCCCTATGCTGCCGAATACCAACGACTCAAAGGGCTTGAGGTGTCGCAGGAAGACACTCTCAAGTTCGTGGATCTGTGTCGTCAGAATGGGCTAGTACCCATGACCACCTGCTTTGTCCGTGCGCATGCGAATGACATCGCCCAAGCTGGGTTCAAGTCCGTCAAGGTTGCCAGTTACGATTGCGCTTCTTTCCCCTTGCTGCGTGAGCTGGGTGTGCTGTTTGATGAGATTGTGGTTTCGACCGGCGCGACGTTCGACGATGAGGTCATTCACGCTGCAGCTATCCTCAAAGACAAGTCGTTCGCATTCCTGCATTGTGTGACGCTATACCCGACGCCACTGGACCAGATGCATTTGCTACGCATGCAATGGCTGCGGATCATGGCGCCCCGGGTGGGATTCTCCGACCACTCATTGGTAGCGCGTGATGGCTTAATCGCCTCTAAGGCAGCTCTCGCCCTTGGCGCAGACATTATTGAACGCCATTTCACTGTATTGGGACCCACAGAATCCCGTGATGGCCCTGTGTCGATTACCCCTGAACATATGGCTGAATTGGCGGGTTTTGCAGCGCTGGATCCGCAGGAGCGATTGCAGCGCATGGACGCGGAGCACCCTGCTTGGAGAGTGATGTGGGGTCAGCAGCAGCGTCAGCTTAGCGACCAAGAGCTTTTAAATCGCGATTACTATAGGGGCCGTTTCGCAAGTTCGCGACCGGAAAGCCGGAACGGAACCCGTATGATTTTCAACTGGGAAGAGACCCCACTCGCATGAAGACGGATCTGACTACCCTTGCCGTTGTGGCGAAGCCAGGGGATAGTATTGATGGCACCTTCCGCGCCATGGCTTCACGCTCCAGAGAGGTTGTCCATCCGGGTTTGGCGGTCGTGCTCGATGATTCAGGGCGTCTGCTGGGGGTACTGACCGATGGTGACCTTCGGCGTGCGTATGCTCGCAATATCTCCTTCTCAGAACCAGTATCGGTGATTATGGTGCGCGACCCCATAGCCCTTCCTTTAACTACTACTCAAGAGAATTTGGTTCCTGAAGTTTATCGCTGCGTTCGTCGCGCTGGCCGTCACACTGCAAGCTGGACGCGGCATGTCTTGTTGTTAGATCAGCAGGGCCGACTGGCGGACATACTTGATTTTCTTGAACTTCTGCACACACATGGCGTCGGTCTGCAAAAAGTGGCTGTCTTTGGTATGGGGTATGTGGGCCTTACGCTGGCAGTATCACTCGCCAATCGTGGACATCAAGTAACCGGCATTGACATTCGTGCTGATCTAGTAAGGCAACTCGCCGCCGGAACGCCTCATGTATATGAGCCTGGGCTTAAGGAGATGCTCAGGGTAAATCTGGGCAGGCAACAAATTGATTTCGATGTGAACTTGGGGGGTCATCAACACAGTGTATACATTGTTGCTGTTGGTACGCCATTGAATCAACACTCGCAGCCGGACCTCGCGGCGTTGGGTGATGTCATGGATACGATCGGACTGGTACTGAAACGGGGTGATCAGGTTATGCTGCGATCGACCGTGCCTATGGGGACCACTCGTCGGTTTGTCGTCCCAAGATTAGAGTTACTTAGTCGCCTGAAGGGAGGCGAGGATTTCCACGTTACTTTTGCACCAGAGCGCACTATCGAGGGGCGTGCGATGCATGAGCTTCGGACACTACCTCAGGTGATTGGTGGGCTTACGCCTGAATGTCTGCGAAGGTCGGTGCATTTCTGGTCCACGCTTACCCCATCGATTGTGCAGGTCGCGTCGGTTGAGGCTAGTGAGCTTGTTAAGCTCGCCAACAATACTTACCGTGACCTTTCTTTCGCCTTTGCCAACGAGTTGGCGCTGCTAGCAGACAGCGTAAATGTTGATGCCTTTGACCTTATTCGGGCGGCCAATGAAGGGTATCCGCGCAACCCGATACCACTACCAAGTCCCGGGGTGGGTGGCTACTGCCTCACCAAGGATCCAATCCTTTTCGGCTCGGGACTTGATGGTCAACTGGCTGATGTGACACTAGGTCAAGCAGGACGGACGGTTAATGAGCGCGCGGCGCTATACCCGGTAATTGCTCTGCGCCGATTTGCGCTCCGGATTGGAAAGCCTCTTGCGACGCTTTCTGTGCTCATTGTGGGAACAGCGTTCAAGGGGGAGCCGGAGACCTCCGATATGCGTGGGTCCGTTTCACTTGATGTAGCTGCCGCCTTAAATGGACATGTTGCTGCGCTTCACGCTTGGGATGCCGTTGTTACTGCAGAAGAATTACAGAGATCAGGGTTAGAGCCTGCGAGTAACTTGGACGAGGCGATAACGCAAGCTGATGCAATTCTTATTCTAAATAATCATCGTTTGAATGTCGCTGCAGAGGCCTATCAGAAAGAGGCTAATGCCAAGCTCATTTTTGATGGATGGCATCAGTTAGATGCAAGAGAACTTGAAAAAATTCCTGGTCTGACTTACGCGACCATGGGTTATATGACGCCGGCATCGTAGGCCCCATGCGCATTGCTCTGATTGCCTGCGCTAACGGTTTGGGTCATGTCAGGCGAATGTTGGCCCTGTCACTCGCTTTACGCGACCAAGGGGCATCGCCAACTATGTTTGCGCCGAGGCGCGCTGTAAATCATCTCGCCTTGACCTACGGTGTGCCGCTGCCGAACGTTGTCGATTTTGAAAGTAGGACTACACGCGCAGATTGGCTCGCGCCCGACAATAGGTGTTGGACGAACAACTTACCGGCCCTAGATGCTTTTGATGAGGTGGTTAGCGACAATCTAATCGAGGTCCTCGCTGTTCGGCCTGATGCTTGGCTGTCTGGGACATTTTTCTGGCATAGGGCTCTGCCCAATTTTCCGACCCGAAGAGCACAGCGAGCGGAAAATCTTTTGTCTCACTATCAACCGAGAATCATTGCTAGCGACTTCTTCGCGTCACCTTATCTAGCCGAAAAGACTAGGCTTTTCAGTGTTGGCCTCTACACCTTCCAGATCGTTGATGGACGAGTCGGGTCAGGTGACCTTCTTATTTCTTGTGGTAAGGGCGGCGAAGCGCTTCGTGACGCTAAAGCCTTAATCGAGAGGGTGGCTTCTGGGTCTCAACCGGGCCCTTTCACCATCTGGGTGGAGCCGCTAATCTATCGAGACAAAATGCCGAGCTGGATCCAACCAGCTAGCTATACCCCGGCGATGTACGCCCGGCTCTCAGCCGCTGTGATTCGCCCAGGAATTGGTACATTAACGGACTGTCTGGCTGCGGGTGTAAGGTTGTTCTTATTTCATGAGCACGATAATTTTGAGATGGCGCATAATGCACATCAAATAAGGAAGAACAAATTAGGAAATGTATTTTTTAAGGTCGGTGACTCCTGGAGGGCTGCATTAGAATTTATCGACGCCGCCAGTAAAGAATCACGCCAAACTGTTCAGGAGCCGAACATAGACTTTAGAGGAGCGTATCAAGCAGCCAGCATTCTGTTAGGTGAAAAAACTCAAGCGCCCCAGCACTAAAACATAGAGGCGGCTGTATGACTGTTCGTTCCTTGTACCTGATTCATAAACGTTCTCATGATGAAAGATGCATCCCATGCTAAATCTGACCCAAGACTGGGAATTTAATGTGCTCGATATTTACAATTACAGGAAGCCTGGCCAGTATAAAGTTATATTTGATTTTGTAAAAAAAAATCATGATTTAATTCCGGGAGACATTCTCGAGGCTGGTGTTTTTCGGGGAAGATCGTTGATTGCAATGGGAATGCTCCTGAAGGAACTTGGCTCAAATAAGCGTGTATTTGGGTTCGATAGTTTTTCGGGATTTCCGACAATTTACGAGCCAAAAGACGATCTTATGGCATTTGAAAAACTCTACCAGGATGGAAATATTTCGAAGGGGCATTTCGAGGCGGTGAAGAAAAATATTGAGTGGCGTAAGGCGGCCGTTGGAGCTAGTAGTATAGACACTAAAAGTATCTCAAGCTCTGGCGACTTTTCCCGGACAAGCCTCGAGCTTGTAAAAAATAAGATAGATTTTGTCGGCTTAGATAACATTGTACTGATTGATGGGCCTTATTCAGAGACAATGCGGTGCGAGACTTCTCAGCTTACTAATCTTATGGCGATTTTGATGGACTGCGATCTCTATCAAAGCTACAAACAGACATATCAATTTGTATGGGAAAAACTGTCACCAGGTGGGCTTATTTACCTCGATGAATATTATTCTCTCAAGTTTCCTGGGCCAAGGTTTGCTACGAATGAGTTTCTAGAATCGCATGAGGCGGTACTAGAAATGGCTACCCCAGCAGATGGTGAGTTCGAGCGCTGGTTTCTCAAGAAGCCGATTTAATTACGATCCTGCGAGTATCCATATTTTTCGTTTGCTCTAACCTCATGAGCGCCACCTTAACCCAGCGGAAAAACCGCTCAATAGTCCTTAGTGGATTCGATGATAACTATCTATTAAGGGTTGCCGTAGAGCTTTGTGAAGACTATGCGTCTGTCCACTCAATATCCAGCCAAAATTTTCCTGAGTCGGCCCGTATTCCAAGAAACTTTAAAGTTGTTAACTATGTATCCCTAATGTCTCCGAGAACAATTACTCGTCTAATGCCTGTCGTCATAGAGGCTTACAGAGCTTTTCAGGGATCTCGAGAGTTCTATCAATGTAAATATTATTTCGACTTAACCTTGAACCGTCAGTTTCTGAGTAAACTGTCGGTATATGAAGCCGAATTCTATTTCCAGGATTTAATTTGCTTCTACTTAAACCTGATACAACAGACATTCACCTTAGACAAGGTGATTTTTCACGCTACTCCACATTTTGCGCCAGATATAGTTCTATTTTTTACGGCAAGATTTTTAAATATTAAAACCGTCATCATCCAAAGGTCAGCTATTTCCGATTGTGTTATCTTCAACAAAGATTTTAGAATTGGGTTTTATGAAGTGCCGCATGAACTCCGAGGCGAAGCGAAGCTCCCTTATTCTGAGTTTCTTCTGCGAAGTCGTCAGGAATGCTACGCAATAAAGTACTCTAAAATAATTATAGGTCAATCGCGCAGGGCTGATCCCGGCTACCCGTTCAGACGTTTTCGGCGTATTCCAAGTTTGATTCGCTTCTGGAGCAGCGTTAACTGGTACTGGGGAAACCAAAACTTTTTTTATATTAATTTTCTTCGGCTTAACCGATGTTATAGTCGATTAAAAGCTTTAAGCTGGCTAAAAGAAAACTGTTCAATTGAACCTTTACCAGAAAAGTTTGTTTATTTTGCGTTACATTTTAGGCCTGAACGTTCGACTATTCCAGAGGCAAATTTTTATTTTGATCAGGCTTCCTGTGTTTCGTTACTTTCCCACGCCATTCCTGCAGATTTCCGTATTATCGTCAAGGAGCATCCTAGACAGGTTGGCGACTCCTTTATACCCGATCTAAGAAGAACGCATTTCCCGGAGTTAGACTTGTACAATCGTATCGCGTCGATTCCTAAAGTCAGATTTGCTCCTACCAATTCTTTAGCTAGTGATTTAATTAACAAGAGTAGTTTAGTGGCAAGTTGTACGGGGTCCGCGCTGTGGGAGGCTCTTCAATTAGGGAAGCCTGCATTATCGTTCGGAAGCAGTTGGCATTCTGCTTGTCGGAGTTCTCCAAATGCGGCCTCACTTGCAGATTTAGAATCTGGCATTGATTCTTTACTCAATAAGAGTGCAACTGATGTCCGTAATGACTTAGATGACTTTCTTTTAAGTATATATCCATATACCCTCGCAGCCGCATATTCTCACGAGGCTGCGACTGCTTCCGATATCTCATATCAGTCACACGTTGACAGTTTGGTTTCTGCAATTGCAAACGTTTAGAGGCCCTAGACTTTTGACTCTCTTGGTAGGTTGGCCCAAACCCGCCTTGAAACGCCCCCCATTTTTTTATTGTGGGCTGTCATGAGCACCGCGTCCATCCTTATCACCGGCGGAACCGGTTCTTTTGGTAAAGCTTTCGTCAAGTCTGTACTTACCCGACATCCAGATATTGAACGATTGGTTATTTACAGCCGTGATGAGCTTAAGCAGTTTGAAATGTCCCAAGTCTTCAAAGATTCGCCGTACAAGGGGCTGCGCTATTTTCTCGGCGATATACGTGATGCCCAACAGGGCATTAGAAGAGGTGCGAGATCACCCTGTGCAGCACCCTAGGTGTGGGGCCGACAGGTACAGATCTTTTTGCGCTGTAATAGCACCCAAAGGACGCAAATGACTACAATCAAGAATTGCAACTGGACAAACCCAAACTTTTATTTTACTTTTTTAGGGTTGACCAACCTTATCGGCGAAAAAATCTTTACGAGGGTAAAAAATAAATTGCTCTAATGAATCCCTGCTAAAAAATTTGGTGTGTGTCGCTTTACACTTTAGACTTGAACGCTCGACTATTTCATAGGCAAATTTGTTTTTTGATCAGCCCTCTTGTATTCAAATGCTATGCACGCTGTACCCGCGGATTTTTATATTATCGTCAAAGCGCACCCAAAAGAGGCTGGTGACACCTTGATGCCCGATTTAAGAAGGACGCACTTCCAAGAGTTAGACTTATACAGTCGAATTAAGGCGTTTCCTAGAAGTCAGATCTGCTCCTACTAATTTTTAGCTAGTGATTTAATTGACAAGAGTAGCTTAGTGGCAAGCTGTACAGGGTCTGCGCTGTGGGAGGCTCTTCAATTAGGGAAGCCGGAGTTGTCGTTCGGGAGCAGTTGGCATTCTGCTTGTCGGAGACCTTAGAATTTTACCTTATTTAGAGATTTAAACCCCGGCATTAATTCATTGCGCGATAAGAGTGCGACCGATATCCGTAATGATTTTTATGATCCGCTTAATACTCGATTGGACAGAGCCATCGGCAGTGTTTGACAACTCAGATTACTGGCAAAATCTGCACCTTCTGGATTGCAAATCAACAAGAACGCACTTGGAAATTTCCCCTATGCGTTTAAAGACTAAAAGTGATTCCTGAGAATGAAAAACCCTCTCAATAAAATCATACGATTATGTCGAGTTTTTTATTTAAAACTGTGTGGTGTAGAAGTTTCATTGAGCGCTGATGTGAGTTGGTTTTCAACCATTGAAAGGATGAACGGCAAGATAATTCTCGGAAAAAATGTTTTTATCGACAGAGGTGTAGTTTTAAGAGCCCATGGTGGAATAATCGAATTGGGTGAAAGTTGTTCCGTAAATTGCTATTCAGTTCTATATGGACATGGGGGACTCAAGATTGGGAATGGCGTGCGTATCGCGACACACTGTGTTTTCATACCGGCAAATCATAACTTCTCTGACCTAGAAATTTTCATCCATAAACAAGGTTTGACAACGAGGGGAATAGAGGTTTCTGATAATGTCTGGTTTGGCGCGGGTGTCCGCGTGTTAGACGGCGTTAAAATCGGGTCTGGCTGCGTCATCGGGGCTGGAGCTGTATTAACAAAACATTTTCCCGGAAACAGTGTCGTATGTGGCGTTCCGGCAAAGACTATAGCGCATAGAAAAACACCTATAAAACGCGTCAATATTGACTAAGATTCTCCTGCGTATTTTTTTTCGACGAAAAATATATCCTTTTTTATTTTGCTCGGCAATATAGGAAAGCTAATGTTTGTATCTAAAAGCATCATGCTACATGATGTCGATTGCTTGGTTGCCTGGCGTAAAGGAATTAACTAGACGCTCGTCTTATTGAAGTACACTTCGATAGGCGATTAATAGTCATAACAAATCTGAGGACTTGCACTTAGGAAAAACATGAAAAAAATTTCGGAACAGCAAAATCTAATTTTAGACTTGACAGCAGCAGCTCGATCTAAACATCTGAGTAGCGGTCTTTCGATAATTGATCGACTGATAAACCGTACAAATCGCGTACGCTATAGGTTGCCATCCGTAAAGTCTGTTCCTCGGGACTTTATCCGGCAGGAGCCATGGGAGATCGAGTACCTGTGGTCAGTATCTAAGTCTGCGAGGCACGGTATCCTGGAGACTGGTAGATTTAATGGCGGCTCCTCTCTAATTTTTGCTTGTGCAAACTCAAGCGTTCCTATATGGTCGATCGATATTTCTCCGGTCGACGATAGCTATTTTCGAGAGCTTTGTAATCGACTTGGTGTTGGGGAAAATCTCGAACTTATAGTTGGTGATTCGCAGAAGACAAGGTATCCTCAAGTTGGTTTGTTTGATGTTTTGTTTATCGATGGGGATCACTCCTATCAGGGCTGCCTAAATGACCTGGAGAATTGGTGGCCGCTGCTGGCTACTGGAGGACATCTTCTGCTTCATGATTGCTATCTCGGAAATGAAGTTCAGGCAGCTACGATTGATTTTCTTTCCAGGCAGGTCGTCGAGATGGTTCAACCTCCTTGGCGGGGGTCACATCACTGGCGCTTCCCGGCTGGTTCACTATGTCACGTGATAAAACGACAGTCGTAGGGTCTGTTTCATGTTTCGCTGTTCCTCAGAGAATTTAGGTAGATGAAGCTGCCTAAACACGGCTTACCGAGATCTATAACATCGCATACATTTACACCGCCTTACATAACGGATCCGCATAAATATTTTTTTATCCGCGAGCTTTCTATCGGTCGAATCGTGCAAATTTTAAGAATATTTAAACGCAAAGTATGCGAATGTTTCAGTCGCTCAGGCGCACCTGCGCTGTCGAGTGGGGACTCAGTTTTTCTCGCTGGGCAATCGGCGGCACGCCAGGTTCGGGGAATTGAAAAGCTTGATAGTCTGTGGGATGCCGAGTTTCGCGTGTCGTCTCAGTGGGGCGAGGACGGCATAATTGAGTGGTTGGTACAAAATTTGAACGATATGCCTGAGACCTTCATAGAGTTTGGCGTTGAAAATTACTGTGAGGCGAATACGCGGTTCCTATTACAGCATCGCAATTGGCGTGGGCTCGTTATTGATGGCAGTGGTGAGAACGTCGATTACATCCGTCAGGATCCTATTAGCTGGCGTCATGACCTTACGGCTGTTTCCGCGTTTGTCACGCGCGATAACATCAATTCAATCATTTCCGGCGCCGGATTTGAAGGAGAACTCGGTATTCTGAGCGTTGATATAGACGGCGTGGGCTGGGGGGGTTGGGAGGCTATGGATTGCGTTAACTCTCACATTTTAATCGTCGAATATAACTCAGGATTCCCGGATCGAGTAGCTCT
>JACCDJ010786751.1_pt1 | contig 15959 bp, 15 predicted proteins | sample 7444481 | NCBI WGS metagenome assembly JACCDJ01 (sample SAMN15323435, study PRJNA562643) | freshwater metagenome | isolation source: river surface water | place: USA:Blue River Watershed | collected 2017-08-15 | reverse complement strand
TGATTGGCCGCACCTTCGAGGCACCTATCGCCTTGACTACGGCACGCTTTTAAAGCTGACAGAGCGGTGGTTCACGCCTGCGCAACTTCAAGCCATGATGTGGGACACCCCCGCCAAAATTTTAGGATGGTGAACAAACGATGACAGACTTTATTCAACTTTTATTTAGCGGCATGGCGACAGGCTGCATCTATGCGCTTGCAGCGCTAGGCTTTACTTTGCTCTGGCAAGCCTCAGGCACCATCAATTTTGCCCAAGGCGAATTTGTCATGCTACCGGCCTTTATCATGGTCATCATGCTCCACAACGGCATGGCACTGTCTGCCAGTTTTGCCATCAGTGTGGTTGTTTCGGTGTTGGTACTTGGCTGGCTGTTCAAACGAGGCCTGGTCGATCCACTTTTCAAGTACGGCATGATGCCCATCGTGGTCGCAACCATTGGTTTGTCGATTGCCATGCGCAATGGTGTGCGTGCAGGTTACAGCTCAGAGCCCCAGCCATTTCCAATGATTTTTCCCGACAAGGTTTACAACTTAGCGGGCATCAACATTTCTGCCTCCGACATTGGCACCTTCATCATGGCCTTGGGCTTGGTGTTAATTACACAAGCCTTCTTGGCAAAAACAGTCACGGGACGTGCCATGCAAGCAGTGGCTCAAAACACCGAAAGTGCTTCGGTGCTGGGCATCAATGTACCGCGCATGATTTTTTACACCTTCGCCATCAATGCTATCTTGGCAGCTGCCGCGGCACTCTTTGTCACGCCCATCTACTTGGCCAAGTTTGACATGGGTGAAGCGCTCGGTACCAAAGCTTTCTTTGCCGCCATCATTGGTGGTTTCAACAACACACGTGGCGCCTTGTTGGGCGGCTTGATTGTGGGCGTTTCTGAAAACTTGGCAGCAGCCTACATTTCTTCAGCCTACAAAGACGCTGTGGCATTGATTATTTTTATGGTGGTGATTTTGTTCAAACCACAAGGCCTCTTGGGTCGTAAAGAGGAGCGCAAAGTATGAAGAAACTCAATCTGCTCATTGGCGTGGTCTTGATCATTGCAATGGCCATTGTGCCCGCCTACTTTAAAAACTATGGCATTCATATTTTCACCACATGGTTGGTCTTCATCATTGCCACCATGGGTTTGAATTTGACTGTGGGTTATGCAGGCCAAAAATCATTGGGACATGCTGCCTTCTTTGGCATTGGCGCTTACACGGTGGCCATTTGCTTAAAAGCTGGCATCAGCTTCTGGTTGGCCCTGCCTGCAGGCGGCCTGCTGTGCTTCTTTACAGGCTTGATTGTGGGCTTCCCAGCGCTGCGAGTTCAAACCATTTACTTGGCCTTTGCCACCCTCGGCTTTAACACCGCTGCTTGGTTGGTCATGCGCAACGAAGAATGGCTCACAGGCGGCACCTTCGGCATCAACAACATTGCACGCCCCAGTATTGGCGGCATCAGCTTCGATGGCAACTTGGCTTACTACCGCATGGTTTTGGTCTTCACAGTGGTCCTGGCCATCATTTTGTGGGCCCTGCTCAGATCACCATGGGGCAAGGCTTTTACGGCGTTGCGTGACAACCCCATTCGGGCAGAGAGTTTGGGCATTGACACCCGCAGATACACCCTCATGAGCTTTGCCATTGGCGCTACTTTTGCGGGTCTTGCAGGCGGCCTCTATGCGTCTCAAGTGGGCTTCATCGACCCTGCACTCTTCACGGTTGGCGCGTCCATCATGATGTACCTCATGGTGGTGGTCGGTGGCCCAGGTTACTTCCTGGGTCCCATCTTGGGATCTGCTGTCGGTGTGGTGTTGCCAGAATGGTTGCGCTTTGCCCAAGCTTGGTATTTGTTTGTCTTTGGATCCGCAGTGGTTCTGCTCATGATTTGGCTACCCGATGGTTTGTTCAGCATTCCCGACCGCATTCGCGCTCGCCGGCAATCACGACAAGAGTCTGAAACACGTCGACTGAATTCACAGCAGTCACAAGCTGCGCAGTCTGCACAAAAAGGAGGTGCTGCATGAGCGCGCCCGTTTTACAAGTTCACAATTTGAAGAAAGCCTACGGCGCCATTCAGGCCGTCGGTGGTGTGTCCTTTGAAGTTCTGCCTGGCGAAATCTTTGGCGTCATTGGCCCCAATGGTTCTGGCAAAACCACGCTTTTTAACAGCATGCTAGGGCAAATCACACCCGATGAAGGCCGCATTGAACTGAAGGGTCAAGACGTGACCCAATTGGGTCCTTTAGAGCTAAACCGCCGCGGCGTCGGCCGGACCTTCCAGACACTTCAGGTGTTTGGCAAGATGACCGTCCGTGACAATTTGATTGTGGCTGCGCAAGAGCATCAGGGCACCATGTTCACTCGCATGTTTGCACCTTCAGATTCCAACTTGGGCGCCAAGGCTGATGCCTTGATTGAGCAGTTTCGCATCAGTCACGTGGCGCACAAGAAAGCTGGCGAGTTAAGTTACGGTCAACAAAAATTGGTCGACATTGCCATGGCTTTTATGAGCGAACCCGACTTGGTTTTGCTTGACGAACCTTGTGCCGGCGTCAACCCTTCGCTGGTGGGTGGTATCAGTACGCTGCTGCGTGAACTCAACCAAACCCGCAAAGGATCCTTCGTGGTAATTGAGCACAACATGGACTTTGTGATGGGACTGTGCCACCGCATCATGGTGATGGTGGAGGGCAAAGTGCTGGCCATTGGCACCCCCGAAGAAATACGCGGCAACAAACAAGTGCTCGAAGCCTATTTGGGAAGCTGAACATGACAACAAACAACATCAGCAGCGCAGACGCATGCATTGAATTTGACGATGTGGTCTCAGGTTACAAGGATTTTATGATCCTGAACAACCTGTCTTTTAAAGCCCGTCGCGGCGCCATTACTTTGCTCATTGGCCCCAACGGTGCCGGCAAATCGACTGTCCTCAAAACATTGTTTGGTTTGCTCAAACCCCGTCAAGGCAAGGTTCTATTGAATGGCGAAAACATCAATGGCGCCAGCCAAAAAGATTTGCTCGCCAAGGGCATTGCCTTTGTTCCGCAAGGTCGCAATTTATTTGGACAACTCTCGGTTTACGAAAATTTAGAGTTGGGCGGTATTACCCTGGGAATGAAAACCACGCATGAGAGAATTCCTGAAATTTTGGAATTTTTCCCACGCGTCAAAGAACGCTTGAACTCGCGTGCAGCATCGCTCTCCGGCGGTGAGCAAAAGCAATTGGAAATTGGGCGCGCCTTGCTTTTGCGTCCCAAAGTTTTGCTCATTGACGAGCCCTCTATTGGCCTGTCGCCCCTTGTGGTGTTGGATGTGTTCAAGTTGCTGCGCAAGTTGGCTGAACAAGGCACAACCGTCCTCATGGTGGAGCAAAACGTCAAGAGCGCACTGGCCTATTCGGATGACGCCATTGCTTTGGAGTCAGGCCGATTGGTCCTTCACAGACCAGCTTCAGAAATTTTGAGCGACCCCAATATGGAGCGTTTGTTCTTGGGTGGCGCGCACGCGGCAATACCCTCGCCCTGAGCTTTAGTTTGTGACAAGCCTGACCGCTTGTTGAGTTTCAATGGCACTTGCAATGGCCTCAACCACTTGGAGGTTTTGCAAGCCATCGCGAACACTCACAAGCGGTTTTGCTTGACCTTGAACAACTTCTAAAAAGTGCGCCAGTTGAAGCGCCAAAGGGTCTTCCCGTTGAAGTTCAAGTACATCCACTTGAAATGGTTTGAACCATGACCTGTCAGCAGCTTTCGGATAGGTTTTCAATCGCATGGTGGGTACTGACAGGCTCCCCATATCGCCAGCAATGACATAACAATCTTCGTCACCATACGTGGCGTAGTCTTTATTTTCTTGACTGGTCTGCTCCCAACTTTTGGCACTGGCCGCTGTATCGGACAGCAAGAAGGTGCCTAAGACGCCCGAGGCAAATTGAAAATTAATGACTGCTGTGTCTTCAACCTGAAAACCGCGCACGGCATTGGAAGACATGGCTTGCACTGCCACAATATCACCACAGAGCATTCGCAAATTGTGAATTTCGTGAATGAGATTGATCAGAATAGGACCACCGCCTTGGACAGTTCGCCAGGGTGCATCTGTAAAGTAATTGTCGGGCTTGAAAAACATGGCACTGCCCATGACACTGACCAATCGGCCCAATCGGCCTTCCTCAATCACAGCTTTGGCTTTGGCCATGATGGGACTGTGCGCACGATGATGACCGATGAGAACTCTGGCTGAGTCAGTACCAACGTTGGCTTGTATTGCATCGATCAATCGCTGTGCTTCGGACACAGTGTGTGCGATGGGTTTTTCAATCAATACTGCCACCCCTGCATCAAGACACTGCAGAGCTTGCGTCACATGCATGGCGTTGGGTGTGGCCAACACAATGCCGTCAGGTCGAGTCTGAGCTAGCAAGTTTTCTAGCGTCTGAAAATGCGGAATGCCCAAAGATTTTGAAAGTTGCAGCGCTGCATCTGATGGATCGACCACGGCCACCAATTGGCAATGGGGATTAGCACGAATGACGTTGATGTGCACACGGCCAATGGCGCCAGCACCTACAACCGCAATTTTTAATTGATGGCCCATCGTGATTAAACCCATTGCACTTTCTAAGTGTCACCCAATATTTTTTTTGTAGCCAGCAAGGCTTTTTCGGCCCAGGCCAAATCGCCTATTGGTTTGGCAAGTGCCATATTTGGGATTTCAATGCTGACTGGAACATCCATGGGCAATGCTTTGAAAAGGCCCTTCAAATCAATGCTTCCCTCACCCGGCAACAGCCGCTCTTGTCGGGCTGTGTGAATGAGTTCTTCGGTGGTGAAATTCTGGCCAGCTGTTGCATCGCACATTTGCGCGTAATGCAGCAAATGCGGTGAGATGCTTGAAATGTCTGCCAAGGTGGTGCTTGATCTGCCAAAGTGCAGCGCATCGACCAAGATGCCTGCATTTTTGGGATGCCCTGCCAATGCCATGATGTTCAATGCCGCCTTTGCATCTTTCACGCCTGTCCAAGGCATGAACTCTAAGTCGGCTGTCAAACCATAAGGCTGCATGAATTCGCACAACTGTGCGTAGTGCTCTGCCAACCTTTGTGCATGGGTGTCATCTGCCGCCACCAACACTGCCTTTGCTTGGAGCGCCGCGCCTGCCTCTAACAAGGCACGATAAGCCGTTGGCTCAAATACTTCGCCGATGCGAATGATCTCAATGTCAAACACCGACACACCTGAATCAGCCATTCTGGCCAATGTTTCGCGTTGCACCTTTTTGTCATCAATAAAACTTTGAAACGGCGCACCGGGCGCATTGGGCTTCAATCGCAAACCCACAGATGCGTAACCGAGCCTGCCAGCAATGCTGATGGCTTCTGGCACAGACGACTCGTTGGCAGTGAGGTATGCCAATGAATAGGAACGGGTCATGGCTTTACTTCAAAGGCGATACAGCAGTTGGCATGGCGATGGTGGACACCATGTTGGTGGTCAGATGTGCAGGGCCGCCTTTGGGTGGCCAAATACCCTGGGCTACCGCTTCAGAACGCGCTTTGCTACGCGACTCGATGTTGGGATAGGCCCATATGTTGGTAAAACGCAAGGGGCCATCGAGTGCAATCATGGCCACCACACAAGGAGAAATTTTGTCGCGTGCAGGCACCGCTTGTTCCCACAAGTCGATGGTTGGCTGGACGCCACCGGGCTTGATGCCATAGGTGCGAATTTCATACACGGGGCCCTGAATGCCGCTCTCCGCACTGGGACGAACGGGCTTCATCCATGGAAAACCTTGATAGCTGTGTTGTTCCAAACTTTGAAAGATTTCTCCACAGCCAAACGGACTGGCGTTCTGCTGGGTTCGTTGACGCTCTGCTTGTAAAGTGGCCAAGTCATCAAAGCCACGCAATACGATCATTTGATTGAGAACCCCAATGTCGGTGAACCAACAGCCCAGCAACTCACCTTGGCCTTGCGCAGCAAAAGTTTGAACGTTGGTAGCAGCTTGTGCAGCCGTGCCAAATGGCAATGTCATGGTGGCAAGTTCGTAATACATGGCTTGAGTCCTTTTGTAAAAATGATGTTCTGGAGAAACTTTGGCAGCATGATGTGCCGCCAAATAACCGAAGGTCATGGCAGGCCCTAAGGTAATGCCGCCGCTGGGGTAATTGCCGCCCATCACGCTGGACAAGTCGTTACCGCCTGCATAAAGCCCTGGAATGGCATTGCCTAGTTCGTTTAAAACTTGGGCGTGTTCGTTGCAACGCAAACCCGCAAAGGTGCCAAGACTTCCTGCCACCACACGCACGGCATAAAAAGGGCCTTCTAACAAAGGCGCCATGCAAGGGTTGCGACCTGGGTGAGTAGCGTCACCCTGTATTCGGTTGTAGGGTGTTTGCCCTTTTTCAAATTCGGCGTCATAGCCAATCTCAGCCATGGCATTAAAACGCGTCACAGTGTTCTGAAGATTGACGGGATCGATGCCACATTGCACGGCCAAATCTTCTAATGTGTGGCCTTGTTTCAAATAGCCGTTGGCCAACATGCCTTTAAAGCTAACCGGTGCAGGTTTGACAGCACCCAAACCCCAACGACGAATAAATCGATGGTCAACGATCAACCAAGCTTGAACTTCTTCGCCGCCAGGCAATGCTTTCAACAGCCCCTGCATGAAATCGTGATACGAATCTGCTTCGTTGGTAAAACGTTTGCCAAATCGCGTAACGGCAATCAACCCTGGCTTGGCGCGTTCTAATAAGTGGGGGAAGTGCGCCACACTGCCATCGGTACGCGGCACCAAAGAAACCGGCGCCATGGCTGCAGCGTGTTTTAAATTTGTAGCGACGACTGCACCGACTGCCTCGCCCATGCGCAGACCGTCGCCTGTATTGCCACGAGATGCTGCGGAAAAGTGCTGCAGCCCTGTAGGGTCGTGAGGTAGAAGCTGACGCTTGCGAACAGGGTCGTGCGGAAAACCCCCTGTGGCCAACATCACCCCACACTTGGCGCGAATAGATTGCTCTTGTCCCTCATGCATGACCACTGCACCACAGACTCGGCCCTGCTCAGCGATCAATCGCACTGCAGGCGTGTTGACTCGAATGTCTATGCCTTTGTCGAAGGCCGATTTGGCCAAGCCCGCAATCAAGGCATTGCCATTGACCAGATGCATGCCACGGCCGTGCAAGAGCAAATCTAAGAAATGCCGCAGCACCCTTTTGACAACATAAACAAAGGAAGCACCCGAGCGCATGGCATTGAAAAAATGCTTGATATCAGCCCCTGAAGCAATGCCCATTCCCAAGAAAGTTGTTTCCAACAACGGTGCCTTGAGTTGTTTGACTTTGTCGCCCAACAAGCGCCCGTCGATAGGGGCGGCACAAACTGAGCGACCTCCCAGTACGGCATCTTTTGTTCGACCATGGAAATCAGGAATGCCGTTGCCATCAATAAACTGCAAGGCTGTTTGTTCTTCGAAAAATCGAAGCATGCGCGGTCCATGCTTCAAAAATGTTAGTGCACGAACTTCATCAAACTGCTCACCTAATTCGTGTTGCAAATAGGAAAGTGGTTTTTCAATGGGTTCGGCAATGCCTGCTTTGAGCGCCAAGTGGTTGCGTGGAATCCACATCCAACCGCCCGACCATGCTGTGGTGCCGCCATAGTGCGGGTCTTTTTCAACAACCACAACCTTCAAGCCCAAATGCGCCGCGGTCACAGCCGTCGACAAAGCACCTGCACCCGATCCAACAACCAGCAGGTCGCAGTCCCAAACAGGAGCGGGTGAATCGGCGTTCAATTTCATGGCTGTCGACGCAACTCAATTAAGCTGCGTAGATGGGCTGCAAGGACGACTTGCTAGTACCGCGCGACAACATGGGGGATGCACCACTGGCCGCAGCCAGTTGCGCCGCAGCCGACAGCAATTGAGGCACCATGGACATCATGCGTTCATGCGTTAAGCGAGAAGAAGGCCCCGCCACACTGATAGTCCCCATGGGCAATTGCCCCGCCAAACCCACCGGCACGGCAATGGCGTTCAAGCCAGCCGTGTAGGTCTCTTCGGTCAATGCATAGCCGGCCTTGCGCGTTTCTTGAAGTGCTTTTAGCAGCGCCTTCAAAGTCTTGGGTGCGTTGGGCCCAAACTCTTGCGGCATGCCCAAACCTTGTTGCGATACCAACTTCAGTGCCGCATCGTCTTTTAAAGTAGACAGCCAAGCCCATCCGGAAGACGAGCAACTGAGGCGCGCAATGCTGCCCATGTCGGGGTCATATCGTAAGCCTTGCCTGGCGCCTTGCGCACGCGCAACCCAGGTTAGCCTGTCACCATCCACCACCGACAAACGAACCAATTCACCGGTCTGCTCTGCCAGTCTGTCCAGCAGCGGCTGGGCCACATCAATCACACCCGTTTGACTCAGATAGCTCAAACCCATCGAGACCAATTTGGTGGTGAGAACATATTCGCCCAGATCACGGACTTGCCTGACATAACCCAAGCGAATCAGGTCAACCAACAACCGGTGCGCTGCACTTTTGGGCATGTTGAGACGGTCGGCAATGGCGACCAACTCCACGCCCTGCCCTTGCTCGGACAAGAGCTCCAAAATACCCAAAGTTCTTTCAAGGACGCCGCTCATAAGTTGCTTGGTTGGATAGATGAAATGAGTGAATTGTTTTGAAGCAAATTGAATTTCTGACACTTTATCACGAAAATGAAATTTTGTTCAAAAGTTGAACATCGTTCCAATTTTGGATAAACTTCAAACTTATTCTGTCTTTCACACCAGTCAACATGCTCGACAAATTAAGCGGCGCTACCCGAGTTCACATCATTGTGGGCGATCCCATTGCCCAAGTGAAATCGCCTTTTGGCATGACGCAGGCGTTTGAATTGAATGGCAAAGATGCCATTTGCATTCCAGCCCAAGTGCCCACCCAAGATTTAAAACAATGGTTTGAGGGCATGTCACTTGCCAAGAACGTAGACGGCATCATCGTCACCATTCCCCACAAATTTGATTGCCACGCACTCTGTGCCACCCACTCACCGCGGGCAGACTTCTTGGGCGCTGTCAACACCATTCGCCGCAATGCCGATGGCTCTTGGCACGGCGACATGTTTGATGGATTGGGTTATGTCAAAGCCATTGAATCCAAGGGCTTCTCTCTTCAAAACAAAAAAGGTTTGTTGGTCGGTGCGGGTGGTGCGGGTTCCGCCATTGCACATGCCATGGTGTTGGCTGGCGTCAGTGAATTGGCCATCCATGATGAAAATACAGAGCGGCGCGAGTCACTCATACAACGCCTCAATTCATTGAATTTAGGCAAAGTCAAAGCAGGCTCTGACAATCCAAGCGGCTGTGATGTTGCAATCAATGCAACGCCAATGGGCATGCGCGAAGGCGACCCATCGCCCATCGACCTCCATGCCATCACACCCAATATGTTCATCGGCTGCGTCATTACTGCGCCAGCTGTACCACCCTTGATTGCAGCTGCGCGAGCCAAAGGCTGCAACACCTCAACAGGCGCAGACATGTTTGTGCAAGTGCGTGAACTCATGGTTCAATTTTTGTTAGAACAATGAACACATCCAGACTTCAAGATCGCATCAAAACCGATCTTTCTCAATTCAAAGACCAAGACAAAGTCGACTTGATCGTGATTGGTTCTGGTGCTGCAGGTTTTTCTGCTGCGCTCAATGCAGCCATCGATAGTGCCCGCGTTTTGTTGGTTGAGCGAATGGCGCATGTGGGCGGCACCACAGCCCTCTCAGCTTCTACCGCATGGGTTCCTGGTACCAAACGCGGTCTCGCGGTCAATCCCGATGACACGCCAGAGCGTGTTGCTACTTTTTTGAACCATGCGGTGGGTGATCGGTCAGATCCCAAAATGCGCCAAGCATTCATTGAAAATGGCCCCAAAGCCATTGCCAATTTGGAAGACAACAGCGCATTGCAATTTCAAGTGCGATCGCTGCACCCAGACTACTTATCAGAACTGGATGGCGCTGTTTTAAGAGGCAGGGCCATTGAGCCTCAACCTTTCGATGGCAAATTATTAGGGCCCAATATTGGCTTGGTGCGCAACCCTATTCCAGAGTTCACCGTTCTTGGCGGCATGATGGTCGATCGAGATGATATTTTTCATTTGTTGCGCCTCACTGAAACCTTTAAATCATTCAGCTACAGCCTGCGCATTGTGCTGCGCCACTATTTAGACAAATTGATTCATCCCCGAAGCACACGTTGGGTCATGGGCAACGCCATGATTGGCCGCATGCTGTACAGCTACATCCAGTCCAAAGGCATGTTACTTACCAACACCGAAGTCACTGAGTTAATTCAAGATGAAAGCGGCATTCGGGGTGTGGTGCTTGAGAAAGGCGACATGCGCATCACCGTCAATTGCACAGGGGGTGTGGTGTTGGCAAGCGGTGGCTTCAATCGACATGCAGCGCGACGTGCCGATATGCTGCCGGGTGCCGATGAACGCTGGTGTCCTGCAGGGCCTGGCCATACTGGCCGCGCGCAAGACTTGGCTTTAATGGCTGGCGGTCAATTGGGCACAGGCGGTTTGAGCCATGCTTTTTGGGCGCCCGTGTCCATTCGCCAACGTGCCGACGGCAGCACGGCATCCTTTCCGCACTTTGTGATGGACCGCGGCAAGCCAGGCATGTTGACCGTTGACAGCCAAGGCCAGCGTTATGTCAACGAATCGACCTCATATCACCTCTTTGGCTTGGCCATGCAAGCGCACCATGCCAAGACGCCGTGTATTCCTTCATGGCTGGTGTGTGATGCTGGTGCATTGAAGCGATACGGCCTTGGCATGATCAGGCCTGGCGGCAAAGGTTTAGCACCCTTCTTGGCCGATGGCTATTTGAAAAAAGGTCAGACACTGCAAGATTTAGCCCTGCAAATTAAGGTACCAGCAAATCAGTTAAAAGCCACAGTTGAACGCTTCAATTCAATGGCCCAACAAGGCGTTGACACTGATTTTGATCGTGGCACTACCGAATACCAACGTGCCAACGGTGACGCCACTTGGCCAGGGCCTAACCCCTGCTTGGGTGCACTCACAGATGGTCCTTTTTATGCCATTGCCCTCTACCCTGGCGACATTGGCGCGTCAACTGGTTTGGTTACCAACGCCCATGCACAAGTGCTGAATGCACAAAGTGATGTCATCCCCGGTTTGTATGCCTGCGGCAACGACATGCACTCCATCATGGGAGGCGTCTATCCTGCACCTGGCATCACCATTGGGCCTGCCATCACGTTTGGCTACTTGGCTGCAAAACATGCGTTGATGAGAGCAAGAGCCTCAAACTGAGCCCTGCACTGAGCTCCACACCAAGTCGCTCAAAATTAGCGTAAGTATGGAGTTACTTTTCACGGGGCTTGTCTTATGATCTGAAAGACAACATCAGGAGATAAGACCCATGCTTTCTAGGCGTCAAACACTCATGGCATTGGCCGCTGGCTTTGCAAGCCAAGCTTATGCGCAACGCACTTCGGACTACCCCACTAAGCCTATCAAAATCATTGTGCCCTTCCCTGCCGGTGGCGGTGGCGATATCTTGGCACGACTGACACTTTCCAAGCTTGCGCAAGAATTAGGTCAAAGCGTGGTGTTCGAGAACATCGGTGGCGCGGGTGGCAATGTAGGAGTGAGCAACGGCAGCCGTGCAGCAGCCGATGGTTACACCTTGGTGTATGGCACCAATGGCACGCACGCCATCAATCAAACGCTTTACAAAAATCCTGGCTTCGATCCCATCAAAGATTTTGAACCTATCACACGGCTTTCAAGAATTGCTGCCTTGCTGGTGGTACGGCCTGGTCTCCAAGTCAAATCCATGAAAGAGTTGTTGGTCGAGCTCAAGAAAAATCCAGGCAAATATTCTTTTGCTTCAGCAGGCAATGGCACCACCTCGCATTTGGCGGGTGAAACCCTCAAGGCACAAGCAGGTCTTGCTGTCGTGCACATTCCATACCGAGGCGGTGCTGCTGCCATCACCGATGTCATTGCCGATCGCATCGACTTCATGATTGATGTCATGCCCAACACTGCACCTCACGTGCGCAATGGCAGGCTGAAGGGCTTGGCAGTTAGCACGCTCCAAAGAGTAAGCAGTTTTCCAGACATTCCCACCATTGCCGAGTCGGGTGTACCCGGCTTCGATGTCAGCGCTTGGGATGCCTTGTTTGCACCCGCTGGCACACCGCCAGCAGTCCTTGAAAAAGTCGGTCAAGCCATGCAAAAGATTTTGGCCGATGAGTCACTCAAACAACAGTTGAGCAGCCGTGGTTCTGAATCTTCGCCCACAACTCCCGCTGGTTTGCGCTCTTTCATCCAAGTAGAAATTGAGCGCTGGGGTCAGGCTATCAAGCGCTCAGGCACTACCGTCGATTAAGGCACTCACATGGATCACGGCATTTATCGCGGCATGCCCATAGCACCTGCTGCCTCCACCACTGAGACTAAAAACTTTTTTCAGGCCTTGGAGAATTTTCAACGGGTGTTTGCCATTCGGCCCGGCGATCAAGTGCTCATTTTGTCCGATCCCCTGCTCGATCATCGAGTGATTGATGCGGTCATTGGGCTTGCCAAAGCCAGAGGCGCAACGGTGCGCATCTACACAGAACCGCACTCGCGCGTCACGGCCATGCCTGAACACATCAAGGCTTTGGTTGAAGCTTCGCAGTTTGTGGTGTCTACTTGGTTCTGCTCCATCATCGATCCGTTTTTCATTGCCATGCGGCGCAAAGGTCAGCGCTGGGTCAAGATCACATACTTCAGAAACTTGGACTTGCTGCATACGCCCGAGGCTAGGTTTCCCATTGATGTCATTGGGGCCATCATTCAAGCCACCGCCAAACGATATCCACAAGAGGGCGAATTCGATTTGCATTTTTCTGATGTGCGCGGCAGCGATTTCAAAATTCACTTCACCCAAGAAATGCGCACCAATCAACTGGCCACCAACCGTTGGCGCGGTTTGATGACGGCGGAATCAGATGGTGCGTATGTTCATTACTTGCCCACGCATGGCCCCAATTTATGGGACCACAACTCTGTCAAAAATAACTTATCAATCCCCACCCAGATGAGTGGTGTTTTGTACCCTCAATGGGCAGTAGGATTTCCAAAACCCTTTGAAGAGCGCATTGGCGTTCACTTTGAAGGTGAGTATGTCAGCCAAGTCACAGGGCATTCACAAGAAGCCATTATTTTGCGCGACATGCTGGTGGGCGGCAGAATGATTGAAGGTGGTGGCTGCGGCTTCAATCCCAAGTCTCCCAGACACACGGTTTATCCTGCGGGCTCCAACTCACCAGGCGCTTTGCACTTTGGCATAGACCTGGCCAAGCCCAATGACTACATCCGACGTGTGATGCCAGACTGGGAAGAACCGCCGGTTCACATGGATCTGATTTCATTAGACGCTACTGTCAAAGCAGGTAGCAACACACTTATCGATCAGGGCTTCTTATGCGCCCTGCGAGACCCTGAGGTCATTGAAATGGCCAGTCGCTTTGGCGATCCCGTTGATTTGTTAGAGGGCTTTGTTGACTAAAGCTGAAACTAAGTCAGCACCTATGTCGATGTCGATGTCGATGTCAAAGTCAACGCCAGCGTATCAGGGTCAATGTCCAAGTCGAGCAGCAACCATATTGCAGCCTTTTGCCAATGAAGGCCAGGCCTGAGCGTGGCATAAACACCCCCTGGCAAGGCCTCTGGCATGACAAACTTCAAGGCTTTAAGGCCAGGCAAGTCGTAGCGTAAAACGGGGCCTGGCACTACTTTGTTCAGCATGTGGGCCACAGCCTGTGTCGTCAAGGCTTTGGTTAGCAATTGATAAGTTGCTTCATCTTGAGCGACCAGTGTCAGGTCAAGCATGTCGCCTTTGTCGCCTGCGCGGCCAACAGCAATGTCTCCAACTCTCATGATTGGCTCCAGCGAATGTTGGTTTTGACCAGCGACGGTTCAATGAACCCATCTAAAATTTCAATGCGATTGCGACGCTCGCTTCGAACGCTACATCCACCAGCAGGACCCGACAAAGTCAAGGTATAGATTTCGTCCTCAATGACCTGCGCCATGTCAGCGTCCATGCACTTTGCAGACACATGAACCCGAACCTCAGCAGGCGCTGCCATTTTCAAAGAACCTGCACGCAGCACAGAATTAACACCCACTAGATCGATCGACAATTGCTCATCTGACCAATCTGACAAACGCAATCGCAGAGTATCTGCAGCACGCAGCGCACGCTCATAAGCACCTGTACCTGCAAAGCCAATTTCGCAATCGGCAATAAATCCTGGCAGCTCCATAAAACCAGCTACCTTTAGTGTTGGCGGTGGCCCAGAGGTCTTGGCACCTGTCATGCGAATGCGCTGAGGACCCATTTGTTCAAACCGAATGCCCGAAAAATCCAATGTCAAATCGGGCGTGATGTACTTGAATGGATCGTGTACCTCGTACAGCAGTTGCAAGGTACATGTGAGCGCGTCCAAAATGGCGGGAGCACCTTCAAGCACGGTAATGTCGGCAGAACCATCGGCATACACATGCGCCAAGGGATAAGCCAAATTGGCAAAGTCTGCAGCAGACAATGGATTGCCGGGCTTGGGGCCGCCTAAGGTGTCGTAGTTGCCGCCTGTGAGTTGGCCACCGCACTCCAGCAAATGACCCACAGTTAAAGCGCCGGCCAGTGCGCTTGGGTCTTGGTTTAAGAATTGACGAACTGGTGCAGCAAACAAGGCAGAGTCTGCAACGCGGCCTGTCACCACCACATCAGCGCCTGCTTCCAAGGCATCAGCCATCGGAACACAACCTAGGTAGGCGTGGGCCCCTATCAAACGGCCTGTCAAGGGTTTGGTCCATTTCACCTGATTGGCCAGCGCCATCACGTCATCGCCTTCAACAGCAGCAATGCGCAAACCAGAAACGTCCAGCGACTTGGCCAGTTCAGCAATGGCTTGGCCAGCCGCTACGGGATTTGCAGCGCCCAAATTTGAAATGATTTTGCAGTTTGTTTTGGCGGCGGCCGGTAACAAAGGCGTTAAACGGCGGCGCAAGCGCGTGTCAAAGCCTGCGTTTGGATTGTCTGCACGGGCCTTGATGGCGGGCACCAAAGTTCGTTCGGCCAAGCACTCGAGAGCTACAGCATCGACTTGACCTGAAGCAGCCAAAGCCACTGCTGGATCGACACGATCGCCTGCAAAACCAGCGCCAGAGCCAATTCGATAGACGGGCTTGCTTGACTTGGGCATAGGAATTTTTTATAAAAATTTTTGAAATTAAGTACTGCCAGTGACCACCAAATCGGGGTTCACCAATCTGACACGGTGGTCGACATAATAGCCCCCATATTCGGTGTACTTAAGCACACCACAGCCACACTGGGAGCATGCAAAAACATCGCAGCGGTTGTAGGGGAAAAAAGTGGGGGCTACGGGTGCTTGAGGTGAGTCGTAACGTGTGCCACTTGGATGAAACTCTTCAAAAGTTGCTTCGGTCTGCCCCTCAGGCAAAGGTTTCCGAAGGTTGCCTTTGGGCTGCATTTTTGAAACGGGCCAGCGGTCATCACTGACACTCTCCCAGCCTTGGCAATGCTTCAATGCGCAAGTGCATTGACTGGGTTGGCTCTGACAAACTGCTTTAAGTTGATGACTGTCGAGCAATGGCGGCGATTGATCATTCATGGCGGTATTTTTTTATTCGTTCATTCCAAAACGATACAAGGCTTGCGGGTTGGTGACCAACAACCGTTGTAAAGCATCAGCACTTGGCGCAATACTGGCCAAAGCGTCGACCAATTCACCATCATCAGGAATGTGGGTGTGATTGGGGTGCGGCCAGTCCAGGCCCCACACGCATTGATCTGGAAAATTTGCGACCAAAAGCGCCGCCAGTTGAGTTCCCATGGGGTACCCACTAC
>JACCDJ011651116.1_pt1 | contig 15968 bp, 3 predicted proteins | sample 7444481 | NCBI WGS metagenome assembly JACCDJ01 (sample SAMN15323435, study PRJNA562643) | freshwater metagenome | isolation source: river surface water | place: USA:Blue River Watershed | collected 2017-08-15 | reverse complement strand
GAGATAGCGGCAGTGATGAAGAACATCATAGCTGTCGCGAGCGGGATTTGTCATGGTTTGGGCTATGGCGATAATTTTCAGGCGGTCTTAGTTTCCAACGCCATCCAAGAGATCAAACGCTTTGTGGATGTGGTTCATCCGATAGAGAGAGATATCAAGGGGAGTGCTTATCTGGGGGATTTGTTGGTGACTGCTTATTCTAATTTTAGTCGCAATCGTGCTTTTGGTATGATGATTGGGAAGGGGTATTCGGTAAAGGCGGCGCAGTTGGAGATGAATATGATTGCAGAAGGTTATTATAGTGTCCGTAATATATTTGAAAATAATCGCAAGTATGAGGTAGCGCTTCCGATAACGGAGGCGGTTTTTAATATCTTATACAAAGGGGCTCGACCGGTGGATGAAATTCAAAAAATGACTAATTTTTTGCGTTAGAAAAGGTCGAAATTCTCGTCATTTTTGGCTAATTTAGAGCCCTTCGTAGCTCGAAATCCTTCTGTCTACGAATCTTAAAATTTTTACTATGAAAAAACTGTTGTACACGCTTTTTGCGGTGCTTTTGTTTATTAGCACGCGTAGCTTTTCACAGAGTGTTACGGTCACTTCTCCTAACGGAGGCGAGAGTTGGGCGGGTTGTAGCACGCATAATATTACCTGGACGATTAGCGGTACCAGTCATTATTTCAATATTGATTATTCTATCAATGGTGGCTTAACTTGGATATTCTTAGCAACGGGTTATAACCAGCCTGGCAGTACAGGTTCGTTTTCATGGACTTTACCCAACTTGAGTAGTAATCAAGCGAAGGTTCGTGTGTACGATCAGGGAACGCCTTCGGTAGTCGATGAAAGTGATAATACCTTTTCCATTAATGCGCCTTTGATCGTGAATTCTCCTAACGGAGGCGAGAATTGGGCAGTGGGTGGATCTGCTCGCACTATCAGTTGGACTGCAGCGGGTACAAGCAACTATTATGATTTAGATTATTCTACAGACAATGGGGTTACATGGAATTCAATTACGAGTAACTATTATCAGAGTTCTACGAATGCTTCCTATACATGGACTATTCCTAATAATCCATCCACAACGGCTCTTGTAAGAGTGAAAGATCATACTACTAGTTGTATGAGTGACGTGAGTGATGCGATATTTACGATCGTTCCGCCTACGCCAAGTATAACAGTGACAGCGCCTTCAACAGGTTCTACCGTTTATTGGTCGAATCCGACGACTATTAGTTGGTACGCGAGTTATACCTCTGCATCTTTTGTGAAGCTGGAATATAGTTTGAATAATGGAAATAGCTGGACCACGATCGTTAATAGCACGAGTATGTCGACGGGCTCTTATTCTTGGACGCCTCCATCATCTTATACTACACAGGCTTTAGTGCGTGTGAGCGAGATCGGTGGAACGTCTGCAGTCGGCACATCGGGGAACTTTACGATTCGTCAACCCTATATTGTGTTGAGTGCTCCTAATGGAGGGAATACATTTACAGGTTGTGGCAATACGACGATAAGTTGGACGCCTTTTGGAACGAATGGTCCATACACCATTGAACTAAGTACGGATGGAGGGGTGACATATACCTCAGTTGCTACTGCGGGTTCGTATGCTTCTAGTTTTAGTTGGAATCCTATTAATAATATTCAAACTTCTCAAGCACGCATTCGTGTGAGTGCAACAAATGCGGTAAGTGATACTTCTGCTACAAATTTTACAATCAACAAGAATACGGATGTTATTGTAAATACTCCTAACGGAGGGGAAGTGTGGACTGTAGGTACTGTTCATAGCATTCAGTGGTCGTTTGCCAACATGAGTAATTACTATTGGAATTTGGAGTATTCAACAGATAATGGGGTTACCTGGAATGCGATTAATACGAATTATTATGCTTATTCTAGTCCTGCCTCGTATTCTTGGAGTGTGCCGAATAATCCATCTATGAATGCTTTGGTACGTGTAACGAATACTTCTAATACGTGTAAGAGTGATGTGAGCGATGCAGTCTTTACCATTCAACCGGCGACACCATTCATTAGTGTAAGTTCGCCAAATGCAGGAAGTGTTTTGTACTGGAATAATTCAGCATCTATTACTTGGTTTTATGGATATACTACTTCTAGTTTTGTTAAGATTGAATATAGTATCAATCAGGGTAGCAGTTGGAATACGATTGTAAATAGTACGAATATTTCTACGGGGTCCTATACGTGGACTGCAGCCAATGTACCGAACGTATTGACCAACCAAGCTTGGATACGTATCAGTGAGATTGGGGGAACTAATGCAGTTGACACTTCTTCCTATTTTACGATTCGTCAGCCTTATGTTGTCTTAAATTCTCCCAATGGAGGAAATTCTTTTGTTGGTTGTAGTGCTACAAATATTACTTGGACAGGATATGGGATAACCTCTTCCTATGCTTTAGAATTAAGTACAAATGGCGGAGCGACCTTTACTCCGATTGCCTATCCTTCGGCTTATTCAAGCTCCTATTCTTGGAATCCGATCAATAACGTGCAAACTTCGCAAGCTCGTATTCGCATTACGAGCACAGGGGCGCTTTCTGATACCTCCAATGCTGATTTTACGATTAATCAAAATACAGATGTGATTTTGAATAGTCCTAACGGAGGCGAGGTTTGGCAGGTGGGCGGTCCGTCACGCACGATCAATTGGTCTTTCGTGAATATGAGTAATTATTATTGGAATTTGGAATACTCGATTGATAATGGAACTACTTGGAATTCGATTAATAGTAATTATTATGCCTATAGCAGTCCAGCTTCTTATACTTGGACAATTCCAAATAATCCTTCCTCCACTTGTTTGGTAAGAGTTACAAATAATGCCAACACGTGTAAGTTTGATGAGAGTGATGCCGTGTTTACCATTGCTCCACCAACACCTTACATCAACGTGGGTAATCCAGGTGGCAATACGCTTTATTGGGGTAATAGTGCTACGATAAATTGGAGCTATGGTTATACTACTTCCAACTTTGTTAAGATAGAATATAGCTCGAATCAAGGAAGTACTTGGAATACGATTGTGAATAGTACGAATATTGCTACTGGATCATACTCATGGACTGCAGCGAATATTCCAAATATAACAACGAATCAAGCGTGGGTACGTGTAAGTGAAATTGGTGGTACAAATGTGAAAGATACTTCTTCCTATTTTACCATCCGACAGCCTTATATTGTTTTAGGTAGTCAGAATGGCGGACAGTCGTATATAGGATGTAACTCAACCACCATAAATTGGTCGGGCTATGGAATTACATCCGCTTATACCATTTATTTGAGTACGAATAATGGCGCATCTTACACACCGATTGCCTATCCGTCTTCGTACAGTTCATCCTACAATTGGAGTCCGATAAATAATGTACAGAGTTCACAATGTTTATTAATGATTTCGGCCACCGGTGCCATTGCGGATACCTCCAATGCAGTATTTACCATCAATCAGAATACAGATGTTATAGTAAACACACCTAACGGAGGCGAGGTATGGACAGTTGGTGGTTCTGCGCAAACTATTCAGTGGGTGTTTGCAAACATGAGTAATTACTATTGGGATATTGAATATTCTGTTGATAATGGATTAACCTGGAATACAATTAATAGTAATTATTATGCGTATAGTAGTCCTGCTAACTATACTTGGACTATTCCAAACAATCCTTCGGCAACTTGTCTGGTTCGTGTGACAAATAATGCTAATACTTGTAAGAGTGATGTGAGTGATGCGGTGTTCACGATTGCACCTCCAACGCCTTATATTAATGTGGGTAATCCGAGTGGCAATACGCTTTATTGGGGTAATAGTGCGAACATCAGTTGGAGTTATGGCTATACCACTTCGAATTTTGTAAAAATTGAATATAGTATCAACCAGGGAAGCACATGGAATACTATTGTAAACAGTACTAATATTTCTACAGGATCCTATACATGGACTGCGGCCAATATTCCTAATATCACTACGAGTCAAGCATGGGTACGAGTGAGTGAAGTAGGGGGAACAAACACGAAGGATACCTCTTCTTATTTTACGATACGACAGCCTTATATTGTATTAGGTAGTCAGAATGGCGGACAATCGTATATTGGGTGTAACGCAACTACTATAAACTGGACTGGCTATGGGATTTCAGCAGCGTATACGATTTATTTGAGCACCAATAATGGTTTGACGTATACGCCAATTGCTTATCCTTCTTCTTATTCTTCTTCTTATTCTTGGAATCCGATTAATAATGTACAAAGTTCTCAATGTAAATTATTAATCTCTTCAACGGGTGCAATTTCCGACACTTCCAATGCTGTATTTACGATTAACCAAAATACAGATGTTGTATTGAATAGTCCTAACGGAGGGGAGGTTTGGACAGTTGGTGGTCCTGCACAGTCTATCCAGTGGACCTTTGCTAATATGAGTAATTACTATTGGGATATTGAGTATTCAATAGATAATGGACTTACTTGGAATACGATTAATAGTAATTATTATGCATACAGTAGTCCTGCAAACTATAGTTGGGCTATCCCAAATAATCCTTCTACCACTTGTTTGGTACGAGTAACGAATAATTCAAATACCTGTAAATTTGATGTGAGTGATGCGGTGTTCACGATTGCACCTCCAACGCCGTATATCAATGTGGGTAATCCGAGCGGTAATACGCTATATTGGGGTAACAGCGCAAATATTAGTTGGAGTTATGGCTATACCACTTCTAGTTTTGTCAAAATAGAGTACAGCACTAATCAGGGTAATACATGGAATACGATTGTAAACAGTACTAATATTTCTACTGGATCCTATACATGGACGGCGGCCAACGTTCCGAACATCACAACGAATCAGGCTTGGGTGCGTGTAAGTGAAGTGGGTGGAACCAATACAAAAGATACCTCTGCTTATTTTACCATTCGTCAACCTTATATTGTTTTAGGTAGTCAGAATGGGGGGCAGACTTATGTAGGTTGTAATTCTACAACGATTAACTGGACTGGTTACGGAATTTCTGCCGCGTATACCATTTCTTTAAGTACGGATAATGGCTTGACCTATACGCCGATAGCCTATCCTTCTTCTTATACTACGTCTTATTCATGGAATCCGATTAATAATGTTCAGAGTTCACAATGTAAATTGATGATTTCCTCGACAGGTGCTATTTCGGATAGCTCCAATGCTGTATTTACTATCAATCAGAATGCAGATGTGATGCTTAGCTCTCCTAACGGAGGCGAGGTATGGGCGGTTGGAGGTCCTTCAAAAACAATCAGTTGGTCATTTGCTAACGTTAGTAACTACTATTGGGATATAGAATATTCCACTGATAATGGACTCACGTGGAATACTATTAATGGTAATTTTTATGCATATAGCAGTCCTGCTAACTATACTTGGACAATTCCGAATAATCCTTCTACCACCTGTTTAGTGCGCGTTATTAATAATGCGAACACGTGTAAGAATGATGTGAGTGATGCAGTGTTTACTATTTCTGCTCCCGTTCCATATATTACAGTTAACAATCCGAATGGAGGAAATACCTTGTATGGAAATGCCTCTGCAACGATCAATTGGAGTAGCGGTTATTTAACTTCTTCTTTTGTTAAGTTGGAATATTCATATGATAACGGAACTACGTGGAATACGATTATTAATTCAACCAATAATACGGGTTCTTACAATTGGAGTTCTGTTCCTGCAACTTACAGTACGCAATGTTTGGTGCGTGTCACTGATTTAGGTAATGCTGGTAACTATGACATTTCGGATGCAGTATTTACCATAGCGCCACCGATCACGGTTACAGCACCTAACGGAGGCGAGAACTTGGGCGGTTGTACGGTTACAACCGTAACGTGGACTGCAGGGGGAACTTCTTTATATTATGATTTGTATTATTCTTTGAATAACGGTGTTACCTGGAATTCTATTACGAACAATTATTATCAAAGTGGAGTTAGCTGCTCTTATAATTGGACCTTGCCAAATTCGCCATCTACGCTATGTTTAGTAAAAGTGGTGGATCGTTCTGTTGCAACAAAGCAAGATATCAGTAATGCGGTATTCACTATTCAACCAACGATTACCATCACCAACCCTAATTTCGGAGGAACCTTCCAGGCGAATAATGCAATGAATATAACTTGGAATGCACAAGGAGCTTCTGGGTACTATAATATTGATTATTCAACTAATGGAGGTAGTTCTTGGACCAACATTACAACGAATCAGTTAATACTTACAGGTTCTTATAGTTGGACGACTCCAAATTTGAATTTAGGGAATGTGCTCATTCGTGTCATGGACTTTGTGAGCAATTGTAAACAAGATATAAGTGATATTGCTTTTGGTATTTCTACTACAGCTGCTCCTATTACTGTTTCTTCACCGAATGGTACGGAGCAGTGGACGGTTTGTGATACGACCAAAGCAATTACTTGGACTAGCAACGGAAGTACCTCAGGTGCGTTTGATATCGAGTTAAGTACCAACTCTGGTAGTACTTGGTCGAGTATCGTTAGCAACTATACAAGTAACAATGGTTACTACAATTGGAGTGTTCCTAATTTACCAAGTGCGACTTGTTTGATCAGAGTAAAAGATCATGCGAATGGAGCTATAGTGGATGCAAGTAATGCAACCTTTAGTATCGTTGCGCTTGCACAGCCAGGAGCGATTACTGGTTCGACTACTGTATGTCAAGGAACTTCACAGACTTATTATTGTCCATTGGTTAGCGGTGCTACGAAATATATTTGGACGCTTCCTAGTGGTTGGGTAGGGTATTCAACTAACAACGCGATCACCGTAAGTATTGGAGCTTCTAGCGGTTCTATAGGTGTTATGGCGATGAATGCTTGCGATACATCGCTTGCGCAGCTTTTAGCTATTACAGTTAATCAGTTACCTTCTATGCCGGGTAGTGTAAGTGGACTCGCTTCCATTTGCGCAAATAGCACACAAAGCTATACCGCCTCTGCTGCCTCAGGTGCGAGTTCTTATTCTTGGACTTTACCAAGTGGATGGACAGGCACTTCTTCTACTACGTCGATATCTGCCATTGCAGGTTCTACTAGTGGAAACGTAAGTGTTATTGCGAATAACGCTTGCGGTAGTAGTGCCGCTTCAATATTACCGGTTTCAATAATTACAGCACCTTCTACGCCGGGTTCTATAACAGGCTTAAGCACGCCTTGTCAAAATACATTACAAAGTTATAGTGTAAGCGCAGTTCCTAACGCAAGCTTTTATACATGGACTTTGCCGAATGGTTGGACGGGCACTTCTAATACAAGCACATTGTCTACTACGGTAGGGACCTTGAGCGGCAACGTGTTGGTGTCAGCTGGTAATGCATGTGGATCAGGAACTGTTTCAACATTGGCTGTCACAATCGGAAATGTACCTGCAACGCCTGGTATAATCAATGGTTCAGATACTTCATGTGTCGGAGCAAACGTAATTTATAGCATTACGCCTATTAGCGGCGCAACTTCTTATACCTGGACATTGCCAAATGGCTGGACAGGAACTTCTACAACTAATTCAATATCTGCAGTGGTTGGTGCCAATGGCGGCGCAATTTCTGTTATCGCAGTCAATGCATGTGGAAATAGTGCAAGTGCTTCGAAAATAATTTTGGTGAATCCTGCGCCTAGCACTATCGGCGCGATCTCTGGAAATTTGAATGTTTGTCAAGGAAATACACAGTCATATTCTGTAGCCTTAGTGCCTTACGCTTCAAATTATACTTGGACCTTGCCAAACGGCTGGACCGGTACTTCTAGTGCTTCATCCATCAATACCATTCCTGGTGCGGCTGGTGGAACCGTATCTGTAATAGCCTCGAATCAATGTGGAGCTACTAGTCCTCAAACATTAGCTGTATCAGTGAACCCTTTACCGGCTTCGCCTGGTACGATTAGTGGTAACGCCATCATTTGTCCGAATGCATCTATAACCTATTCTTTCGCTGCTGTGAGTGGCGCAAGCGCTTATACCTGGAGCTTGCCGAGTGGTTGGACAGGGACCTCTACTACCAATAGTATTAGTGTTACAGCAAATACGAATGGAGGTACGGTGAGTGTGAACAGTGTCAATAGTTGTGGTTCTTCTTCTCCAACTTTATTAGGCGTTACCGTTTCTTCTAGTGTTCCAACACCTAGTGGTGTTATCGGACAAAATAATGTTTGTGGAGGTGCAACAGTGACCTTACATGTTTTACCTGTTGCCGGTGCAACTTCTTATAGTTGGACTTTGCCAGGATCTTGGTCGGGAGCTTCTGTTACAGATTCTATTCAGTTGACTGTAGGCAATAATTCCGATACTGTTTGGGTACGTGCACTAAATGCTTGTGGCGTAAGTGCTGCATTGCCTTTTGTTATCAATGTAAACCCTTCTACATCGCCAAGTATTGCTATTACCGGTTCTTCAAGTATATGTGCGGGTAGTATTGCGAATTATACATCTAGTGTAAGTAATGCAGGCGCAAACCCAAATTATAGTTGGAATGTAAATGGTATTGCAAGTGGAATCACTGGCGCGAGCTTCTCTACGGCTAGCTTATCTAACGGAGACGTGGTGACATGTACCGTTACAAATAACTCTGGTTGTTCATCTCCTGCTTCTGTAACTTCCAATGCATTAAATGTGGTAGTTAATACGAGTGTAACTCCTAGTATTGCAATTGCTGTCAATTCAAATCCTATATGTGCAGGTGCTGCCGCTAATTTTATTGCGACGAGTCAGAATGGAGGAACTACACCAACATATAATTGGTTTGTAAATGGAATTAATCAATCGGTGAATGCAGCTGGATTTAGTTCTAGTAGTTTGCTGAATGGTGATGTTGTTACTTGTCAATTAACTTCTAATGCATCTTGCTTAACAAGTTCTGTGGCTTCCTCTAATGCACTAAACATGCAAGTGACGAGTGTAAGTGCGCCTTCTATAAATATTACATCTAGTGGCAATACCATTTGTCCAGGTGCAAGTGTTTCGTTTATCGCAAATACAACCAATGCAGGAAGTTCTCCTGTTATTGATTGGTTTGTCAATGGCGTTTTAATGGCAAGCGGAAATAATTCGTTTACATCTGCCACATTGAATAATAACGACACAATTTATGCCAGTGTTACTGCAACGGGCATTTGCTTGTCGCCTTCTATTGTGAACTCTAATTTGCAAGTCATTTCAGTAGTTGCCGGAGGAGGAACGCCTACCGCAAATATCACTGCTAATAATACAGCAATTTGTAGTGGCGCTACTGTTGTGTTTAATGCCTTAGTTCAAAATGGAGGTTCTTCACCAAGTTATGATTGGGCAGTGAATGGTGTTTCTACTGGTGTAACCACATCTACTTATTCAAATAGTAATTTGAATAATGGAGATATTGTTACGTGTAATGTGGCAGGAACGAACTCTTGTGCTCAAACGTATACCATTACTTCTAATGCGATAACTATTACAGTAAATGCAAGTGCAAATCCTGCAATTTCAATCAGTACAAATGCAAGCACCATCTGCTCCGGTACCAATGTTACCTTTATAGCACTTGATACCAACGCCGGATTGAATCCTGCTTACCAATGGTCCTTGAATGGTATTGCGATCCCTTCTGCATTTGCAAATACCTATAGCTCGAATTCCCTTCAGAATGGTGATGTGATTAGCTGTCAACTTACAGCTAACGGCGCATGTGCAAGCCCTAGCGTAATCAGTTCTAATTCCATTACGATGAATGTCGGAAGTTCTGTCCTTGCGACAGCAGCTATTACCGGAACAAATACATTGGTATGCGGTATAGGAGCTTCTAATTTTGTAGCAACAGTTACTAATGCGGGATCTAATCCTGCTTATCAATGGTTGTTGAACAATAATCCAATCGCAGGGGCAAACACCTTGACCTACACGGATACATTGAATAACGGAGATCAAGTTTCTTTTGTGCTTACTAGCAACGCGTCGTGCGTGAGTAATGCAACGGCTAATTCAAACGTAATAAGTATCACAGTGAACCCAATTGATACAGCATCTATTCTTATTAGTGCAAATAATAATTCAATTTGCGCAGGTATGCCAGTAACGTTTAATGCAAGTGTTGTAAACGGCGGTGCGAATCCTGTTTATAATTGGTCGGTGAATGGAGTGAGCACAGGTGTTAACGCAATAAATTATGTAACAAGTGCTTTGGCCAATAATGATGTCGTGACGTGTAACCTCGTTTCTTCGCAAGCCTGTGTACTTAACGCAAGCGTGAGTTCGAATGCCATTACCATAGCGGTTGTTAATTCAGCTGCCCCAACGATCACAGTTAACGCAAGTTCAACGACTATTTGTTCGGGCGCTACTGTTAGCTTTACTTCTACTATTGCAAACGCGGGAGCGGCTCCAACGTATCAATGGAATTTAAATGCTGTGCCAATTAGTGGTGAAACGAATCCGGTATATAGCACTAGTGCATTGAATAACGGCGATGTTGTTACATGTACTTTAAACGCCGTTGGTGTGTGTGGTGCAAATACCATTGTCAATTCTAATCCTGCCACGATAACAGTGACTGCTGCTTTAACACCGAGTGTTTCAATAGCTGTTAATACGCCAACGATTTGTGCAGGGGCTAATGCTAGCTTTACAGCTACAGGATTAAATATGGGAACGAGTCCGCTTTACCAATGGTATGTGAATAGTGTGGCTGTACCATCTGCCACCACTTTCCAGTGGAACTCCGCTTCTTTAGTTAATAATGATACTGTTACTTGTTTGATTACCGCAAACCCAAGCTGTGCTGCAATTAATACGGCACTCTCTGCGCCAATCGTTGTAACGGTGAATGCATTGATTACGCCAAGTATCAGTATTACAGCGAATGATACAAGCATCTGTGCAGGATCAAGCGTGAGCTTTACGCCGAATCCTATTAACGGAGGTGTTGCGCCTACTTATACGTGGTATGTGAATGGAACCAATACAGCTAGTGGAAATACGTTCACAACTTCTTCTTTACAAAATAATGATGTGGTGACTTGCGCCTTAACTAGCAGCTTGTCATGCGTAAGTAGTAACCCGACAAACTCGCCTTCGATAGTAATGCAAGTCGGAACACCGGTAAATCCTGTACTTACAGTAAATGCGAGTGCAACTACTATTTGCTCAGGAACATCGGTTAGCTTCAATGCAATCGCTTCTAATGTTGGAACAAGTCCTACCTATCAATGGTTGCTCAATAATAATCCGATTCCATTAGCAAATGCGGCTACTTATTCTTCTACAGCGTTAAACAATGGCGACCTTGTTCAAGTAACGGTTAACTCATCCGCTGCTTGTACTGTGCCTGCTGCCATTACTTCTAGTCCTGTAACGATGACCGTTAATACTTCTGTAACGCCATCAGTTTCTTTAATTGCTAATCCATCGAATATCGTTTGCTCTAATGTGCCATTGAGTTTCAATGCTACGCCTGTAAACGGAGGAACTGCTCCTCAATATTCATGGTACCTAAACGGTGTATTAGTTGGAACAAGCACTGTTCCTACCTTTACTCCTGCGAATATTCAGAATGGAGATACTGTATCCTTGATACTTAATTCTTCAATCCCTTGCGCAAGTACAAGTCAAGCTAATGCTACGCCTGTTATCATGACTATCAATACTGCTCCGGTAGTAACTAGTCTAACCAGCAACGGACCAGTATGTGAAGGCACAAACTTATTGTTGAATGCACAAGCAAATGATCCAAATGCAGTGTTTGCATGGACAGGTCCTAATGGATTTACGTCGAATTTGGCTTCGCCAATTTTGACTAATGTGAATAATAGCAATTCCGGTATTTATACCGTTACTGCTAGCGCGAATTCTTGTGTGAGTGCTCCTTATAGTAGTATCATGCAAGTGAATCCAAACCCAGCTAAGCCATATATCTCTGTTAATGGAAATACACTGAGCTCCTCTGCTCCGTCAGGTAACCAATGGTATTTTGCTGCTTCGCCAATTAATGGTGCCACAAATAACACGTACACTGCAACGCAAGTGGGGTATTATCAAGTGCAAGTCATTAATGCTGCAGGATGTTCATCTATCTCCGATTCAGCGCATATAAGCAAAATTATCGGGGTAGGCTTGAATGATTTGACGATTACTGCTCCGCGCATTTATCCAAATCCTTTTGAAAATGATTTGATGATTGAGTGGCCAAGTGAAGTCAAAGATAAGGCTAACTTAAAGTGGCAATTGCTAAATATCCATGGCCAAGTGATTAGAGAGGGTAGTGCGGAGAATAACAAAGAAGCTCTTAGCTTATTTGAATTGAACGCAGGTACCTATGTGTTGAAAATTGCCTACAAAGAAATCCAATGGCAATATCCACTCGTTAAACAATAAGAATACTACACAATAAAAAAGCCTCCATAGGAGGCTTTTTTATTGTCACAGGATCATTCATCATTCATCATTCATTATTCATTATTCATTATTCATTTCTTCTAATTTATCACCTCGTAATTGTCTGTATCTCTTTTTCGCTTTCACTACATAAGTGCTTCCGGGATACTTCATGAATAAATCGCTATACAACTCCATCGCCTTCTTCTCGTCCTTAAGCGTAAAGTCGTATAAATTTGCTTTTGTATAAAGCGCATCATCACCATAAATATCTTCACCATATTTTAGTGCTATTTCGCTTAAGGCTTCAATTGCCTTTTCGAAGTTCTGTTCTTTGATCCATATGTTTGCCTTTGCATACAAAATATCATCTGCTAAGGGCGCATCAGGGTAATAAACGAGAATACTGTCGTAAGTCTCTAAGGCTTTTGCGTATTGATGTTGAAAGCTAAACAAATCAGCCTTGGCATACATTTTCATGCTATTAATATTCGCTAAACTGTCAGCACCACTACCAAGATTTTCAGAAATAAAAACAGTCAAGTTTAATGCGTCGTTGGCAATTAATTCGCTAGTACTACTTTTTAAAATATCCATTTGTGACTGCGACCAAGCAAAATCACCTTGATAATAACTCCACTTCGCATTTTTAAATTTTGCCACTTCTCCAATCTCTGCACCTGGTGCTGCTTTGTCAACTTGACTATACAATAAGGTCGCTTCCCATGGTGAATCTCCAATCAAATAATAGTCGCCTAATTTCACTTTACAATTTAATAGTTGATTCGTCTCGACAGGCATTGTATTAATGACCTTTTCTAAAATTTGAATAGCTGAATCCGTTTTAATTAAATATTCACCATACAATTCAGCTAAGTCGATGTTTATATCAATCAATTCATAAATCCTTCTTTCTTTTTCATAGTCTTGAATTGTCGATAAATAAAGGTTTCTAAGGTTATTTAAATCACTTGTCGTATACCGACCCGAAAGTAGTTTCTGTTTTTGCGCATCGAATAAGCTCATCTGCGCTTGATAAAAATAGTCCTGATTTTTACCAAGTCCCAAGACATAAGAATAAGCACTAATCGCTTCGGTATAAAATTTTTCTTGCATCGCTTGATCGCCAATAGTCAAAACAATCATCCCATTCTGCCCTAATCGTTTGTCAAATTGTATACTATATTTCACCGCGTTCTTAAAATCTTGATCTTGCACATACACCCATAAAAGTAAATCCATGAAAGGGATATAGGACGGACGCTTCTGAATTTCTGAATACAATTTCTCTTTTAAAATATTCGAAGTCTTGGATTCAACTAGATAAGTTTGAACGGTGTTTTTTACTTCTTGAATTCTGCTTTCATCTCTTCCTAATACTTGAATCAATAAATTATAAAGCGCTTCCCATTTTCCTTGCTTTCCATAAATAGAAGCAATCTGATAATTGTATCGCTCTGGATCATTAAATAAGTCATTGCCTTTTAGGTAAATGGCAATCGCCTCGTCCCAAAGATTGTTTTCTATAAAGGCTTTAGCTGTTTTTTCTACTAAAAGATGATCCGCTTTATTGACAGATTTTTTTATTTCTTTCAGAATAGCTTCTTCTTTTTTGACTTGACCTGTTTCCCTATAAAGACGCCATAAATCAAATTTAAAACCTGGCTCTAATGGAAACTGCTTTATTTCTTTTCGAATCAACTTCTCCGCCTTTTCAAATTGCTTTAAATTTTTTAGACAGTTGAGATAGGGGCCATATATGGCTGTATTTTCAGGTGCTTTGTTGAAAATTTTGTCATACAGCGTCACCGCCTTATCCATCTCCCCATTTTGGAAATAGGCCTTCGCAAGATCCAAGTCTTCTTGACTTTGTGCACGTACCATTCCAATACTAAGCGTGAGCACCATGAAAAGAGCGCTTAGTGTATGCCAATAAAATTTTATGTCGATCCTCATCGACAACTAAGTTAAGAAATCCTTTTTGGGAATTGATTAAGCTTTACTGCTTTTTAACAAGTCGATGAATTGATCAAACAAATAACGACTGTCATGCGGACCAGGATTGCTTTCAGGATGATACTGTACGCTGAAGGCTGGTCTGTTTTTAACACGAATACCTTCAATGGTTTCATCATTCAAATTGACGTGGGTAATTTCCAAAAGTTCATTTTGTCTTACCGCGTCTGCATCCACTGAAAATCCGTGATTTTGTGAAGTGATTTCACAAAGACCCGTTTGCATATTTTTTACCGGGTGGTTGATACCGCGATGCCCATTATGCATTTTATAGGTTGGGATTCCGTTCGCTTGCGCAAGTAATTGATGCCCTAGGCAAATACCAAATAGCGGCTTATTGCTATCCAACATATGTTTTACGGTCTCTACAGCGTATGGCATGGCAGAAGGGTCGCCGGGACCATTACTTACAAAATAACCATCCGGATGGAAGGCTGTTAATTCGGTAAAATTAGTTTTGGCAGGGTATACTTTCAAATAACATCCACGATCTGCTAAACTTTTTAAAATATTACGCTTCACTCCAAAATCCATCACCGCTACTTTGAATGGCGCATTTTCGTCTCCGAAAGTATAAGCCTCCTTAGTAGATACTAAGCTAGAAAGCTCCAAGCCATTCATAGAAGGCTCTTGGGCTAGCTTCGCCTTTAAAACAGCGATATCCGTCGTTTCAGATGAAATGATGGCGTTCATCGCTCCTGCATTACGAATATGTCTAACAATGGCACGGGTATCAACACCTTGAATGCCTACCATTGCATTGTCTTCAAAATAAGACTGAATATTACCGTCCGCCATTGAACGGCTATATTGAGGAACCCAATTCTTACAAACTAAACCCGCAATTTTCATGCTTTCACTCTCTGTATCAACCTCCTTCACGCCATAGTTACCAATGAAAATATTGGTCATGACGATGATCTGCTTGTAATAACTAGGGTCGGTAAAGATTTCTTGGTAACCGGTCATTCCGGTATTGAAACAAATTTCGCCTGTGGTAGTACCAATTTTTCCAGCTGCAAAACCGTTAAAAACTGTTCCATCTTCCAATAAGAGAACGGCGGGGGTAGAGAATTTGTTTTCCACTTTTAGTAAAGGCTTATTGGAAAACAAAGGTAATTAAACGAGGGCAAGCTTCCCAATAATTTGGGAAATAATCTTTAACTATTGATGCTTTCTCTCAACTTAGCGCGTAAATTTCGTTCTTCTCTTTGTTCTCTCGATATTATCTGAAACATAAAGTAGTCGGCGAATTTTAGCTTCTCTAATTTGATTTTTAGCGCATTCGCGGGACCTACAATTCCTTTCAGCACTTTTAAGAATTGTTTTTCTTGTAGATCGCTCCACTCACCGGTAACACGAACGAAATATTGGATATTCTTTAGTTCCGGGTTGAACACCTGGTCGTGTTGCCAGTTTTTCCATAAAGCAATTTGAAAATGACCAGAACTATTGTGTTCTCCAAAAAAGTCAAATCGATACGGAGGCTCCGACTCGGTGTCCTCTAAGGGTAAATAGCTGTGCAGAT
>JACCDJ011445553.1_pt1 | contig 15983 bp, 9 predicted proteins | sample 7444481 | NCBI WGS metagenome assembly JACCDJ01 (sample SAMN15323435, study PRJNA562643) | freshwater metagenome | isolation source: river surface water | place: USA:Blue River Watershed | collected 2017-08-15 | reverse complement strand
CCTTGATGATCCGCTCCCAGGTCTGGGTGTACTTGCGCACCACGCCTGCGAACTGCGCGGATGGCTGGTACCCCACCGTCAGGCCCATGCCCGCGAGGCGCTCGCGCACATCGGGCATGGCGATCACCCGCTGCAGGGCCTGGCCGAAGCGTTCCACTGCGGCGGGGGGCGTGCCCGCCGGGGCGAAGAGCCCGTAGTACGGCAGGTCGTCCAGGTTGGAGAAGCCCAGTTCGGCGAAAGTGGGCGCGTCCGGCACCAGGGCCTGGCGCTTGTCGCCGATCACGGCCACGATGCGCAGCTTGCCCGCTTTCTGCTGCTCGATGAAGTCTGGCACCGAGGCCACGCCCGCGCTGATCTGGTTGCCCAGCATGTCGCCGATCAGGGGCGCGCTGCCGCGATAGGGCGCGGCCTGCAGGTCGACCTTGTAGCGGGCCCCGATCAGGCCCACGAGGAACTCCGGAATGGAGCCCGGCGCGGGCACCCCGATGGTGTCCTTGCCGCCGCGTGCCGACTGCACCCAGGCAATGTATTCCTGCAAGGTCTTGGCCGGGGTACCGCCGGACACGGCCAGCACGTTGGCGAAACTGGCAAAGCCTGCGACGGCCACGAAGTCGGTGGCGGGGTCGAAGCCCGCATTGCGGGTCACCAGCGGCAGGATGGAGATGGAGTGATCGTGGCTCAGGAAGAAGGTGGTGCCATCCGGCGCGGCGGCCTTCAGGGCCTGGGCCGCGATCTGGCCACCGGCGCCCGCCTTGTTCTCGACGATCACCGGCACGCCCAGGACATCCTTGAGCTTGTCGGCCAGGGCGCGCGCGATGGCGTCAGTGCCGCCGCCGGGGGGGAAACCCACCAGGATGCGGACGGGGCTGCCGGACTGGCTCCAGGCAGGGGCGCCGGTGGCGGCCAGGGCAAAGGCGGCCAGCAGGCCGCGGCGCAGGGAGGAGGGGGTATGGGACATGGGTCGGTCTCCTGGGTGTCGTGGTTCGGGGGCGGGGCTGGCCAGGGGCGGCTGGCAGCCTCAGCCGCAGGATACTGGATGGCTCGCGCCCCCTGCGAATCGTGCGGGCGTGCCCCTTGCCCGCCTGCCCGTACCCTTGAAATCCCTGCGGGCAGCCTAAGCTGCGGTGCAACACGGAGCCCTCCCCATGCGACTCGACAAGCTCACCACCAAATTCCAGGAAGCCCTGAACGAGGCCCAGACCCTCGCCCTGGGCAATGACCACGCCTACATCGAACCCGAGCACCTGCTGGTGGCCATGCTGCGCCAGGAGGACGGCCCCCGGGCGCTGCTTCAGCGTGCCGCCGTGAACGTGCCGGGCCTGCTGGCCGCCGCCGAGGGCGCCATGCACAAGCGACCGCAAGTCCAGGGGCAGGAGCAGGTCCAGGTCGGCCGCGAGCTGGTGGGCCTGCTGCAGGCGGCCGAGAAGGAAGGCCTCAAGCGCGGCGACCAGTTCATCGCCAGCGAGCTGTTCCTCCTGGCGGTGGCCGACAGCAAGGCTGACATCGGCCGCATCGCCCGCGAGAACGGCCTGGTGCGCAGATCCTTCGAGACCGCCATCGACGCGGTGCGCGGTGGCCAGAGCGTGAACAGCGCCGAAGCCGAGGGCCAGCGCGAGGCCCTGAAGAAATACTGCCTGGACCTCACCGAGCGCGCCCGCCAGGGCAAGCTCGACCCCGTGATCGGCCGCGACGACGAGATCCGCCGCGCCATCCAGGTGCTGCAACGTCGCACCAAGAACAACCCGGTGCTGATTGGCGAACCCGGTGTGGGCAAGACGGCCATCGTCGAGGGCCTGGCCCAGCGCATCGTGGCCGGCGAGGTCCCGGAGAGCCTGAAGAACAAGCGCGTGCTGTCGCTGGATATGGCGGCCTTGCTCGCGGGCGCCAAATTCCGCGGGGAGTTCGAGGAGCGCCTGAAGACCGTGCTGAGCGAGCTGGCCAAGGACGAGGGACAGACCATCGTCTTCATCGACGAACTGCACACCATGGTGGGCGCGGGCAAGGCCGAGGGCGCGATGGACGCGGGCAACATGCTCAAGCCCGCGCTGGCGCGCGGCGAGCTGCACTGCGTGGGCGCCACCACCCTGGACGAATACCGCAAGTACATCGAGAAGGACGCCGCCCTGGAGCGCCGGTTCCAGAAGATCCTGGTGGGCGAGCCTAGCGTGGAGGCGACCATCGCCATCCTGCGCGGGCTGCAGGAGAAGTACGAAGTCCACCACGGGGTGGAGATCACCGACCCGGCCATCGTCGCCGCGGCGGAACTTTCACACCGCTACATCACCGACCGCTTCCTGCCCGATAAGGCCATCGACCTGATCGACGAGGCTGCCTCCAAGATCAAGATCGAGATCGACTCCAAGCCCGAGGTGATGGACAAGCTCGATCGCCGCCTGATCCAGCTGCAGATCGAGCGCGAAGCCGTGCGCAAGGAGACCGACGAGGCCTCGCAAAAGCGCTTCGCCCTGATCGAGGAGGAGATCGGCAAGCTGCAAAAGGAGATCGCGGACCTGGACGAGATCTGGAAGGCCGAGAAGGCCCAGGCCCAGGGCAGCGCGCAGATCAAGGAGGAAATCGACCGCCTGCGCCAGCAGATCGAGGGCCTGACCCGCAAGGGCGATTTCAACAAGGTCGCCGAGCTCCAATACGGCAAGCTGCCCGAGCTGGAAAAGCGCCTGAAGGACGCCCAGGCCAAGGAAAGCGGCAAGGCCGCCGACGGCAGGCCGCAGCTGCTACGCACGCAGGTGGGCGCCGAGGAGATCGCCGAGGTGGTGGCGCGCGCCACCGGGATCCCGGTGTCCAAGCTGATGCAGGGCGAACGTGAGAAGCTGCTGAAGATGGAAGACCGCCTGCACCAGCGCGTGGTGGGCCAGGACGAGGCGATTCAAGCGGTGGCCAACGCCATCCGCCGCAGCCGCTCGGGCCTGTCCGACCCGAACCGGCCCACGGGTTCCTTCCTGTTCCTCGGCCCCACGGGCGTGGGCAAGACTGAACTGTGCAAGGCGCTGGCCACCTTCCTGTTTGACAGCGAGGAGCACCTGATTCGCATCGACATGAGCGAGTTCATGGAGAAGCACTCGGTGGCCCGCCTGATCGGCGCGCCCCCGGGCTACGTGGGCTACGAGGAGGGCGGCTACCTGACCGAGGCGGTGCGCCGCAAGCCGTACAGCGTGATCCTGCTGGACGAAGTGGAGAAGGCTCACCCCGATGTGTTCAACGTGCTGCTGCAGGTGCTGGACGACGGACGTCTGACCGACGGCCAGGGCCGCACCGTGGACTTCAAGAACACCGTGATCGTGATGACCAGCAACATCGGCTCGCACATGATCCAGGCGATGGTGGGCAAGCCCTACGAGGATGTGAAGGAGGCGGTGTGGGACGAGTTGAAGAACCACTTCCGCCCTGAATTCCTGAACCGGATCGACGAGACGGTGGTGTTCCACGGGCTCGACGCTACGCACATTGCGCGCATTGCCCGCATCCAGCTGCAGGTTCTGGAGCAGCGCCTGGCCAAGATGGACCTCACGCTGCAGGTGCCCGAGGCGGCGCTGGAGGAACTGGCCAAGGTCGGCTTCGACCCCGTGTTCGGCGCTCGGCCCCTCAAGCGCGCGATCCAGCAGCGGATCGAGAACCCGCTGTCCAAGCTGATTCTCGAGGGGCGCTTCCCGCCCAAGAGCGTGATCCCGGTGGAAGTGAACCCGGCGCTGGAGCCGGGGGTGTTCCGTTTCGGGGGCGCTGCCCCTGCGCCGGCGGCGGCCTGAGGCGCAGAGATCGCTGCCTACCAGCTGCCGTCGTAGGTGTAGGTCTGACTGGCCTGCTGGCTCAGGAGGGCAGGGGTCAGGCCCAGGGCTTGCGCCTCGGGCGTGAGCGGATAGTCGTCCTGGGTCCAGTCCTGCGTCCAGCCGCCGCTGGTGCCGCGTGTGCCCACCGGGTCGATGGGGGTCGAGTCTCCCAGGAGGTAGAAAACGCCTTCCCCGTTGGCCGTGCCGTCCACGCCGGCCACGTTCGGATACTCCTGCCCGGCGTGGATGGAGGCGGCGACCAGTCGGGTGTAGCCCCCAAGCTCCGTCTGATGCGTCGAGAAGAACTGGGCCAGGTTCAGGTCGTCCACATCGCGTACCCCCATGCCGGAGGCCTCGATCTTGACCTTGAGCAAGTCCGTCGTGCCCGGGTCGCCATCATCGAGATACAGGACCACGTTGGAGAGATCCTGCGACAGGGTCGGGAAGTCGTTGGGTGGGGGCGTGCCGCCGCCCCCGCCCCCACCCCCGCCCCCGCCGTCACCTAGGCCGTCGATACGAACCGTCACCATGGCCGTGTCATAGCCACCGTGGCCATCGGCAATCTGGTAGGTGAAGGTGTCCGTGGCGGTCTGGCCGGTCAGCAGACCATCGAAGGCGTGGCCGGCACTGTAGGTGTAGGTTCCGTCGGCTTCGATCTGCACGGTGGCGCCGGAGGCCAAGGTCACGGTGGAGCCCCGCACCGGTTGGCCGCTGGCGTCGAGCACACCACTGACCGTGAGGACGTCCAGGCGGTCGATGTCCGTGTCATTGACCAGCACATTGCCGCTGACACTACCCCCCTCGACGATCGAGCCCGCATCGTCGTCGACGGCGTCCGGGCCGTCGTTCACGCCAGTGACCGTCACGGTGAAGCGAGCGCTGTCGCTGGCCCAAGCGGTGGTTTCGTGGACGTTGCGAGCGCTGTAATCGAAGGTGAAGGTGAACGACTCCCCTTCGGACAATGCGTCGCTCGCCTGGGCATCCAGGACGTACGTGCCGTCTGCGTTCACGCGCAAGGTGGCGCCGGCGGTATCGGCCAGCGTGAGGGTCTCTCCCAGATTGCCGCCGCTCCATTGAGTGACGCTGACCGAGTCCCCCGCCGCGAGCCCGGCACGATCATTGGCCAACAGGTCTCCGGAGACGCTGTGGTCCTCTTCGACGGCGTCTGCGTCGTCCAGTGCGTCGATCGCCGTGAAGGTGGTCTCCATCAGCTTGCTCGAGCCGTCGCGTTGACCCGCGATCCCGACGGAGGTGGTGCGCACCCCGAAGTCCACGTTGGCGAAGTCGGCCAAGGTCAAGGCGCGGGTGCTGCTCGAGAGGACCGTGGTCACGCCCATGATGTCGTCCTTGCCGATGCCGGAGCTGCCCAAGGAAAGTCCGACGTCGTATCCGCCGCTGCTGCCCAGCAGCCCGCTCATGGTCGCGTCCTTGCCTGCGTCACGAACGGTGTCGTCTCCCTGGACCAGGCTGTACGGGACGCTGGCTCCGCTCCCGGTCGAACCGTCCTGGAACGTGAAAATGGGTGTCGAGGTGGAAATCGAGCCGATCAGGCTTTCCTGGGCGAGATCGAAGAACACGCCGCGCAGGTCACCGACCACCGGGCCATCCACGCGTACGGACATGCGCACGGTGCCGTCGGCCAGTTCTTCCAGGGTGACCCAGATGGCGGGTTGGAGGCCGTCGGTCGACTGGTCATCCACCCGAAAAGTCATGGAACGCATCAAGAACTCCTCTGAACAGGTTAAAAATCAGTTTCAAAGAGGCCTTAATGTTGTTTTGTGTCAGAAAATAGAAAACCTTTGTATCGTTAAAAATGCTTCTGGAACCGGGAGGGCTGTCCCGCGCATCGAGATGGTCAGCGCGCCCCGTCCATATGCTGGGCATACAGCTTCTGCATCCCCCCCAGCCACCGGTCGTAGTCCTGCACCTTGGCCTGCATGTACAGGGCCACCGAGGGGTGAGGCAGGGCGAGGAAGCGTTCCTCGCGCATCGTCTCGATCACGACCTCGGCCACCTGCTCCGGGGTGAGCAAGCCGTCATGCCCCGCCGAACCCGCGCCCGACCGGGTCATCTCGGTGGTCACACCCTGCGGGCACAGGCAGGACACCCGCACACCGCGCCGGCCGTAGGCAATGCGCAGCCATTCGGCGAAACCGACCGCCGCGTGCTTGGTGGTGGCGTAGGGCGCGCTCTCGACGATGTTCAGCAGGCCCGCCGCCGACGCCGTGACCAGGAAGTAGCCCTCGCCGCGCGTCACCATGCCCGGCACCACCGCCCGTGCCGCCCAGACATGGGCCATGAGGTGGATCTGCCACATCGAGTCCCACAGCGGGTCCTCCAGCTCGAAGCCGCCGGGTCGCCCCAGGATGCCGGCGTTGGAGCAGAAGATGTCGACTTGGCCGAAGCGCTCGCAGGTCGCGGCGACCACGGCCTGGATGTCGGCCTCGCGGCTCACGTCGCATCGCAGGGCCAGGGCCTGGGGGCCGAGGTCGGCGGCGACCGCTTTCGCGCGGTCCAGGTCGAGGTCCGCCAGCACGAGGCCTCGGGCGCCCTCCGCGGCCAGCCGCCTCGCGAGGCCCTCACCGATGCCGTTGGCGCCACCGGTGACGATGGCAATCTTTCCTGCGGGTTCCATGCGCTGCTCCTCGTGTCCGGGCGCGCAGTATGGCCTGTGCCACCGCCGCAGGCAGGCACGCCCGCGACAGCGGCGTCGCCGCAGGGGCGCAGCCGGGATTGCGGCTAGCATCTCGGCCATGAGCAGTTCATCCGCAACCTTGCCGCCGAGCCTGCGGGTCGATGCGGGCGTCATCGGACTGGTGGGCCTGGGGCACCTGGTCAGCCATTTCAGCCAGCTGCTGCTGGCCCCGCTGTTTCCCTGGCTGAAGGAGGCCTTCGCCGTGAGTTATGCCCAGCTGGGCTTTCTCATGACCCTGTTTTTCGTGGTGTCCTGCGCCATGCAGGCCGCCTCGGGCTTCCTGGTGGATCGCTACGGCCCGCGCAACATCCTGTTCGGCGGTCTGGCCCTGATCAGCCTTGCGGCCTTTGGCATGGCCTTGGCCACCTCCTACGAGCTGCTGGCGGTCTGGGCGGTGGTGGCAGGCGCGGGCAACGCGGTGTTCCATCCCGTGGACTTCACCCTCCTCAATCGCAAGATCAGCCCCTCGCGCCTGGGGCATGCCTACAGCGTGCATGGACTGACGGGGAACCTGGGCTGGGCCCTGGCGCCGGCCCTGCTGGTGCCTCTCACCCTGGCCTTCTCCTGGCGCGTGGCGCTCGCGGTTGCGGGCGCGCTGGTGGTCGCCGTGCTGGTCCTGATGTGGTTCTGCCGTGAGCGGCTGGCCTTGCCCGAGCGGCCCGCCGAAGGGGCGCAGACCCCGGTTGCCGGCGCCGGCGAGAGCAGTTTCGGCTTCCTGCGCATCCCCTCCGTCTGGATGTGCTTCGTTTTCTTCCTGCTGTACGCCGTCGTCTTGAGCGTGGTACAGGCCTTCGCGCCCGAGGCGGCCCGCCAGATCCACGGGGTACCCGTCGGGCTGGCGGCAGCCTGCGTGACGGTCTACATGGTGGCCAGCGCGGGGGGGATCGCCCTGGGCGGGTTCCTGGTGGCCGATCCGCAGCGTTGCGAGCGCATCATGGCGTCGGGCATGGGGGTGGCGGCACTGGTGGCGTTGACGATTGGTTTCGCGCCATTGCCAGCCCTGGCCGTGCCGGCACTGTTCGGTGCGATGGGATTTGCCGCCGGCTTGGCCGGTCCCTCGCGCGACCTGATCGTCAAGCGCTCGACGCCGGACCATGCCACCGGACGGGTGTACGGGGTGGTGTACGCCGGGTTGGACATCGGGCAGGCCCTGGCCGCGCCGCTCTTTGGTGGCTTGCTTGACCGCCACGAGTACCAGGGGGTCTGGCTGGGGCTGGTGATCTTCCAGGGCTTGCTGATCTTCAGCGCCGTCAATGTGCGCAAGGTGCGCCGCACCGCGCGGGTGCCCGCGGCGTCCTGAACTCTGTTACGCCTTTTGCTCATCAGCCATGAGCAAAACGGCTGGGCCTGACTAGCATCGCCCCTTCTTTTCCAGAAGGATGTGTCATGGCCTTGCAGTTGCCCGCTTACCCCCACCGCCGCGAACCGCCGCCCGAGACCGGGCCGCTGCGGCGAACGCTCGCTGGCACCAGCACGCTGGGCCGGCAGACGCCCTCCAGTGCCGTCACGGTACCCACGCTCCACGAGAGCGAGAGCCGGCTGACCGTTGGGCCGCACATCAAGCTCAAGAGCGTCGAGATCACCGATTGCGACATGCTGCTGGTCGATGGCGCGGTCGAGGCCACGATGAACCTGCGGGTGCTGCAGATCAACGAGCGCGGCTCCTACACCGGTACCGCCGAGGTGGATACAGCGGAAATCCGCGGGCAGTTCGATGGCGTGCTGCGGGTGCGCGAGACCCTGGTGATTCATTCGACAGCGCGCGTCGCCGGCTGCGTGCGTTACGGGCGGATCGTGATCCAGGAGGGTGGGCAACTTGCCGGTGAGGTCGAGGTAGGGGCTGGATCCGCAGCGCCTGAGGCGTTCACGACGACGGTACTGCCGTCTTGAATTGATAGGTCTTCGCAAGGTCTCCAGGTTCAGGATCGCCTGTTCGGCGATTTTTTGGACTTCTCAGGAGGATTGGATGGACAAGACCCCGGCCCATAGCGGTCACCCCCGGCCCCCCGTTCTGCCCCGTGTGCGGGAACCGGCGGCTGCGCCTGGCCTGCCCCGACATGCGCGCTCTCCTGAGCGGCTGCGGTGGGGGGCTGGCGGTGTGGGGGCTGGTGACCGCGATGACGCGGCGGACAGGAGCGCCCCATGCTTTGCGTCGGCCGCCACCCTGGGTGATCGCTCCGTGCGACCGGCTCCCTCCCCGGGCGCCGAGCCCTCGGGCGCCGCCGCGGGAGAACCCGAGAGCAAGTCCGGACCTGCAGGGGAGCAGGATGGCAAAGCTCGCGGGCTCAAGCGCCGTGCCGAAACTCCGCTGCCGGTCCAGCCCTCATCACCCAAACGGCTGCGCACACAGTGCGATACGGACCGCCGTGACGACGTGAAATCCGGACCCGCCAGCCAGGCGCAGCCAGCGCCGCTGGACGGTCCAGCCCAGGCGGCTCCTGACGCGCAGCGCGAGGCGCATGCCGCGATGTGGCCGTTCAAGCTTCGGGAGCTTCCCGGGGCCGCTGCGGTGACACCGGCGCAGGAAGCGGCAGTGCAGGATATCGCGGTCCTGATCGGGCAGAAAGAGGGCTCCAGCAGCATCGCCATCGCGCGGGCGCAGGATGCTGTCTGGGTCGATTGCTTCAAGCGCTTGTTCACGCAGCATGGCAAGGTCGACAAGGAAGATCCGCGCGCCATCGATCTGGCCATTCGCGCCATCGAGCGCAGCGGGGCCAGCCCGGCTGAAAAGGGTGCAGCCGCACAAAAACTGTTCGAGTGGCTGCAAGACGCGCAAGGCGAACTCACGGATCTCCAGGTGAGACAGTGCATGGCGAGCTGGTGGGTCCATGCACCGGATCCGGGTGGCGAAGATCCCGGCATCCTGCCCGTCTTTCTCGATCTCTATGAGAAGGACCTGGATGTCTGGAAGTCATTCGCCGAGAACATGATCGACGACATGAGGGCCGCTTTCGCAGCGGCCCTGGATCGCTCCATGCTTCCGGCAAGCCCGCAGGCCCTCCCTTCCTCAGCCAGGCTGGAGCTGATGCGTCCGCTCAACCGGATGTTGGAGCTGGTGTTTCATCCGGAACTGAGCATCAATGCCCAGATGCAGCACGTGCACCAGCTTCTACACGCCTGGGTCCGAAGCGAGGCGGGACAACAGGTCAACGCGAAGCTGGGCTCTTCTCGCTTTCTTGAATCGTGGATCCACCGGAACGTGCCCGTGTGCTGCGCGGCGTCCATGCAGCGGGTCCGCGATGACCTGTCGATGGACGATGCCTCGCCAGCGCCAGATTTCGAGGCTTCCAGGTACCTGGCTTTCCTGCAGGGCCTGGCGCACCCGCAGGACTATCGCGACTCGGTCTCCGGCCTGGTGGATATGCTCGCAGGGCCCTACCCGGAGGGGTGGCCTGAATTGAGCGGGCAATGCCGCAGCGTCCTGGAACACGTGCTGTTGGATCGGCGCCTGACCCAAGAGGACCGACGACAGGTGGTGTGCCGGCTCGCCCAGGCCCAGGACCTTGGCTTCGATGACGACATCCTTCCGGGACATCCGGACTACCCCGCACGGGTGCTGGCGCTCGGAAAGGATCTGGACCGGCGCCCCCTGGCGGAGATGACGGCCGCGCTCGCAGTCGTCGATACGCCCGATCATCCCTTCGCCGACCCTGCGGTCCTGCCGCGCGCCATTCTCCATGCGAGCAAGGAAGACTTCACCGATGTGGAGGTGACCCTGATGGCCTGCGCCACTGCACTGGCTCGCGGAATTCCTGGGGACAGTAGGGATGCGGAAGCGGTGCTGCGGCAGGCGTTCGAGGGCGAGGAGGGGGAGGCAGCTCGGTCGGCCAGCGCTCAGCAGGGCTTGCGGCTGGCGACCAATCCCTCAGCGGTGTTATCGGTCCCCATGGATCGGGCCCGGAAGCTGGCACTCAAGGATGTCTTGCTGCAGTCGGCTGGCAAGGACTCCGTCTTCGATCTGCTGCGTGACCAGCGTCAGGCCCTGCTGGACTGGGCGCAGTCCGTACCTTTGGCACCGCCGCCCACTCCGGCGCCGGTGCCATCCGTCCTGGTGGCGTTTTCAGAGCTCGAACACAGCCCTGACGCCGTCGCGTCCCGATGGGTGCAGCATGTGGCGTCCCTCTACCAGGCGGGCTTGTCCCTGGACTTGCAGCCCGGGTGGAACCCTGCTCCCACCAGCCTGCCCCAGGCGATGCTGCAGTTCCAACGGGTGCGGCCTGTCTTGGCGTTTCTGGCGCAGGAGCGCCGCGCGGTCCAGGCGCTGCCCGGCACACCTTCATTGCTCGCGAAGGTGGGCGAGCTGCTGTCCCTTGCGTTGTCCCATGCGGAAAGCAACGTGCATGCGAAGCTTCGGAGCACCGTGGATGCATTTCCGCAGGGGGCGCAGGCGCTGCAAGCAGCGCTCATGGAACTGCGGGCCCACCCGGAGGGCAAGGGCGACCCCGGTTGAAGGGGGCGGCTAAGATGAGCGGGTGACGGCGTCATCCCCTCATCTTGCTGGCCACCTGCTGGTCGAATGTCTGGTCGCCCAGGGCGTGACGCATGCCTTTGGGGTGCCGGGCGAGAGTTTCCTCGCGGTTCTCGATGGCTTTCATGCCCACCGGGACCGCATCCGCTTCATCGTGAACCGCCAGGAGGGCGGCGCCGCCTTCATGGCCGAGGCTGCGGGCAAGCTCACCGGGCGCCCTGGCGTGTGCTTCGTCACCCGCGGTCCGGGCGCCACCAACGCCGCCATCGGCATCCATACCGCCTTCCAGGACTCCTCGCCGATGGTCGTCTTCGTCGGCGACGTCGCCAGCGACCAGCGTGACCGCGAGGCCTTCCAGGAACTGGAGTACCAGAGCTTCTTCGGGCCCAGCACCAAGGGCATGGCCAAGCGGGTCGAGCGCATCGACAGCGCCGAGCGCATCCCGGAGTACGTGGCCCGCGCCTTTGCCACCGCGATGAACGGGCGGCCCGGGCCGGTGGTGGTGGTCTTGCCGGAGGACATGCTCACGCAGCCCGTGCAGGCCCGACCGCTGCCCCGTGTGGAGCCGGTGGACGCCTGGAGCGACCCCGGTGCCCTGCGACGCCTGCGCGAGATGCTGCTGGCCGCGCGCAAGCCCTTCCTCATTGCCGGCGGAGGCGGCTGGACGCCACAGGCGGCGCAGGCCCTCCAACGCTTCGCCGAGAACTGGAAGCTCCCCGTGGGCAACGCCTTCCGGTTCCAGGACTGTTTTGACAACCATCACCCGCAGTACGCGGGCGACGTGGGCATCGCCATCAACCCGAAGCTGGCCGCCCGAATCCGCGAGAGCGACCTGGTGATCGCCCTGGGCCCCCGCCTGGGGGAGATGACGACGGGCGGCTACACCCTGCTGCAGGCGCCCCGTCCGGCGCAGAAGCTGGTGCATGTCCATGCCAGTGCCGAGGAGCTGCATCGTGTCTACCAGGCTGACCTCGCGATCCACGCGGGCATGGGGGCCGCCGCGCGCTCACTGGAGGTGCTGACGGCTCCCCCGCAACTGCCCTGGGCCGAGTGGACGGCCGAGGCCCACGCCGACTACCTCTCCAACCTCGTGCCGCAGCCGCTGCCAGGGCCGGTGGACATGGCAGCGATCATCGCGCTGGTGCAAAAGCACTTGCCGGCCGATGCCGTGGTCACCAATGGGGCGGGCAATTTCGCGACCTGGATGCACCGGTTCTTCCGCCATCACGGCCTGGCCAAGGGCTTCAAGACCCAGCTGGCGCCGACCAGTGGGGCGATGGGCTACGGGGTGCCCGCAGGCATTGCCGCCAGCCTCCTGACCGGTCGCACCGTCTTCACCATCGCCGGCGACGGCGACTTCCTGATGAACGGGCAGGAACTGGCGACGGCCACGCAGTTCGCGGGCAAGTCCATCATCGTCCTGCTCAATAACGGGATGCTGGGCACCATCCGCATGCACCAGGAGCGCGAGTACCCGCAGCATGTACAAGCCACCGCCCTGGTCAATCCGGATTTCGTGACGCTGGCGCGTGCCTATGGGTGGGCCGGTGAGCGCGTCGAGCGCACCGAAGCCTTCGAGCCCGCCTTGCGCGCCGCGCTCGCCCGCGACACGGGTACCGTGATCGAGGTGATGCTGGACCCGGAGGTGATCAGCACGCGCATGACGCTGAGTGCGATTCGCGACAACGCCATGAAGCGGTGACGTCTGCCCGGCGGGCTGTCGCGCCTTGCATGCGTGCTGGGACCGTGCCGAGGCGCCAGACGGTGCGCCAAGAGAAAAGGGCCGCATGAGCGGCCCTTTCTTGTCAGTGAAGCGCGCGGCTTACTTGACGTGCTTGCCGATCAGGCCGGCCATCTCGAACATCGAGACCTGCGACTTGCCGAAGATGCCCTTGAGCTTGTCGTCGGAGTTGACCATGCGCTTGTTGGCGCTGTCCTGCAGCTTGTGCTTCTTGATGTACGTCCACAGCTTCGAGACGATCTCGGTGCGGGGCAGGGGAGCGCTGCCGACCACGGCGGCCAGGGCGGCGCTCGGGGTCAGGGGCTTCATGAACGCGGGGTTCGGGGTGCGCTTCTTGGCGGGGGCCTTCTTGGCAGCGGGCTTCTTGGCCGGAGCCTTCTTCGCCGGCGCCTTCTTGGCAGCGGCCTTCTTCGCCGGTGCCTTCTTGGCCGGGGCGGCCTTCTTCGCGGCCGGCTTCTTGGCGGCGACTTTCTTCGCCGGAGCCTTCTTCGCGGGGGCTTTCTTCGCCGCAGCTTTCTTCGCAGTTGCCATGATTCGATTTCCTTCTAGAAGTTGGTTGGAAGCCAGAGAGAACCTGCGTTCCCAACGGCACTGCGGATGCTAATGGAGAAAAAACGCGTTTCCAAGCGAAAAATCGCTTTTTTCATTGGGAGATGTCGTTTTTTTTTCATCGGTCGCGGGGGCGTTTTCGCTGGGGGCGGCAGGGGTACGGGCCCGGTTTTCCGACGCCGCAGCGCCCTGCGGCACACCTCGGGATCACCCCTGGGGGCTCTCTCGACGGCTCTCCCGGCCGCTCTCGTGCGCCAGGGCGGCGCAACGTCAGCGCCCTGCGGATGCCCGTGCCGGCGCCGTGGCAAGCACCACGCCGGCCAATGAAATCCCCAGTGCCGCCAGTTGGATCGGTCCCATGGCTTCACCCAGGGCCGCCATGCCCACCAGGGCCGCCGAGACCGGCAGCATCACGGTGAAGACGCCCGCCTGGCCGGCGGGCACATGGCGCAGGCCCGTCATCCAGAGCCACACCGTCCAGACGCTGGCGGCCAGGCCGTAGAACACGAGGAGCCCCCACAGGCCCGGCGTGACGCCAGTGAAGTCGAAGTGCCAGGCCGCATAGGCGCCAAGAGGCGTCGCCAGCGCCAGGCCCCAGAGGTTGATCAGGGCCGAGATGCGCCGCGGCCCCAAGGATCGGGTGAGTGTCTTGCCGATCACGGCATAGGCTGCCTCACACAGGACCGCCGCGAAGACCAGGAGGTTGCCAAGCCATGCCTCGTCCGCGCCAACAGCGGGCGGCGGACCACCGGAGGGCGCCTCGCCTGTCACAGCGGGTGCGCTGCGGCCCCACGCCAGCAGGGCGATGCCGGCGACGGCACAGGCGATGGCCAGGCCCGTGCGGCGGGTGATGCGCTCGCCCAGAAAGAGGCGGCCCATGAGGGCGACCACGGCGGGAATGGAGGCCATGATGACGCCGGCCGACACCGCGCTGGTCAGGCGCATGCCATAGAGCATGCACACCGAGAACAGGAAGTTGCCCAGGAAGGATTCCAGGAAAAGCAGCGCGCGAGTGCGTGTGTCCAGGGGCGCCTCGTCCGGGGGGCGCGGCAGCCAGCGGGCCATCGCCACCGCGCCGATGCCGAAACGCAGCCATGCGAGCAGCATCACGGGAAAGGCCGCCACCAGGGGCTTGGACAAGGCCACATAGGCCCCCACGAGCGACATGCTCAGGGCCAGGCAGGCGTAGGCAGCGAGGCGGGTCGGGACCACAGGCGGCAGGCAGGCGAGGCAGTTGGGTCGGCGTGGCGCGAGCGCGAGGTGCGCAGGCGTGCGTCGGATGATGCCCCATCACGGCAGGGCATTTCAGATATCGGCATGCGTTTCATATGGCGGTAAATTGGCATGGTGCGCCGCCGCAGAATTTCTCAATATAAGAAGTTAAATTTTGCATTACGGCATAACCATTGCAACTCATTGATTTTCATAAAGAAAATTTATCTCTTGTATAAGACATAAGAGCATGGATGGGTCTTCTAGAAGACTTAAAGTCACGCCACCGTTACAAGTTTCCTCAACTCTCGAACCGGAGCCCCTCATGACGAACTGGACCCATCTCACCCGCGAACAGCAAATCGCCCAACTTGAAAAGGACTGGGCCGAGAACCCGCGCTGGAAAGGCATCAAGCGCGGCTACACCGCCGCCGACGTGGTGCGCCTGCGCGGCTCGCTGCAGGTGGAACACACCCTGGCCAAGCGCGGCGCCGAGAAGCTGTGGAACCTCATTCACACCGAGCCGTTCGTCAACTCCCTGGGCGCGCTCACGGGCAACCAGGCCATGCAGCAGGTCAAGGCCGGTCTGAAGGCCATCTACCTCTCGGGCTGGCAGGTGGCCGGTGATGCCAACAGCAACGGCGAGATGTACCCCGACCAGTCGCTGTATTCGGTGGACTCGGTGCCGAAGGTGGTCAAGAAGATCAATGCCACCTTCGCCCGCGCTGACCAGATCCAGTGGAGCGAGGGCAAGGGCCCCGGTGACGACGGCTACGTCGACTACTTCGCGCCCATCGTGGCCGACGCCGAGGCCGGTTTCGGCGGCGTGCTCAACGCCTTCGAGCTGATGAAGGCCATGATCGAAGCCGGTGCCGCCGGCGTGCACTTCGAAGACCAGCTGGCCGCCGCCAAGAAGTGTGGCCACATGGGCGGCAAGGTGCTGGTGCCCACGCGTGAAGCCGTCTCCAAGCTGGTGGCGGCGCGCCTGGCTGCCGACGTCATGGGGACGCCCACCGTGCTGCTGGCGCGCACCGACGCCGAGGCGGCCGACCTGGTCACCTCCGACATCGACAGCAACGACCAGCCCTTCTTCACCGGCGAACGCACCGTCGAGGGCTTCTTCCGCAGCAAGAACGGCATCGAGCAGGCGATCAGCCGCGGCCTGGCCTACGCCGAGTACGCAGACCTGATCTGGTGCGAGACCGGCACGCCGGATCTCGCCTTCGCCAAGCAGTTCGCCGACGCGATCCACGCCAAGTTCCCGGGCAAGCTGCTGGCGTACAACTGCTCGCCGTCCTTCAACTGGAAGAAGAACCTGGACGACGCCACCATCGCCAAGTTCCAGAAGGAGCTGGGCGCCATGGGCTACAAGTTCCAGTTCATCACGCTGGCGGGCTTCCACAGCCTGAACTACTCGATGTTCAACCTGGCCTACGGCTACGCCCGCAACAACATGACGGCCTTCGTCGAACTGCAGCAGGCCGAGTTCGCCGCCGCCGAACGGGGCTTCACCGCGGTGAAGCACCAGCGCGAGGT
>JACCDJ011228043.1_pt1 | contig 15990 bp, 18 predicted proteins | sample 7444481 | NCBI WGS metagenome assembly JACCDJ01 (sample SAMN15323435, study PRJNA562643) | freshwater metagenome | isolation source: river surface water | place: USA:Blue River Watershed | collected 2017-08-15 | reverse complement strand
TTGCTTAAGGCCCGACTCCCATGGCGCGGTTCATTTTCATTACCGGCGGCGTGGTCTCCTCGCTTGGCAAAGGTCTCATGGCGGCAAGCCTCGCAGCATTGCTGCAGGCGCGCGGATTCAAGGTCCGTATCCGCAAGTTCGATCCCTACCTGAACGTCGACCCGGGGACGATGAGCCCCTATCAGCACGGCGAAGTCTATGTGACCGACGACGGCGCTGAAACCGATCTCGACCTAGGTCACTACGAACGCTTTACTGGCGTTTCTGCGCGCCAGGCCGATAACATTACCTCCGGCCGGATTTACCGCGACATCATCAGCAAGGAACGTCGCGGTGATTACCTGGGCGCGACCGTGCAGGTCGTTCCGCACGTTACGGACGAGATCAAGCGGTTCGCCCTGGCTGATACGGATGACCTGGATTTCGTCCTTTGCGAAATCGGCGGGACCGTCGGCGATATCGAGGGCTTGCCCTTCGTTGAGGCGATTCGCCAGCTGCGCAATGAGCTCGGGCGTGAGCGGTTCTGCTCGGTCCATGTGACCCTGGTGCCTTATGTTTCGGCTGCGGGTGAGCTCAAGACCAAGCCGACGCAGCACTCGGTCCGCGAACTCACTAGCCTCGGCGTGCAGCCTGACGTCCTGCTGTGCCGCTGTGAACATCCGCTGCCCGAGAACGAGCGCGCCAAGATCGCGCTGTTCTGCAACGTCCGCAAGGAAGCGGTGATCCAGGCGCTTGATGCCAGCAGCATCTATGCCGTGCCCTTGCAGTATCACGCCGAAGGGCTGGACGCTGAAGTGCTTCACCACTTCGGCCTGACCAGCCCGGCGCCCGACCTTTCGCGCTGGATGGATATTGTCGATCGCTACCAGCACCCGGAAGGCGAAGTTACGATTGGCGTGGTCGGCAAATATGTCGGCCTGCCCGATGCCTATAAGAGCCTTAACGAGGCGCTGATCCACGGTGGCATGGCCAACCGGGTCAAGGTCAACATCAAGTGGATCGATGCCGAGCTGTTCGAGGCTGGCGATGAGGAAATCGTCACCCGGCTGGAGCCGATGCACGGCATTCTGGTGCCAGGTGGATTCGGCGTGCGCGGTTCGGAAGGCAAGATCGCATCGGTTCGCTTTGCCCGTGAACGCAAGGTGCCGTTCTTCGGCATCTGCCTGGGCATGCAGATGGCCTGCATCGAAGCGGCGCGCAACACGGCTGGGATCTCCGGGGCAGGGTCGACCGAATTTGGCGAGCCGGCCGAGCCGGTGGTCGGGATCATCACCGAATGGATGAGCCCAGAAGGGTTGCAACAACGTGGTGCCGATACCGATCTGGGCGGGACCATGCGTTTGGGCGCCTATGAGGCCAAGCTCGGTGCGAACAGCCACGTATCGTCGGTCTATGGCGGCGCGACAACAATCTCGGAGCGTCACCGCCATCGGTATGAGGTCAACTCAGCCTATCGCGATGCGCTGGAGCAGGGTGGGTTGGTGTTTTCAGGCATGTCGCCCGACGGGCTTTTGCCGGAAATTGTCGAGCGGCCCGATCACCCATGGTTTATCGGGGTCCAGTTCCATCCCGAATTGAAGAGCCGACCGTTCGAACCGCACCCGTTGTTTGCGGGTTTTATTGCCGCCGCGGTGCAACAGGCCCGGCTGGTCTGAGCCTTTAGTTAATTTCGCCTATACAATTGCTAAATTTGCGCTTGCATTCGACCTAGGGATTACCCTAGCTCGACTTCGCGCAGGCAGCGAATTTCGGGCTTGTCGTAGGTCGGATCGTCTATTGCGACCCGGACGATTTTGACCCGACAGGGCGGCGCGAAAGCGTTGCGGGGGTGGGGCCGCCAGGCCTCACCCCCAATAACCAAAAAACCCTTAAGCGTTAGGCCGCTGCACTGCTCTCGTCAGTCACATCGCTGACCACGGTCAGGGCCTTTTGCGTGCCGACCGGGATCTTCTTGGGCTTCATCGCTTCGGGCACTTCGCGGACCAGATCGATAATCAGCAGGCCATCTTCCAGGTTCGCGGATTCGACGCGGACATAGTCGGCCAGTTCGAACCGGCGCTCAAAGCCACGCTGGGCAATCCCGACGTGAAGGAACTGGCCTGTCGGTTGCTCTTCGCCCTTGCGGCCCTGGATGACCAACAGGTTTTGCTGGGCCGTGATCTCGATATCGGCGGGCTTGAACCCGGCTACCGCCAAGGTGATGCGATAGCTTTCCTCGCCGCGACGTTCGATATTGAAGGGGGGGTAGTTATCGCCGCTGTTCAGGCGGTTGTGGTTTTCCAGCAGGTCAAACAGCCGGTCAAACCCAACCATGGTGCGGCGATAGGGGGTAAAATCAAAACGGTTCATGACAAAATCCTCCGATGAGCAATTCTGGCTTATGCAGGACCCAAAAAGGCATCCTGCGACTTGGCATCATCCCCTTGCGGACCATGACACCGCCCACGATGTATGGTAGCCGGAGCGCGTTTCAAGAGGAGCCGCCATGTCTGCGCTGAAAGTGGAGATCTATACCAAGTGGGGTTGCCCCTATTGCGTCCGCGCCAAGGGGCTGCTGGATCGCAAGGGCGTTTCCTATACAGAGATCGACGTGACCTTTGGCGGCAAGGAACGCGAGGAAATGGTGCGCCGGGTCCCGGGGGCGAGCACCGTCCCGCAGGTGCTGGTCAATGACCAGGCACTGGGCGGCTGCGACGATATTCATGCCCTTGATGCCGCCGGCAAGCTCGATCCCTTGCTTGGCCTGTAACGACACCTGATGGCCCGCATCGCCGTTCTGCAGACGACTACCGGGATCGACCCGGCGGCCAATGCGCAAAGCTTGGTCAGCGCCATTGGTGCGGCTGCAAGTGGCGGGGCCAGCATGATGTTCACGCCAGAGATGTCGGGCCTGCTAGACCGCGACCGGGCGCGCGGCGGGAAGCATATCGTTCCCGAAGACCAGAACACAGTGCTCAGCGCGGTCCGCGAAGCCGCCGCCGGGGCAGGGGTGTGGGTCGCGCTGGGCAGCCTGGCTGTTGCCCGCGAGGATGGCCGCTGGGCCAATCGCAGTTTCCTGATCGACTCGTCCGGCGCGATCGCCGCACGCTATGACAAGATCCACATGTTCGATGTCGATCTGGCCACGGGTGAATCCTGGCGCGAATCCAATGCCTATGCGCCGGGCGAGGCAGTTGTAACGGTTGATCATACGCCCCTGGGCCGCCTCGGTCTGACCATTTGCTATGATCTGCGGTTTCCCGCCTTGTTCGAGGCGCTTGGGCAGGCCCGGTGCGATGCGATTGCCATTCCCGCAGCCTTCACGCGACCGACCGGCTCGGCCCACTGGCACGTTCTGCAACGCGCCCGGGCCATCGAGGCAAGCGCCTATGTTATTGCCGCGGCGCAAGTGGGCCAGCATGAAGATGGCCGGGAAACCTATGGGCATAGCCTGGTCATCGACCCTTGGGGTGATGTCTTGCTCGATATGGGTGGGCAAGCGACCGGTCTGGGTTTCGCCGAAATCGATCTGGCTCGCATTGCCGAAGTGCGCTCGCAATTGCCCAGTCTTGCCAATCGGCGGCCAATCCACACATAAGCCGCGCCATGATCGTCTTTGACCTGATCTGCCAACCTGCCGGGCACCGCTTTGAGGGTTGGTTTGCCTCGTCCGATGCTTTTGCTGACCAACGCCAGCGCGGGCTGGTCGATTGCCCCCACTGCGGGACAACCGCGGTAGACAAGGCGCCGATGGCTCCCGCAGTGCCGAAAAAGGGCAACCAGTTGGTAACACCAGCCAAGCCCGCGCCAGTCGCCGCTGGCCTCCTCCCCGAAGCTGTGGCGGTCATGGAAACGCTGGCGAGGATGCAGGCCGAAGCACTCAAGCAATCGCGTTGGGTGGGCGAGGACTTCGCCGAGCAAAGCCGGGCAATTCACTATGGCGAACGCGAGGCGGAGCCGATCCACGGCAAGGCGACGCTGGAAGAGGCCAAGGAACTGCTGGAGGAAGGGGTCGCAGTCATGCCGCTACCGTTCCCGGTGGTGCCTCCCGATCAGGCGAACTGATTGCCAGCAGCAATGCTGCGTCCTAAGGGAACGCGGGGCGCCCGTAGCTCAGCAGGATAGAGCATCAGATTCCTAATCTGGGGGCCATGGGTTCGAATCCCGTCGGGCGCACCAATCTGTCAGGATCGACTGCCGCCGTTCATGCGGTGAACCGTCGATTCTTCTCGTGCAATCAGTGCATGGTTGCGTCGAGGGTGGTGGGTTTCGATTTCATGCGGCGGACCGTCTCTTCGACGAATTGATCAAGGGCCTGGTCAGCCAGCTCGGCGCATTCGGCAAAGCCAGTCCGGCGCATCTTGGCAATAGCCAATTCAAGCAGGGCGATGGTGCCCTCAGTCTCGGTCGAATTCGTGTAGGCGACGATTTCCAGGGCAGATTTCATGGCATTGGGTCCCCATGGAGCCGAGTGAACCCTGTTTTCAATAAATGTTATTACCTGTAAGCCTCGGCAAAGCAATACGTGCAACCTGCTACAGGCCCCTGGCGCGATGCAATGTCGGAAAATCCGGATCGGAAATAGGTCGGGCGAATCCCGCTTGGCGGAGTGGCGACGCATTGTCTGATAGACCACGCTTTTGCTCCTCAAATCTTGCCGCCAGGTTAGGATTGCCAGCATGGCACAACCACACCGGAAGTTGTCTTTGCGTCGTCTTGCGCCCCAACTGTTGACCAGAAGCTATCAGGCGGTCTTGTCAGGCCGTTTTCCGCAAGCACGGATTGAGCACTTCCGTATCCGGTATCGGGTAAATACGAATATGGCAGGATTTTCTGCGGACTTGCCGTCAAGCGCTGCGGGAAACCACCGCATGGGCAATCGCTTGCGTGCAGAAGTGAATGTGATTCTGCCGTCCGCGCCGTGAACCAAACGGTGTTGCATCAAATAGGTTGGAGCGGAGGAACTACTCGCTGTTGCGAGGCATTTCTTTGGCGCGCCAAGTGGCTGAAAAAGATTCACTTTTTCCGGCGGGGTTTTCGCCCGGTCGATTTCTCAGATTTAACGCTTGAAACGCTGAATCGAATGTGATTCTAAGGTGCGCATGGGCGGGCGTAACGAACCTAAAATTTTCAATCAGAATGTGCGACAGGCGTCGCCCCTGCTTGGCCTGTTGTTTCTGCTGGGAATTGCTCTGGCTGGACCCAGCGGCGTTCTGGCGTGGAGCGACTATAACCGCGCGCTTGCGGAAAAGCAGGCCCAAGTCGAAAAGCTGAAGGCTGAGCGGGACGTGCTCAAGAATCGCGTGGCCTTGCTCAATCCCAACAATGTCGATCCCGACATGGCCAGTGAACTGGTCCGCAAGGACATGAACCTTGTCCACCCGGACGAAGTGGTGATCCTGCTCAACTGATCGCTGCATGCGCCCAGATGGCGCGCGGGCAATCAATCCAAAAATACGAATGCACCGGTTTCCCTTACGGCTCTCGCGCCCTATAGGCGCCTGAGAGGATTCCACCCCAGGGGACCACAATTGGCTAAGAAACCGAATGCCGCCAAGGCTGCTGCCGCAGAAGAAGGCTTTGCGCTGCGCAGCTTGCAAGAGGCGCACACCGCCGACAAGCGCTATAAAGCCAGCGATGAAGAGTTGCTGACGTTCTACGAACAGATGGTCCTGATCCGCCGCTTTGAAGAGCGTGCTGGCCAGCTCTACGGCCTGGGCCTGATCGGGGGGTTCTGCCACCTCTACATTGGCCAGGAGGCGGTAGCGGTGGGCCTGCAGTCCGCGCTTGATGGCGAAAAGGACAGCGTGATTACCGGCTATCGCGACCATGGCCACATGTTGGCCTATGGGATCGATCCCAAGGTCATCATGGCCGAGCTGACCGGTCGGGCTGCTGGGATTTCCAAAGGCAAGGGCGGGTCGATGCACATGTTTAGCGTCGACCATAAATTCTATGGTGGGCACGGGATCGTCGGCGCGCAGGTGCCGCTGGGCACGGGGCTGGCCTTTGCGCACAAGTACCGCGGTGATGGCGGGGTCTGCATGGCCTATTTCGGCGATGGCGCGGCCAACCAGGGCCAGGTCTACGAAGCGTTCAACATGGCCGCGCTGTGGAAGCTGCCGATCATCTTTGTGGTTGAGAACAACGGCTATGCGATGGGCACTGCGGTGAAGCGCGGCTCGGCCGAGACCGAGTTCTATCGTCGCGGCACCGCCTTCCGCATTCCGGGCATGGCGGTGAACGGCATGGACGTGCTGGAAGTGCGCCAGGCTGCCAACATCGCGCTCGACTATGTCCGTGCAGGCAACGGACCGGTGCTGATGGAGCTCAACACCTACCGTTATCGTGGCCATTCCATGTCCGACCCGGCGAAGTATCGCAGCCGAGAGGAAGTGCAGGAAATGCGCGACAAGCACGATCCGATCGAAGGCGCCAAGGCCGAACTGCTGGCCCGTGGCATCCACGAGGACCGGATTAAGGATATCGACAAGCAGATTCGCAGCATTGTTGCAGAAGCTGCTGATTTTGCAGAAAATTCTCCGGAGCCAGAAATGACCGAACTCTACACCGACGTGCTGGTGGAGAGCTACTGATGGCAATCGAACTCAAGATGCCCGCGCTCTCGCCGACGATGGAGGAGGGTACCCTGGCCAAGTGGTTGGTCAAGGAAGGCGATATGGTCAAGTCGGGGGACATCCTGGCTGAGATCGAGACCGACAAGGCAACGATGGAATTCGAGGCCGTCGATGAAGGCGTGATTGGCCAGATCCTGGTTCCGGAAGGGACCGAAGGCGTGAAGGTCGGCACGGTAATTGCGGTGATTGGCGGCGATGCCGGTGACGTAGCCGCAGTTGCGCCAGCGGCTGTCCAGAAGGCTGTCGGGTCCGAAACGCCCGCAGCGTCAGCTGCCGTCGTGGCGCCGCCGGCGCCCGCTCCACGCAAGGCTGATCCGGCGATTCCGGCGGGCACGAACATGAAGGTGTCAACCGTTCGCGAAGCGCTGCGCGACGCGATGGCCGAGGAAATGCGCCGCGATGACCGCGTCTTCGTGATGGGCGAGGAAGTGGCGGAATACCAAGGGGCCTACAAGGTGACCCAGGGCTTGCTCGAGGAATTCGGGCCGCAGCGCGTGATCGATACCCCAATCACCGAATACGGCTTTGCCGGGATCGGGGCCGGCGCGGCGATGGGTGGCCTGCGCCCGGTGATCGAGTTCATGACCTTCAACTTCGCCATGCAGGCGATTGACCACATCATCAACTCGGCCGCTAAGACCAACTATATGTCGGGCGGGCAGATGCGCTGCCCGGTGGTGTTCCGCGGCCCTAATGGCGCCGCCAGTCGCGTTGGTGCGCAGCACAGCCAGAACTATGGCCCGTGGTACGCCAATGTTCCCGGCCTGGTGGTGATCGCGCCCTATGACGCGGCCGACGCCAAGGGCCTGCTCAAGGCCGCGATCCGCTGCGAAGACCCGGTGGTCTTCCTCGAAAACGAGCTGGTCTATGGCCGCAGCTTCGAACTGCCGGAACTCGATAATCACGTCCTGCCGATCGGCAAGGCGCGGATCATGCGCGAAGGCAAGGACGTGACGATCGTATCCTATTCGATCGGCGTTGGCCTGGCGCTTGAAGCTGCCGAAATGCTGGCCGCCGAAGGGATCGATGCCGAAGTGATCGACCTGCGCACCCTGCGTCCGCTCGACAAGGATGCCGTGCTGACTTCGCTGGCCAAGACCAACCGTCTGGTCGTGGCGGAAGAGGGCTGGCCGCAGTGCTCGATCTCGTCCGAGATCATGGCGATCTGCATGGAAGAGGGCTTCGACCACCTCGATGCCCCGGTCTTGCGGGTCTGCGACGAGGACGTGCCGCTGCCCTATGCCGCGAACCTGGAAAAGGCCGCGATCATCGACGCACCGCGGATTGCCGCAGCAGTCCGCAAGGTCTGTTACCGCTGATCAGCCCCGGGGTGGTGATCAGGTCATCCGCCCCGAGCTGCTGTACGAAATCGTGCCGTTGTAAGTGCTGCAGCTTTGTACCGGGTCGGGCTCGCTGGGATCCTGCTGGTAGACCTGCGTCAGGTCGCGCTGGTCACGGACCGTGAATGTTGCAATTGAGCGGATCGTCTCGCTGCCAACAAACTTGTCTGAGATCAGTGGCTGATAGTCGAACTGGACCTCGACAAAGATTACCGCCTCATCGGGTTGCGCGGTGACTTCCTCGCCGGTCGGGCCCATGCCGTGGGGCAGGTTCTGGTCCTCTACGCCATAGCTTGATGCCGCCTGCTTGGCCCCCCGGCAGCGCTGCCAGTGGATGTATTGGCTAGTGCCGCCGGGACGCACTTCCAGGCTGGAAATGATCACTCGGCCGTTGCGGAACAGGTCCAGCTTACCCGATTGCAGCTGCGCACCATAAAACACGTCATTGATGTCGCTTTCATAGACGCGGTGGGTTTGCAGTGCTGATTGTTCGCTGATGCGCGAGGCATTGTCCGCGATCTGGGCGGCCAGCTGGTTGATCTTCATATGGGTCAGCGCCAGGTTGGCCGTTTCCGTACCCCAGAGGCCCGCGGTCAGCACCAGCGGTGCGCCCAATGCAAACTCCACCAAGGCCAGGCCCGAACGGTTGCGGGCAAGTTTACGAAGCAGCTTCACTTGCAATTCCCCGTGGCTGGGGCGGTCTGTCCGCTTGACGAATAGGGTTGGTTGCGCAGCACCGTTTTGGTCGTCATTTCCATCGTCGCTGATTGCCCGGGGATCAGAGCGGCGACAGGGAACAGCCGCGGATAGCTGATCGCGACCTGATAAAGCACGGCATCACGCGCTGCGCCGATCCCACCCAGGCCCGGCTTGGTGTCCCACTTACCGTTACCGTTGACATCCTCGAACGGCTCTCCGCCGTCACACTTGCCGTTGCTGTTCAGGTCGCTCCAATCCTCGGGCCGACCAACATTGGAGAAGTTCTGGAAATAAGATCGCGAGAAGGTAACCTTGGCTCCCGGCGCAATCGCCAAGACCGCCTTCTTTACTTCCCGTTCCAGAGCTTGCCGATCGCTTTTGGTGCCCTGGATGGTCGAATTGCGGGCCGCCTCCTGAACCGCGCCGTTCAGAATCTGCGCGGTGTACATGTTGTGGGCCATGTCAAACAGGCCCATCAGGGTCAGCAGCAGCGTCGGCAGGATCAGGGCGAATTCGACAATCGTCGCGCCCTGGCGATTGTTTGCGAGCCTGGCGAGGAAACGGTCCATCATTTCGATACCCTCAGGTTGCCGATCTGCCTGGCAATCTTGGAAAAGGCGCTGGCCAGGTCGGCGGCGTTATTCGCTTCGAAATAGTGCCCGGGCCCGGCGCATTCGGTCATGACCGGGTTGATGCTGGTGCCAAAGGCGATGAACCACACGGTGATGTTGCGGTTCTTCACCTCGTTGCAGGCCACGGTGAAGCGCTTTTCAACCACTTGGCTCAGTGTCAGTCCGCCTTTGGGATTTTCCCGGTTCCAACGCCGTTTGTCCATGGGATCGATGCCATAGGTGCCATAGTTCAGCTCGTAGGGAGAGGTTTCGCCATCGGTTAAGAAGATCAGGTGGCGACTGGTTGGGCGGCCCGGACGATCCGCGTTCTCGCTTGCGAAGATGCCGGTCGGTGACAGTAAGCGTCCGCCCCAGATCATGCCGATGTCATGATAGGTTGAACCGCTTGGTGTTAGCCCGGCCGTATAGGCATCGACCTGTGACACCGACATTTCCTGAAGCTTCTGGGCTGGCGCCGGGCAGGGCGAGGCCCCCGTATCCAACCCGGAATTGTAGTAATTCGACAGGCTGAATTTCGGATTCGGGTTTAGAAAGTCGTCCTTGTCAAAAAGAACTTCAGGCAGCCAGGACAGTTCATGCAGCAGCGGACGCCACTGGGTGCCTGGGTTGTTCTTGCTGGGCACGGCATCCAGATCGAGATCCAGAGCCCTGGAAAAATCGACGTTGCTGTAATCATCGATTTCATAGGTATCGCGTTCCTCAATGCAGCCATTGAACGTCGCAGCCCCATTAAGTGGGGCGTCGGTAATGCCCATCATCGGGACCTGGATCTGCCCGTAATGCACCGGATCGTTGCCCGAATTGCCTTTGACGAAGCGCGTGTCGAAGGTCATCGGGTGGTACAGCCATTTCAGGATTTCGACCGTTTGGGGAACCTGCACTCCGGCTTGCCAAGTGAACGTGTAATCGGTGTAATCCCAGCCGGTGACCGAAACTTCCCCGTTGGCCAGCGGGGTGCACGAGTACTTTTTTCCATTCTCAACGGTCGTGCCATAGGTCGAACCATCCGGATTGGTACCTTCACCGGAGGTCGCCGAGGTATAGGGGCTGCTTGGGCAATCGGGCCAGTTGAACGGCGCAATGGCCGCACGCGAACCGGAAACATAGGTATAGACCGTATTGGTCGTATTAATGGTCGTGTAGTCGCCGCTCGGCTTAGATTCCCGTCCGTGGTAGGTCCAACTGTCAACCATCCAGTCCGATTTTAGCAGGCTGCCGACATTCACGTTCGACGAATAGGGCACAAAGCCATAGCGCATCCGCACGCCGGGGCCCTTGCTGCCTTCCAGCTGGGTGACGAAGTCGTGTACCGTATCGCGCAGGACGTCGATTTTGGGCTTGCTGTCGCCGGGGTTCGTCCACGACATCGACCCGGTCGTATCCAGCACGAACATCACATCGCTGTTGGCAAAGTTGAGTTGGGCCTCGCATGCGACAGAGATGTCGATCTGGTTATAGCCGAACATCTGCATGATCGTGGTCGGGACGGCGACCGATGCGTTCCCCTTGATTGCGTAATCCGGCATCAGGGTCATTTGAAAGCTGCGGTCGCGGGTGCCGAACGCCCCGGCGCGGTAATTCAGGTTGAAGAACCGGTTGCCGATCTCGGCCACATCGGTGGGGATGGTGCCGTCCGCCACAACTTGCGTGCCGAGCCGCTTGCGCGCGGCCAGCGCGCCAGCATCGCAGGCCTGCTGGAGGCGGGTCTGGGACAGGTAGTTGCGCCCCATGTCGATCCCGCCGCCAACCAGCGCGAGCAGGGGGAACAGACCGGCGGCGAGCATGGCCAGGGTGTTGCCGGCCACGTCACGCCGCAAGCGCGTCAGGAAGTTCCAACCTGTCAACGCGCCTGTCTTGTGCGTATTATTGACCATGTTCGATTGCGCCCCGATCTTGGTTGGCGGAGAGCATAGCCTCGGCGGCCTATCAGCTTGCCGAAGGAACGTGGTTAATAACCTGTAAATTTTAAAAAACGCTTTGTTCGGAGCGGCTTGCCTGGCTCTCGATGGCAGGCTGCGGTCAGGCGATGAAAGTCGTTCGGGTATAGGTGATCGGAAATGCCGTTATGCTGATGATACGCAGGACCTGCCGATCGCTTCCGCTAGGGCTGCGTTACAGTCTTTGAAACCAGCGATTAATTGCAGCGCGCATTACCATCCCCGAAGGTGCGATCCGTTGTTTGGTTCCGGACTTGTCAGAGCTTTGGTTTGCAGTTCGTGAAGCAAAAGAGTTAACAAGGTTTCTGCCCTTGCTTACCGACCGTCCGCGAGCAGACGCGCGGAGCTGGCGCAGTGTGGAGATGCGCATCATGTTTGAAGCAACCCTGCCGCCGGAGCTGCGGCTGGCGCTGGCCTATGCGCCCAAGGGTGTCCGCCCATTGCAGCTGGCGGCTTTTGCGCTCGATGCGAGGCTGGCGGGGATTGTGGCGAGCGCACGCGAAGTGCTGTTGGCCCAGATCAAGCTGGCCTGGTGGCGCGAACGCCTGGTTGAAGCACCGGCGCAGCGTCCGCAGGGGGAGCCCTTACTGACGGCTCTGGCCGGTTGGACTGGTTCGGTCGATCCACTGTTGGCCTTGGCCGATGGATGGGAAGCGATGCTCGATCCCGATCGGGCTGATCATCAGGCACTGGCAGAGGGCCGGGCCGCGCTGGGTCGCGGGTTGGCGCAGCAGGCCGGTTGCGCCGCAGCCAGCGAAGCTGCCGCGGCCGCGCTTCGCGGATGGAGCCTTGCCGCTGGCGGTCAAGGCGGGGAATTGCCCGCGTTGCCCTTGCCGCGCAAGCTGCGATCGCTTGCCGTGCTATACGGTCTGGCTCGCCGCCGCGTCGGTAAGACGCCGCTGTTGGAAGGCCCAATGGCCTTGGCAGCAGCAATGCGGATCGGCATGATAGGGCGTTGAATTTTCGGGAGACTCGCGATGAACCGAACCGTCTTGGGCGCAGTCGGCGCTCTCCTGCTGGCGGCAGCCGGACTGTTCTGGTGGCAAGGGCGGGCTGCAATCGAAAGCGCCGCGCCGCCACCGCCGACGCGCGCTGAAATCCCGAACGAGGGCGATCTCGAAGCAATCCCGACCGAGGATGGGGCCGGGATCATGGGGGCCGCCTTGCCCGAAGTGGATGAAGACACGCGTGAGGAGCGCCGGTTCAACCGGCTCGATCGCAACCGCGATAACCTAATCAGCCGCAGCGAGGCGCTTCAACCTCGGGTCGCCATGTTCCGCAAGCTCGACAAGGATGGCAACAACCTGCTGAGTTTTGAGGAATGGGCGGTGGCCACCTCTAACCGCTTCAAGAGCGGCGATGCCAATGGCGATGGCAGCCTGACCCGCGCGGAATTTGCCACGACCCGGCCGAAGCAGGCGCAGCGGCCGGGATGCCGTTGCTAGGTCAGGCCAGCCAGGTGGCCATGTCGGCCTTGGCGCGGGCGGTATAGGCTTCCTTGCGGACCTTCTTCTTCACGTCCGGATCAACCGGCGGGAATAGCCCGAAGTTGACGTTCATCGGCTGATAGCTGTCCGCCTCGGCATCGCCGGTGATGTGCGCCAGCAGCGCGCCAAGCGCGGTGGTGCGCGGCGGGGCGGACCAATCTTGGCCGGAGACCTCCGCGGCCGTCATCAGCCCGGCTAATAGGCCAACTGCCGCGCTTTCGACATAGCCTTCGCAGCCGGTGATCTGCCCGGCAAAGCGGATGTGCGGTGCCTTCTTCAGCCGCAGCTGACGGTCAAGCAGGGTGGGGGAATTGAGAAAGGTGTTGCGGTGCAAGCCGCCTAGCCGGGCGAATTCAGCCTGCTCCAGCCCCGGAATGGTGCGGAAGACGCGGACCTGTTCGGCATGCTTGAGCTTGGTCTGGAAGCCGACCATGTTCCACAGCGTGCCAAGCTTGTTATCCTGGCGCAGCTGGACCACGGCATAGGGCCAGCGGCCGTTGGGGTGTTCGGGCGTGGCCCAATGCGGATTGTCGAGGCCAACCGGTTTCATCGGCCCGAAGCGCAGCGTCTCCACCCCGCGTTCAGCCATCACCTCGATCGGCATGCAGCCATCGAAATAGGGGGTGTTGGCCTCCCATTCCTTGAATTCGGTCTTCTCACCCGCCAGCAGTTCCTCGCGGAAGGCCAGATACTGGTCCTTGGTCATCGGGCAATTGATATAGTCGCGCCCGTCGCCGCCCATTTCGAGCGAAGCCTCGGCCCCCTTGTCCCAGCGGCTGGCCATCCAGGCCACATCCATGTTGATCGTCTCGCGATAGACGATCGGCGCAATCGCATCGAAGAAGGCCAGGCTGTCGGCACCCGTAGCGGTGCCAATGGAATGGGCCAGCGCCTCGGCAGTCAGCGGGCCGGTGGCGACGATGGTCAGTCCGGCCGAGGGCAGCACATCGATCCGTTCGCGCACCACGTCGAGACTTGGTTGGGCGGCCAGCGCGGCTTCAACTTCGGCGGAGAAGACATCACGGTCCACCGCCAGCGCTGATCCGGCCGGGACCCGCGCCTTGGCAGCGGCACTCATGATCAGCGAATCCAGCTGGCGCATTTCGTAATGCAGCAGGCCAACGGCGTTTTTTTCATCATCGTCAGAGCGGAACGAGTTCGAGCAGACCAGCTCGGCTAGGCCCGTGCTCTGGTGCGCCGGGGTCATATCGCCACCACCGCGCATCTCGGACAGGCGCACCTTCAGCCCGCGTTTGGCCAGCTGCCAGGCGGCCTCGCTCCCGGCCATGCCACCGCCGATGATATGAACGTCATATTGCATGGCGTCGCCCCTAACGCTTGCAAGGCCGACAATCCAGCGGCAAGCCAGCGGGCAAGGGAGGAAACCAGACCATGCCGCATCGCGCTCTCAGTGAAAAACGCCCCTGGCTGTTGGCCAGCCTGATCGCCGGGATCGGTTTCTGGCTGCTCAAGGACACCGGCCTGCCGGGGTTGTACCAGATCATGCTCAAGGGCGCGGGCGTGGCGCTGCTCGCGGTCTATGCTTTCAACCGGCATAAGGGCCACGATGCCAATACCATCGCCGCCGTCATGGGCTTTGGTGCCTTGGGCGATGTGCTGATTGAGTTCCGGCTTGAGGCGGGGGCCGTGGCCTTTCTGATCGGGCACCTGATCGCGATCCGGCTCTACTGGCAGCATCGCCGCGCTTCACCGGCTGTAACGCAGAGCGCGGCTGCGCTGGCGCTGGTCGTGCTTACACCATTGGTTTCGTTCCTGCTCGGCGGACCGATGGTGGCGATCTATGCGCTCGGCTTGGGCGGCATGGCGGCAACCGCGTGGCTGAGCACCTTCAGCCGCTATCGCGTCGGCCTTGGCGCGGTGATGTTCGTCGCGTCTGACCTGTTGATCTTTGCGCGGATGGGGCCGCTGGCGGGCAGCCCGCTGCCAGGGCTGCTGATTTGGCCGCTCTATTACTTCGGGCAGTTCTTGATCTGCGTCGGTGTGGTGGGGGAATTGCGCCGCCGCCAAGGCTTGCCGGTCGCCCCAGCCTGACCTAGGGCACGGGGCCATGAGCAATTGCCAGCTTTACCTGATCTCGCCACTTGAAGTGGGTGGTGACTTTCCCGACCGTCTTGCCCGCGCGCTGGATGCCGGGCCCGTCGCGGCCTTCCAGTTCCGCGTAAAGGGTATCGACGAGCACGAGGCTGCCCGGCTCGCCGCGCCGCTTCAGGCGATCTGCGCAGAGCGTGAGGTGGCCTTCATCGTCAACGATTCGATCAGTCTGGCCAAGCGCCTGGGCGCCGATGGCGTCCATCTTGGTCAGGATGACGGCACGGTTGAGGAAGCCCGCCAGCGGCTGGGCCGCGAGGCGCAGATTGGCGTCACCTGCCATGACAGCCGCCATCTGGCCATGGAAGCGGGTGAGGCGGGTGCCGATTACGTGGCCTTTGGTGCCTTCTTTCCGACCACCACCAAGGAAGTGAAGCATCAGGCTGGCCCTGACCTGCTCGAATGGTGGCAGGCGATCATGGAAATCCCCTGCGTGGCAATCGGTGGGATAACGCCGGAAAACTGCGCGCCGCTGGTTGCGGCGGGGGCAGATTTCATCGCCGTTTCGGGCGCGGTCTGGAATGGTGACGAAGCCGCTGCGATTCAGGCCTTCGCGAAGATACTGGCCGATTAGCGGTTGTTCTGCACCTGCCGCACGCAGCGCAAGTCGGTTTCCTTGCCCGTAGAATCGAGCGCGCGCAGAAAGTTGTTCGATAGCTTGCGAAATTGCTGGCCCTTTTTGGGCCCACTGGTCATCTGCACCAGATCTCCGGTAAGCAGGTAGGTGCCTGATCCCTGCTGGGTCGAATAGTGTGAACCGTTACCAATCGCGAAGTCCGCGGCCTGCTGACGGATGCCAGCCGGGCCTGTGGCGTCGCCGGGTAACTCGCAAACATATAGCCCCTGCTGCAGTACGCCGATCTCTCCGCCCGGTACGGGGCGGATGGTCTGGGCCGGGGCACAGGCGGCAAGGCCGGCGAGCAGGATCAGGATGCGGGTCATGCCATTGCGTCTAGCAGGACCCGCCGGGCCATGCCAGCCGGGTGAGGCGCTGCTTGCCCCGGCCGCTCTCAGGCGCTAAGGGCGCGCCTTCACCCGCCAGTGGCGGGCGGCTCTTTCTCAATCCAGCAAGGCAGGCGTTATGGCCAAGATCAGCGGCGTGGACATCCGTCCCGGTAACATTCTCGAATACGAAAAGGGCATCTGGAAGGTTGCCAAGACCCAGCACA
>JACCDJ010952833.1_pt1 | contig 15991 bp, 14 predicted proteins | sample 7444481 | NCBI WGS metagenome assembly JACCDJ01 (sample SAMN15323435, study PRJNA562643) | freshwater metagenome | isolation source: river surface water | place: USA:Blue River Watershed | collected 2017-08-15 | reverse complement strand
TTCGGTTTCCCGGGTTGCCACCGCGGGAGATGGTGTTGTAATCAACTCTGGACCGTTGAATGGTTTGAGCAAGAAGGATGCCATTGCCAAGGCAATCGAGATTGTTGCTGAGCGGAAATTGGGTGAAGGAGCTAAAAACTTCCGCCTGCGAGACTGGCTAATCTCTCGCCAGCGCTATTGGGGAACCCCAATTCCTATCATTCACTGTGAGTCCTGTGGTGAAGTGCCAGTGCCAGCAGACCAGCTCCCGGTCGAGTTGCCTGACAGCGCCGGTCTAGATCTATCTCCCAAGGGAACTTCGCCGCTAGGCGCTGCCAGTGAATGGGTTAATGTCAACTGCCCTAAGTGTGGTAACGCCGCTAAGCGTGACTCCGACACCATGGACACCTTTGTTGATAGCTCCTGGTATTTCTTGCGTTACCTAAACCCAAATAGCGAAGAGTTTGCCTTTGATCCAGAGGCAGCCAAGCAGTGGGCGCCGGTTGACCAGTACGTCGGTGGTGTAACTCACGCGATTCTGCACCTTCTGTACGCACGATTCTTTACCAAGGTGCTGCACGACATCGGTCTGATCGACTTCGAGGAGCCTTTCACAAGGCTGCTGAACCAGGGCATGGTGTTGATGAACGGTTCCGCCATGAGTAAGTCTCGTGGCAACCTAGTGAGACTCTCTGAGCAGCTTGATGAGCACGGCGTCGACGCAATCAGGTTGACGATGGCATTTGCTGGTCCTCCCGAGGATGACATCGACTGGGCAGATGTATCACCGGGTGCGAGCTCGAAGTTCCTTGCTCGTGCCTGGAGAATCGCGCAGGACGTAGATTCCGAAGTCGGAATAGATGTCACCAAGGGTGACGCTTCGGTTCGTAAAGCCACACACACCTTCCTGGCTGGCTTTAGTGAGGCAATCGAATCGTTCAAGTTCAACGTTGGTGTGGCTAAAGCCATGGAGCTCACTAACGCACTCCGCAAGGCTATTGACACCGGTTGTGGACCAAAGGATCCAGCCGTGCGTGAAGGAGCCGAAGAACTAGCAAAGGCGCTATCGCTATTCGCCCCATACGCTTCCGAGGACATGTGGTCGCTGTTGGGACACCAGCCATGTGTCGCTCTCGCGCAGTTTAGAACCGCTGACCTAACGCTATTGGTTGAGGACACTGTGGTTGCCATTGCCCAGGTTGATGGCAAGCTTCGTGATCGCTTTGAGGTGCCTGCCGGAATCTCGGAGCAAGAGCTTCGCGAACTTGCCTTGAACTCGGAAGCCGTTAAACGCGCAATTGGCGATCGGGAACTAGCGCAGGTAATTGTTCGTGCTCCCAAGCTTGTAAACATCGCAACTAAGTAGTCACTTATCCACCAGTGAGTGGAAAGTCTGGGACGCTTCCATTGAACTGAGCATGATTTCTGCATGCAGAAGATTGCCCAGTGGTTCTCGGCCCTTTCCACCAGTCAAAGAGTCGTGGTTGGTGGACTAGCTATAGTCGTGCTTTATCTGCTTGGCACCTCATTCAGTGCTCAGAATCAATCCAACAAACTAGACCTTAGCTATGTGGGTGACATTGCCTCCGAGTCTGTTCAAGTTCGTGGTGAGATCTATGTTCACGTGGCTGGCGAGGTAAAGAGCCCTGGGCTATACGCCTTATCCGTGGGTTCGAGAGTAGAGGATGCCATTGCGCTTGCCGGAGGTCTGACGAAGTCGGCATTTGAGCAGAGCGTCAACCTAGCCCGAATGGTCTCCGATGGTGAGCAAATCGTGGTCCTCAGCAAATCTCAAGTTTCTGGACCTGGAGACGCCTCTGAATTCATTTCACTCAACAATGCGACCTTGGAGCAGCTGGAGTCATTGCCTGGAGTCGGACCCTCTTTGGCCGCACGAATCATCGAACATAGGAAAGCGATTGGCTCGTTCTCGGATCTAAGTCAACTCAGGGATGTTTCTGGCATTGGCGAGAAGCTTTATGCAAAAATCTCCCCTCGTCTGACACTGTGATTGCCCTTACTGCGGCTAGCTACTGGCTGTTTCTTTGGCTGACCGCCGCACCTGGTCTCGAATCAAGTTTGAAAGTCAATTTTCCAGAACTTGAGCCAATTGAGGAGCTACGCGCGAAATTCCTTTTCAACCTAACCGGAATCACTGAGGACAGCTCTGGTTTGGTTGCAGGTCTCGCAATCGGTGAGCGTGGGCTAATCAGTGAAGCCCTGAGTGAAAACATGAAAGAGTTGTCGCTGACGCACCTTGTTGCTGTAAGCGGAGCGAATCTTGCGATCATCGCAACGGTCGTGTTTCTGACCGCTTCTCTTCTTGGATTTCCGAGGTCAGCTAGGTTCATCTTCGCCTATCTATCCATCTGTGCTTACATACTTTTGGTGGGGACAGAATCAAGCGTGCTTCGGGCTGGAACCATGGCGGCCTTTGTGATGGCGGGTTGGTGGTTAGGACGCAAGGTAAATCCGGTTATCCCGCTCTCATGGGCCGTTTTACTTATGCTCGCTATCGATCCCGGCCTTGCCGTCGATGTTGGATTTGCGCTCTCGGTGTTTGCAACCCTTGGCCTGCTGATGCTTGCTGGCAATCTTCACCAAAGATTTGAGCCGAAACTTGGAACTTGGTTGTCGCTGGGTCTGGCGGCTACTGTTGCCGCTCAGCTTTACACACTTCCGGTGCTCTTGATTCTTCAGCCTTCAATTCCGGTTTACTCAGTGCTCGCGAATCTTGCAGTCGAGGCGGCGGTTGCTCCTGTCACCGTGTTGGGGATTCTCGCCGTCATCGCATCCAGTTTTTATCCGCCATTAGCTCAAGTGCTTTCGTGGCTGGCTTCGCTTGGAACCTGGTGGATTGAGACCGTTGCAAATCAGCTAAGCCAACTGCCACTAACCCGCCTTCCTATGCTTCCAGGAGTGGTTGGAATCGCCTTCACCGTTTGCTTGGTGGTCGGCGTCACATTAGTTCTGATATCGAACAAAACGAGCATGAGGGCAGTAGGGCTGGTCTGCACAGCGCTGTTCGCCATTCCTGTTGGATGGGTCGCCACGGACATTTCGCGGCAGAGTAGTTTTCACGCGGGCTGGCAAGTACTCAATTGCGATGTCGGTCAAGGTGATGCCTTGCTAATTCGAGACGGCGGAGAGGTCGCACTGATTGATGTTGGGCGTGACGATAAGGCAATTGATTTGTGTCTCACGACTTTAGGGATTAGCCACATCGATCTACTAATCCTCACTCACTTCGATGCCGACCACGTTGGAGGCATTCGTGGTGCCATCGGCGAGCGAAGTGTGGATATAGCTCTAATCTCCGGTTTTTCAGACGATCGTCCATTGGTTGAAGTCGTATCTGAAACCCTCGCATTCTCGGCTGCACAAAAACTGGTCGGTTACGCGGGAATGTCCGGTTTTCTCGGTGCTGCCAATTGGCGTGTGCTTAGTCCAACATTCGAAGCGAAAGAAGCTCAAGACAGCAATGATGCGTCTTTGGTGCTTGCTTTTGACTTCGGTGACTTTGGACTACTGGCCCTTGGTGATCTTGGAGAGGTGGGTCAGGATCGCCTGCTGCGCAGTTCATACCCACGGCTCGCGCAACTCAGCGATGAACCTCTGGTGCTCAAGGTGGCCCATCATGGCTCTAGGGATCAATCTCTATTGCTGCACTCGTTAGTGCAGCCGGATGTCGCACTGATTTCAGTTGGTGCCGGAAACGACTATGGTCACCCAACGAAGAGTGTCTTAGAAATGCTTCAGGGTTTTGGGACGACAACTCTCCGAACGGATACTCAAGGAGCAATCTCATTGCGCATTGAGGATGACCGTCTGGTTGCGGCCACCGCAGGTAAACTTTCGATGTGAGCGGGAAAACGGTTTATTGGAATCAGGCGGATGTTGCTCCGCTGGTGCTGGTGACCGGAAATGAGAGCTACTTAGCATCTCGTGCAATATCAGCAATCAAGTCCAAGCTTCGTGCCGAGTATCCGGCTCTCGAAGTCACGGAGTTAGCCGAGGGCGAGTACTCACCAGGTTTACTTTTTACCGTTGCCGCACCATCTCTGTTTGCTGAGCCAAGACTCATCATCATTCAAGGAGCTTCCGAGGGACTGCTGGAAGACCTCAATCAACTCATCGCTGAGCCGGTTGAAAGCTGCACCGTTGTGGTCCGGCTACCAAACGCCGTTGGGCACAACGGCAAGATAAAGACTTCGCTTGGTTCTAAGTCCCTAACCATCTCCTGCGAGGAGCTAAAAAAGGACGCCGAGAAGGCCGATTTCGTAAAGGCGGAGCTGCAGTCTTTGGGGAAGAAGATTGACGCAGCGGGCCTCAAGGCACTGCTTTCGGCATTCAATCAGGATCTAGCGGAGTTAGGCGGGGCCTGCTCGCAGCTGGCCACAAGTTCCTCCACCACGATAAACCTTGAGATCGTGGAGCAAACCTTTCAGGGGCGAGTCGAAACCAATGCTTTCAAAATTGCTGATGCTGCACTTGCAGGAAATGCAGCCGAGGCGATTCGACTTTTCAGACACGGCTTCACAACCGGAATCGACCCGGTAGCCCTCAGCGCTGCGCTAACTATGAAGATTCGGCAGTTAGCCAGACTCTTCAATGACAGAAACGCATCGCCCGGAGCACTGGGAATGCAACCCTGGCAACTTGAGAAGGCTCGAAGGGAGCTATCGGGCTGGGATGAGTCGCAGTTGATCAAGCTGGTTCAGCTCGCAGCTCAGACGGACGCTGATGTAAAGGGTGCGAGCCGCGACCCTGGCTTCTCAATTGAGAAGCTGCTGTTTGCAATGGCCAGAAAATAAAAAAACCGGGCCGAAGCCCGGTCTTTCAAGAGAACTATTTAGAGAGCAGAAACCTTCTTGCTGATTGCGCTCTTGCGGTTAGCAGCCTGGTTCTTGTGAACTACGCCCTTCGACACAGCCTTGTCCAGCTTGCGGTTAGCGTTGGCTAGAGCAGCAGCTGCGGCAGCCTTGTCGCCACCCTCAGCAGCCTCACGAACTGCACGGATAGCAGTCTTTAGCTCCGAGCGTACGGACCTGTTGCGCTCCTCGGCCTTGCGGTTGGTTCCGATGCGCTTGATGTTCGACTTGATGTTTGCCATGTTTCACTTTCTTAGGCGAAAACTTTTTTGAGGTTAATCACCTCAGAACAAGGGGAAACTCTAGCAGTTTGATGCAATAAGGGCAAGCACCATGCGAGAATACCTTCAATCAGATTCCCAAAGCAGAGGTTAGTTTGTCGCCACGCGCCCTAAAGGCTCTTGTTCCGTCTCAAACGGCCCCAAGCCAAATCCGCAATTTCTGCATCATTGCACACATCGATCACGGCAAATCAACGCTCGCTGACCGCATGCTGCAGCTAACCGGAATCGTGAATGAGCGCGACATGCGTGCCCAGTATCTAGATCGCATGGATATCGAGCGCGAGCGAGGCATCACCATCAAGAGCCAGGCAGTGCGTTTGCCTTGGGAGCTCGAAGGTGTCACCTATGCGATGAACATGATTGACACCCCTGGACACGTGGATTTCACCTATGAGGTATCCAGGTCATTGGCTGCCTGCGAGGGAGCGGTTCTTCTAGTCGATGCCGCCCAAGGTATTGAAGCTCAGACTCTGGCGAATCTTTATCTCGCCATGGAGAATGACCTCGAAATCATTCCGGTATTAAACAAGATTGACCTGCCAGCCGCTCAGCCGGAGAAATATGCCGAGGAGTTGGCCAGCTTAATCGGCGGAAGCCCCGAAGACTGCCTTCGAGTATCGGGTAAGACCGGTGTTGGGGTGGCAGAACTGTTGGACAAGATCGTCCGGACCGTGCCCTCTCCTGTGGGGGATGCAGAGGCTCCACCGAGAGCGATGATCTTCGACTCGGTTTACGACTCCTATCGGGGCGTCGTTACCTACGTCCGAATGATTGATGGCACGCTGCATCCGCGCGAGCAGATTCAAATGATGTCCACCAAGGCAGTGCACGAACTTCTGGAAATTGGAGTCATCTCTCCAGAGCCAGAGCCGTCCAAGGGCCTTTCCGTTGGAGAAGTGGGTTACCTAATTACCGGCGTTAAGGACGTTAGGCAATCCAAGGTTGGTGACACCGTCACCACCAAGCTAAAGCCTGCGGTGCAAGCCTTGAAGGGTTATGCCGAGCCAAAGCCAATGGTCTTCTCCGGAATCTATCCGATCGATGGCAGCGACTATCCAAACCTCCGTGAGGCACTGGACAAGCTCAGACTCTCAGATGCCTCCCTGGTCTACGAACCAGAGACCTCGGCAGCGCTTGGTTTTGGTTTCCGCTGCGGATTCCTTGGTCTTTTGCACCTAGAAATCATCACCGAGCGCTTAGAGCGCGAGTTCAACCTTTCGCTGATTGCCACTTCACCATCTGTGGTCTACAAGGTGACGGTGGATGATGGCAGTAACTACGTGGTAACCAACCCATCTGAATACCCAGAGGGCAAGATTCGTGAGGTTCAAGAGCCGATGGTGAAGGCCACAATCTTGAGTCCGAAGGACTATGTGGGAACCATCATGGAGCTCTGCCAGACCAAGCGCGGCAGCATGATCGACATGCAATACCTTGGTGAAGATCGAGTGCAGCTGCGCTACAAACTTCCACTAGCGGAAATCGTTTTTGACTTCTTTGATCAGCTAAAGAGCAAGACTCAGGGCTATGCCTCACTCGACTATGAGGATGATGGTTATGCCGAGGGCGATTTGGTGAAGGTTGACCTGCTGCTCCAGGGAGAGAAGGTAGACGCCTTCAGCTCCATCGTCCACAAGGACAAGGCTTATGCTCACGGCACTCGGATCGCGGCCAAGCTCAGGGAGTTGATCCCAAGGCAGCAGTTTGAAGTCCCAATCCAGGCAGCAGTTGGCTCCAGGATCATTGCCCGAGAGACGATTCGTGCGATTCGCAAGGACGTTCTAGCAAAGTGTTACGGCGGTGACATCACCAGAAAGCGCAAGCTGCTTGAGAAGCAAAAAGAAGGTAAGAAGCGCATGAAGATGGTGGGACGTGTTGAGGTTCCTCAGGAAGCCTTCATCGCTGCGCTGTCTACCGACGAACCAAAGAGCGATAAGAAGAAGTAATTGGCTGCTTCGCTGCCACTTGGGCTGAAATGGCCAAGCGATAATCAACTGAAGGTAGATACTTCTTCACAAAGCACCTTCCACGCTTACGTGCACATTCCGTTTTGCGCGGTCCGCTGCGGTTATTGCGACTTCAATACCTACGTCTCCAACGAACTGCGCGGCATCTCGCAGGCAGAGTTTCACCTTCCGCTGGTAAGGGAAATTGAGCTAAGTAGAGAACTTCTGCTCCAGTGGCAGCTGCCGGCTCGCAAACTGTCAACAATCTTCTTCGGGGGTGGTACGCCCTCCATGTTTGAAGCCAGTCAGATCGCAGCGATCTTGGCGGCTCTGAACTCAGAATTTGGCTTTGATTCAGGTATCGAGATAACTATGGAGGCCAATCCAGAGGGGCTTGATTTAGAGAAGCTGCAGGCTCTTGCGGCTGCCGGTGTCAATCGCATCAGCCTCGGCGTTCAGTCTTTTGATCAACAGGTGCTCGATGTTCTCGACCGAGTACACAGCTTTGAGAAGGTTATCGCTTCAGTTCAAGAGGCGAAGCGTCTGGGCCTTCGAGTAAGCATCGACCTGATCTACGGAGCTCCAGGTGAGAGTCTGGAGAGCTGGGAGAACACACTTCGACAAGCTCTAGCACTTGGTGTTGAGCACATCTCGGCATATTCACTGATTGTTGAAGAGGGCACCGCAATTGCCAGAAAGATTGCTAGGGGAGAACTCACCCAGATCGATGAAGATCTAAACGCAGATAAGTACCTGCTCACCGAAAAGTTGCTAGCTGAAGCGGGTTTATCCAACTATGAGGTTTCCAACTGGGGTAGGCCATCGCGCCACAACCAGGCCTACTGGGAGTCTCAGGACTGGTGGGGATATGGGCCCGGGGCGCACAGTCACATTTCCGGGGCGCGGTTTTGGAATCAAAAACACCCAGCGAGCTATGCGGCGGCTCTGGAAAAAGGAAGTCCAGCACAAGGTTTTGAGTATTTGGATTCGCGAACGCAGCTTGAAGAAAAGCTGCTCCTGATGCTTCGCACTGAGAGTGGTGTCTCAAGCGCATTGCTTCGGGAGCTGGGCGTGCCAAACGATTTGGTGGCCAATGCCATCGCCAGCGGACTACTGCAGCTTGGAGCAGGTGGTCAACTGCGAGCAACCTTGCAGGGACGATTACTGGTGGATGGTTTGGTGCTTGATTTTCTCTCAAAATCAAAGCCTTGACTTAGAATTGGCACTCAAGGAAGGTGAGTGCCAATGATTCCAGAACGCTCTCTCGAGGTGCTTCGCGCCATCGTGCAGGACTTCATTTACTCATCTCAGCCGGTTGGATCAAAGTCATTACTTGACCGCCACCCGCTCGGAGTTTCCGCCGCGACCATCCGCAACGACATGGCCCTGCTGGAGGAAGAAGAGCTAATTGTTGCCCCCCACACGAGTGCTGGCAGAATCCCAACCGAGAAGGGTTATCGCCTCTTTGTCGACAAGCTGGCAGACCTAAAGCCACTATCCAGTGGCGAGAAATCCGCAATCGAGGGTTTCCTAAGCGGTGCTCACGACCTGGATGAGATCGTGGAGCGAAGCGCTCGCCAGCTTGCGATGCTCACCAACTCATTGGCCTTGGTGCAATATCCATCCTTGGGAAAGTCCACGGTTCGTCACATTGAGTTGATTCCAATCGGTAGCACCCGTTTGCTCTTAATGTTGATTACCGACTCAGGTCGGGTCCAGCAGCTCCAGTTAGAGGCCAGCAATGTGCAAGAAGATCTCGTGCAAGAGCTTCGCGGACGCCTCAATGGAATGTTGGCCGGTTCCGGACTGGCTGATGTAAAGAACAAGCTAAATCAACTTGAAGCAGAGTTCGCGCCAGATCGCAGGGCAATTGTGGTTCAGGTTATTCAGTCTTTGCAGTCGCTAGTGGATGCCAACCGCCAAGAGAAGCTAACGGTTTCTGGAGCAGCAAACCTTGCCAAGCAAGAGCAGGATTTCTCCGGTGAACTCTCCTTGGTCCTGGAGGCAATTGAGGAGCAGGTCGTGCTCCTGAAGCTGCTTGACGAACTTCACAGTGATCAGCACGGGGTTGGGCTGCGAATTGGTTCCGAGATCGGCGTCGAAGGACTAAAGAGCGCGTCAATTATGGTCACCGGGTATGAAAACCGTGGCACAGAGGTGGCCAAATTGGGCGTGCTAGGACCGACTCGCATGGATTACTCGGGAAACATTGCATCGGTTCGTGCGGTTGCAAGATATCTGTCAAAAATTTTGGAGGCTAACGCTTGAGCGATCACTACGAGGTTCTTGGTGTCTCTCGAAATGCGAGTGATGATGAAATCAAGAAGGCATATCGCAAGCTAGCTCGTGAGCTGCACCCAGATATCAATCCGGACCCGCAAGCCGCAGAGCGCTTCAAGTTGGTGACCCACGCCTATGAAATCTTGTCTGACCCGCAACAGCGGGCAGGTTATGACCGTGGCGGTGATGCCGGATTCGGTCTCGGAGACATATTTGAGTCTTTCTTTGGTGGCGGCGCACCTCGTGGACCGCAATCCAGAGCACAAAGAGGTCAAGACGCTTTACTTCGGGTAGACCTGGATCTTGCCGAAGCAGTATTTGGGGCGGAAAAGACCCTAACGATAGATACCGCAATCCTCTGCGAGACCTGCCAGGGCAGCTGCTGCAAGCCAGGCACCAGTGTTCGCATCTGCGACATCTGTCGGGGTTCGGGACAGATTCAGCGCCAGGTTCAGTCCTTTATGGGTGTAATGGTTACCACTTCTCCTTGCGGCTCTTGTCGCGGAACCGGTGAAGTGATTCCAGATCCTTGCATTACCTGTCGTGGTCAGGGGCGAATTCGCTCCAAGCGCGACTTGTCACTGGAAATCCCTGCTGGTGTTGCGGACGGAATGCGACTGCACCTTGCTGGTCAGGGTGAGGTGGGTTTTGCCGGCGGTCCTGCGGGCGACATCTACCTAGAGGTCTCAGTTCGACCACACGCGATCTTTGGTCGTGATGGCGACGACCTAGTTGCGCAGCTAGAGGTACCAGTTGCTGATGCCGCCCTTGGATTTGAGGTCGAAATTGAGTCCTTGGATGGCAGGGTCAAGGTTGACTCCAAGCCTGGGGCCCAGCACGGGGATGTAATCACGCTCAAGGGTTTGGGCGCTGCTCGAATTCGCGGCAAGGGCAGGGGTGACTTGCGCCTTGAACTTAAGGTTTTGACGCCAACCAGATTGGATGGCAAGGGCAAGGACATCTTCAAAAAGCTTCGCGAACTTCACAAGGAAGACACCCCAAGGCTCGGTTCTCGTCGCGTTCGAGGTCGCTTCTAGTGCATTGGCTCTATGACCCCGAGCTAACTGCCGAGTCCTCCAAGTTGCCTGCTTCTGAAGCAGTTCACGCAAAGTCTCTAAGGCTTCGGGTAGGGGAGTCGGTCGCCATCACCAACGGCAAGGGCATGGTTGCGATGGCCGAGATGAGCTCGGATGACGCTTACCAGATTAAAGAGATTGAAACTCAAGCCGAAAGATCTCCTCGATTTCACTTGGTTCAGGCACTTGCCAAAGGCGATCGAGATGAACTCGCCATGCAAACCTGTGTTGAGTTGGGGTTGAGCTCAGTAACGCCCTGGAGTGCAGATCGCTCTATTGTTCGCTGGGATGGCAAGGAAGCAAAGAATCAAACCAGGTGGCAGCAAATTGCTATCGAAGCTATGAAACAGTCACAACAATCCTTCCGCTGTTTGGTTCAGCCTCTTGCTACCACAAAGCAACTCACTGCCGCTGGAACTGCGCTTGTGCTTGACCCCAAAGCCGAGAGAACGCTCGAAGCTGTGCTGCCGTTAGGCGACGATGTAACTCTGGTGGTTGGACCCGAAGGTGGAATTTCGGAGGCCGAGTTTGCGCTTTTGGAGTCCAAGGGTTTTCAACGAGTGCGGCTCGGTTCAAGTGTGCTCAGGACATCAAGTGCCGGTCCAGCCGCCATTGCCGCGCTGCAGTTCGCTTCTGGGCAGTGGAGCTAAGTTCTAGGATTGGCTAAGGAGGAATAGTTGGACTGTATTTTCTGCAAGATCATCAACGGTGAGTTCGGCACCGAGTTCGTTGCTCAAAACCAGCACGCAGTGGCTTTCAAGGACATCAACCCACAAGCCAAGGTCCACATTCTGGTTGTGCCACGTGAGCACACGGAAAACATCTCAGAGCTGGAGTCAGCAGCTTCCTTGGTTGGGCTGTTCGATCTAATTCGCGAGGTCGCAAAACAAAACACAGATGGCCAATTCCGACTGCAATTCAATTCCGGTAGTCGTGAGGGCCAGTCGGTCTTCCACACCCATGCCCACGTTCTAAGCGCACAGAGTAACTAGTGGCCCAACATTCCTTCGAGATAACTCAGGTATCGCCCTTTGACTTGCTTGGTCCAGAGGACAAACTCGCGAAGAAGTTGGAGCGCGAGTTTCCAGGACTGAAAATCCAGAACCGCGGCACCTCATACATGCTCGATGGCACCGCGGACCAGATTCAAAGTGCGGAGCGAATCCTGCGAGAACTCGCTGATCTGATTGCTCAGGGGGTAGTCCCTGACGAAAGGTCAGTTGTCGAAAGTGTGCGCATCTTGGAGCAAGCTCCGGAACAGGTGCCATCCAAGGTGCTTGGTACCGGCGCCATCAATACCCCAGGTAAAACCGTGCGTGCTAAGACCATCGGTCAAAAGCAATACCTGGAGGCAATCGATCAGCACACCATTACCTTCGGCATCGGACCTGCCGGCACTGGAAAGACCTACCTCGCGGTAGCGAAGGCGGTTTCGGCACTCTATGGCAGACAGGTCTCTCGCATCATTCTCACCAGACCAGCGGTTGAGGCGGGTGAGCGTCTGGGCTTTTTGCCGGGAACCCTGAGCGACAAGATTGATCCATACCTACGCCCGCTATTCGATGCACTCCAAGAGATGCTGGAACCTGAGGCTACCCATCGACTAATTGAGGCGGGAGTCATCGAAGTCGCCCCGCTGGCCTACATGCGCGGTCGAACCCTCAATGACTCCTTCATCATCTTGGACGAGGCCCAGAACACCACCGCGGAGCAAATGAAAATGTTCCTCACAAGGTTGGGTTTCAACTCAAAGATGGTGATTACCGGAGACACTACCCAGGTTGACCTGCCATTTGGAAAGTCAGGACTCAAGGTGGCAACCGAAATTCTTTCCGGGGTGGAAGGACTTCACATTGCTACCCTGAGCAGTAAGGATGTGGTTCGTCACGAACTGGTGACCCGCATTGTCGAGGCCTATGACAGGAGCAACATTGAGCATTGAGATTTCCAACGAGTCGGAAATCAGCGTAGATGTTGATCGAGTACACGCTTTGGCGATAAGCGTCAGAGACGCGCTAAAGCTTCACCCCATGATCGATGTCGGCATCATTTTTGTTGATGAGGGTCCAATGACCGAGCTGCACATCAAATGGATGGATGAACCAGGCCCGACTGACGTGCTCAGTTTCCCGATGGACGAATTGCGACCTGGGTCAGACCTTGTGGCATCGCCAGAGGGTGTTCTTGGCGACATCGTGGTTTGCCCACAGGTTGCCATCAAGCAGGCAGCGACTGCCGGACATGACATGATCAACGAGATCTTGATGCTAGTAACTCACGGCATGCTGCATCTGGTCGGGTTTGACCACGCTGAACCTGAGGAAGAAAAAGAGATGTTTGGGCTTCAGCGCGAGCTTTTGGGGAAGTTCTACGAGGGTGAGTCAAGTAATGCTTGAACTGGTTCTTGGTGCCGTTTTTCTAGTTCTGATTTCCCTACTTTCAATTGTTCAGGGTCATTTGCAGTCGATTGAGGATGCACGCTCGAGCGCCATCTCGATAGCAAGAACCGCACTTCTAGTTCTGCTAGCGGCCGGTTGGTTGGCGCTTTTAGCAAACCAAGCACCATTCGCACTGGTTTTGGCAATGGTGCTGCTGGCGATTTGGCTGCTTCAGCAGCTAATTGGTAGGAGCCTTGGCAATAGGCCATTTGGGGCCAAACTCACCGATAGATTCGAACCTTTTGTGAAGTTCTGGACCAAACTCTCAGCACCGCTTCGATTGTCCATCCCAGAGGTGGTTGAGGAGTACGAGCAGGAACTGATTGAGTCCGTTGAAGACTTCTCGGAGACAGTGGTTCGCGAGGTCATGGTCCCACGAGTTGATATGGAAATTGTGAATGCGGACGACTCGCTAGAGAGTGCTTTGGCGGTATTCATCTCCACCGGCTACTCCCGGCTGCCGGTGATTGGCGAGGACGTCGACGATGTGGTTGGTGTGCTCTACCTAAAGGACTTGGCGCGCATCACGCACCAGGATCCGGGGCTGCTGGCCACCACGTCATCCAAGGAGGCCAGCCGACCCGCACTGTTTACTCCGGACACTATTTCGGTGGCGCAGTTGCTGCGTCAAATGCAGAAGTCTGGAACTCAGATTGCCATCGTCTCCGATGAATACGGTGGTGTGGCTGGTATTGCCACCATTGAAGACCTGCTCGAAGAGATTGTTGGTGAAATCAGCGACGAACATGATCGCGAAACCGAAGACATCGTGTTGATCGGCCCAGATCTTTACCGAGCAAACCCAAGGGTTACCCTGGACGAAATTTCCGAGCAATGCGAAATAGAGATTGAAGACGAGGACGTCGATACAGTCGGAGGCCTTCTAATCAAGGGTCTTGGGGAATTGCCAAAGGGTGGCGAGGTGGTATCAATTTCCGGAATCGAAATCACCGCGGAGCGAGTCGATGCAAAGCGAGGCAGAATCCTGAGCGTTTTGGTTCGAAAGCTTGAGCCGCGGGATGACTGAATTTAGAGCCGGGTTCGTTTCTTTCGTTGGACGTCCAAATGTCGGCAAGTCGACCCTGATGAACGCCATTGTGGGCCAAAAGTTCGCGATTACTAGCTCTAAGCCACAGACCACTAGGAAGGCGATTAGAGCCATTCTCAACCGCGAGGACGGGCAGCTGATCATTGTTGACTTACCTGGTGTGCACAGGCCTAGGACGCTTTTGGGCGAGCGTCTGAATGACCTGGTCACCTCAACGCTGACCGATGTCGATGTAATCGCATTTTGCTCACCGGCCAATGAGCGAATCGGCCCTGGAGATAAGCACATTGTTGCCGATCTTCAGCGCTTCCCAAAATCTCGAAAGATCGCCATCGTTACGAAGGTCGACACTGTTTCGAGAGAACGTCTTGCCGAGCACCTGATGGCGGTTCAGGCGTTGGGGGATTGGGCTGAGATCATTCCGGTTTCCGGGCTAAAGGGATTGCAGGTGGACCTGCTGACCGAGCTACTAGTGAAACAGTTGCCTGTTAGCCCTCAGCTATACCCAGAAGACATCGATACCGACGAGAGCGACGAAGACCTAATCTGCGAATTGGTTCGTGAGGCAGCCCTGGAATTGGTTGAGGACGAACTGCCACACTCGCTAGCTGTCACCCTCGATGAGATTGTCACCGGTGAGGACAAGCCAAATATTCATGTGAGTCTCTGGGTTGAACGCGACAGCCAAAAAGGCATTGTCATCGGCAAGGCTGGTTCGATGCTCAAGCGCATCGGATCTGCGGCGAGAGTGGAGATTCAAAAGCTTTTGGGTTATCCAGTTCACCTCTCAATCCAGGTCAGGGTAGCCCCGGACTGGCAGCGGAATCCTAAGCAACTAGGCAAACTCGGCTTCTAGTGCTAGATTTTGGCTATGCGTTCCGCTCTCCTGCTTAGCGGCCGCGACGAGGCCTAGTTCGGCCCATTCTCGTCGCGGAGCCTAGTTGCGGCCATCACCATTTTTTAGGCGGGAGCAAAAATGCAAAACAATCAAAAACCATCCAAGATGCCTTTCGGGCGCTACAAGCCTTTTCACGAACAAGTGAAGATTGAGCTATCGGATCGAAGCTGGCCAAGCAAACGAATTGAGAAAGCGCCGCGTTGGTGTGCGGTTGACCTGCGCGATGGCAACCAGGCGCTTATTGACCCAATGAGTCCCGAGCGCAAGCTGCAGATGTTTAAGCTTCTGGTTTCGATGGGCTACAAGGAAATTGAGGTTGGATTCCCGTCGGCATCGCAGACCGACTTTGACTTCGTCCGAATCCTGATTGAAGACAACCACATCCCAGATGATGTCACTATTCAGGTGCTCACCCAGGCACGAGACCACCTCATTGAAAGAACTTATCAATCAATTGCCGGAGCAAAGCAGGCAATTGTCCACTTCTACAACTCAACTTCGATCCTGCAGCGCAGGGTGGTTTTTGGCCAGGACAAAGAAGGCATTAAGCAGATCGCGCTGTCGGCTGCCAAGAAGTGCCTGGAGCTGGAGGCTACGATTCCCCAGACCAAAGTCTTCTACGAGTACTCTCCTGAGTCATACACTGGCACCGAGCTGGAGTATGCCGTCGAAGTGTGTAATGCGGTAGCTGAGGTAATCAAGCCAACTCCTGATCGCAAGTTGATCATCAACCTTCCAGCCACCGTCGAGATGGCGACTCCGAATGTTTACGCCGACTCAATCGAGTGGATGTCTAGGCATCTAACCCCTAGAGACAGCATCATCCTGTCGCTTCACCCGCACAATGACCGTGGTACTGCCGTAGCGGCTGCCGAGCTGGGTTACATGGCGGGCGCAGATCGCATCGAAGGCTGCCTTTTCGGAAACGGCGAGCGCACTGGCAACGTTGACCTGGTAACGCTCGGGCTAAACCTGTTTAGCCAGGGCATCGACCCAGAGATTGATTTCTCGGACATCGATCAGATCAAGCGCACCGTTGAGTACTGCAACCAGCTGCCGGTGCCAGAGCGCTCACCGTACGGTGGCGATTTGGTCTACACCGCATTCTCCGGTAGCCATCAGGATGCTATTAAGAAGGGCTTCGAGCACCTAGCCAAAGATGCAGCAGCAG
>JACCDJ010853339.1_pt1 | contig 16003 bp, 15 predicted proteins | sample 7444481 | NCBI WGS metagenome assembly JACCDJ01 (sample SAMN15323435, study PRJNA562643) | freshwater metagenome | isolation source: river surface water | place: USA:Blue River Watershed | collected 2017-08-15 | reverse complement strand
GCCTCGGGTAAACCGCCCGGCGGGAAAAGCGCTTTCACTTTCATCTTTCCGGGTTCAGAGCACCCATCCCACACCAGGCGCATCTGAAGGACATTCACACTCAAAGGCTCGGGCTTCTTCCGTTCCCAAGCCTGCGGCAAGTGAATGCTGTGCGGCTTATGAGCGCGCTCATCATAATAGACGGGCCAGCGAATGGGGTGAAGGCGCCCCATGAATTCCTCATAATCCGGATGGCCCGGCCGATAGTCGTCGATGGTGGTGAAATCGAGAGGGAAAGGGGATGCCTCGCGCGGAAGCACTCGGTGTTCCGAACGGATCACGAGCTCACCCCAAAGCCCGTGAGTATGGCGAGAGTTAAAATTGGCCTGCACGAAATAGAGGTGATCACTCCAAGGCGCTTCACGGATAGGTTGAATTTCACCGTTCGGTTGAAAGCGAATTTCGTCCCAGGTCCAAAGTGTCTCCGAGTTTTCCTTCCAGCGAGATTTCGCCTCGCACCCCCGAGCCCGCCAAGCCAAGTGCCGAAGGCCATAAAGATGCCCGCCACCCAAGGGCTGAAGTACTGCTCTTTCAGCCGAAGTCAGCGTTCTCCAAAGCGCCCAGTAGAACTGAAACGCATCCGGCTCGAGGCTGACTTGCGGCTTGCGGTTCACCGTCAAATAAGTCGCAGCGCGAGCAGGCAAAGCCCAGCCCAATAGGAAAATCCCAATAAAAAACCAACCCCTATGCCCCCGCATGAGCGAATGACCTTGCCCGAGCCCACCCAACACTGACAAGGCAGTTTTTGACTCGGTAGCAACTTATAGCCAGGCGCCTACAATGAGGACTTCACGCCTTCCCTTCATTGAATTAGGAATTTGGGCACGGAGGCCCTAGTTATGAAAAAGAACCTGAAATTCGGAATCGCACTGACTCTCGCTCTCAGCGTGGGAATCACTCAAGCCGCATTCGCCGTCGACGGCGCAACGACGGCAGGCACGACCACCGCTGGCTCGGTCGATGACAACGTGAAACCCGATGACAACCCGAACGGTGCGAAGCCTGAAGGCTCAGTTTCGGATTCGAGTTCAGGCTCAAGCGATGACTCCGGAAAAGGTCGCGGACGCGGTCGCGGCAGGGGCCGTGGACGCGGTCGTGGCGGCGAACGAAAAGAGTCTGGCGAAGACCGCAGCGCGGAACGCCGTGAAGACCGAGGCGCAGAGTCCGGAGACGATCGCAGTGCCGACCGACGCGAAGATCGCCGTGAAGATCGCCGTGAAGACCGCCGCGAGGACCGTCGCGAAGATCGCCAAGAGAATCACGAAGAACGTCACGAGAAGCGCCGCGAGCGCAATCGCGACAAAGTTCGCAAGTCCCGTGAAGATCGTAAAGACGACTCTTCCGGTGGCGGAAGCCACTCGGGCGGAGACGACGATAACGGCGGCGGTCGTGGACGCGGTCGCGGTCGTGGTGGACGCGGCTAATCCGGGAGTTCTCTTCCCAGGATACTGATTCATGAAAAACTACCCCCTACTCGGGGCCGTTCTTTCAGGTCTTGTGGCAGGGGCGCCCGCTTGGGCGGCCCTGCCCGAACTGGAAGGGCACCTCAGCTTCAGTGCTGGCGCTTCGAGCAACCTCGACAATGCGCCCGAGCTTCCTTTTGGACAGCCGCTCGGGACTGGCACGGTCGAGAGCGCTCTCGATGCAAAACTGACCTGGGGTAATTCAGAAGGGACTCATTACATTTTGAGCGGCTGGGGTGCGGTGAATGAGTACACCGCCTCCGAGGGAGCAGGTCAAAGCGCAGCACAGGTTTCTCCTCAAATCCGCTTTCGCACTCACTCCGATTCCGTTCGCTGGCGCGCTGGCTATGAGTTTTCTAGGTCCGTCGATCTCGCGAAAGCAAACGACATCGGGCAAATCGGAAGCTACGTATCCCACGGAGTACGCCTCAGACCCACGTTCGATCTCTCTCGCGACTGGTCCATGACCGTGAACTCGCGATACCGCTCCCTCAACTTCACCGACAGCAGCCGGGACGATAAGAATCTCCAAGGTAAAGCAAGCTTACTCTGGGAGGCTACAGCCAACGCAGAGTGGGAGTGGGAGGCCGGCTTCGAGCGGGTGGATTCAAACATCGCTTCGATTGCCTATCAGGGGCCCATCTGGGGCGCGAACTTGTATCTTCTTCCGTCGGACGACACGACCTGGAACCTGAGCGTAAACCAAGCTCGGCGCACTTATGCTTCCGCAGCGATCAACGAGACCACCACGACACTGAGCGCCTCGCTCGAGCAACAGCTATCCAAGTCCTTCCTCTGGACTCTCGAGGCCAGCTGGACGAGGAACGCCTCGAGCGACACCTTTTCTCAATATGTCGCTCGGGCGCTCTCAACTGGCTTTGAGCTGGCTTGGTGACTCGCTCACCTTGACTGCGCAGACGCAGGAGATGTGGCAGGCGCGGAAGACCCCATTTTACCTGCTCCTTCTGCCGCATCATTTTCAGCTTTATAAGCGTAAAAAATGCCTGCCACGATCAAGGCCGTAACCGTTGGAATGGCCAATGACCAATACTCGAGGTGAGCATCCACCAGAGCGGAGACCAAAGCTCCGACTGAAAAACCGGTGAACGTCGAAGCCCGCATGAAATTCCTCTTGCGAGCCAGCCTGCGCTCGGGCTTCGGGAGACTTCCGTTGAGAGTGAGCGCTAAGTCCGTACCGAAATCTGTGCTGATCCCAGTCAGGTGAGTGGTCCGGATCTGCCCTTTCGTCAAAGTAGCGAAGCAAGCATTTTGCATTCCGCACAGGAACGAAAGCGAGGATAGAAATACGAAGTCACGAGCCAAGATCAAAGGCTCGCCGAATCGACCAAAAGCGCCTTGCTCGCCCGCAATCAGAAGCGCAGCCAGAGCCACAGGCATCAGGAGCGTGACCCAGTCGTAACGGGGAACCAGTCCGCGACTTTGCCGAGCCACCGTCAGCCAACCATTAAACCAAGCACCGAAGACGAAGGCAGCCGGTGCGCTGAGCATCTCAAGCGCCAAAAGGTATTTCCCCTCGCCTGCGGTCATTCCGACTTGGGTACCGAACCCTGTCACGTGCGACACAAAGCGCTGACAGGCCAAAAAACCGATCGAGTTGATGAATCCTGCTTGAAATGCAAGCAGCGACCAAAGACCGATGAAGCGTTTCTTCAGAAAATCCTCAGGTTGCAAGCGATACACGTTCTCATCCTTTCAGATCTAGACAGCCTTCGATACTTATGACATATTCACATATGTAGATGTTTTAGTAAATCAAGTTTTCCACTTCGGAGGAATGCACGATGAAGACCCTGACTAAGGCCGATCAACAAAAACTCACACCCACTCAAGCGGTCGAATTACTGCGTCACGGCAATGATCGTTTCGTGAAAAACTTGAAATTGAATCGCAATCTTCTGCAACAAATGAACGAGACTCGGGAAGGGCAAAACCCATTCGCTGTCATCATCAGCTGCATGGATTCACGCACTTCGGCAGAGCTGATTTTCGATCAGGGCCTCGGAGACATCTTCAGCATTCGTATCGCGGGTAACATCGTGAACGACGAGATCCTCGGCAGCACGGAGTTCGGTACTCTGGTCGTTGGCGCTAAAGTCGTGATGGTCGTTGGACACACCGGCTGCGGCGCAGTCAAAGGCGCTATCGACCGAGTCCAGCTCGGACACCTCGAGTCGGTCACGAAGAAAATTCAACGCGCTATCCCTACCGGCGACGTCAACTTCATCGCCAAGTCGGATGCCGAGAAGATGGCAACCGTAACTCACGAGAACGTCCATCACAGCCTTGAAGACCTGAGAACTCGCTCCAAGATCATTGCAGATCTTGAAAAAGAGGGAAAACTGGCGCTGGTCGGAGGAGTCTACGATCTAGCCTCGGGACAGGTCGAATTTTTTGACCACCCGGCCGTCAACGCGAAACCCGCTAGAAGTATCTAGTCACGGGACGAATCCCATGTATCGGAAAATCGCTGCTGAAGAACTCGCCACATTCCTAGGGGCGATTTCGCATCCGGAACGTATCCGGATCATTGAGGAGCTGCGACACGGTGAACTCGACGTTACCACGCTGCAAGAACGCCTGAGCATTCCACAGGCCACCGTGTCGCGGCACCTTGGTTTACTGAAGACGCAATCCATCGTCACTGAAAGGAAAGACGGGAGGCGGGTTTTCTATCGCCTAACCGTTCCTGTGCTGGCTTCTTGGTTGATCTCAGGACTCGACATCATCGGCGAAAAATCCAATCAAGCGGTTCCTCTCTCAAAGGCTTTTGATTCTGCAAAGAAGCTCTGGGCATCGCAAAAACGATGACCAAAAACAGGCGGGCGGGGCGCGGTCAGTCGCCCCCCGACTCCGCAGCCTCGCCCGCCTCGAGCGTCTTTTAATCACTGATTTTGAGAAGCCCGGTGCCAGCCTTTCGTGCCGGGCGGCGGAACGATTTTGCGTTGGACCCAGCGAATCAAAGGACGGGCAAAGTGCGAGAGCCATACCAGCACCTTTCCGTGACCAGTCACGATACGCTCAGCTTTTCTAGCCAGGACTGCGGAAACAATGTCTCGAGCTGCCGTAGCGCCCGGCATGACCAGCCACTTGGGGAGCGGGTCCTGAGCCGACGCTTGAAACTGCGCTTGATTGTCGACGCGCCGGATCTCACTCTCGACAAAGCCTGGACTCAAGAGGGTAACGCTCACTCCTTTTACCGACCACTCGGCTCGCAGAGCTTCAGCAAAAGCTCGCACTGCGTACTTACTCATCGCGTATGCCGATCCTCCCGGATGAGTCAGGTAGCCGGCCACGCTGCCAGTGATGCCCAGAAAACCCTGAGTTTTCTCAAGCTCCTGAGCCGCAGCCTTTGCCGTGCGGAGCACTCCGTAGACATTGGTTTCCATCTGGCGCAGATAATCTGGGAGGGTAAGGTCATCAAACATACCCGCCACACCAAAGCCCGCGTTCGCCATCACGCCGTCGATTCGACCGAAGACTCGCAGCGCCTCACTGACGGCACGCTCGCAGTCCCCTTCATGAGTGACATCACAGGCGACAGCGAGAGCGGCACCGGCTCCACCCAGCTCTTCCACCAACGCATGCAGGCGATCCGTTCGCCGAGCACTCAGTACCAATTTAGCTCCGCGCCTTCGAAACTCTCGCGCAACCGCCGCTCCGATTCCGCTCGATGCGCCCGTGATCCAAATGACTTTACCTTCGGCTTTCATTCGGAGAAAGGTAGCCCAGTCCGAGGCTGTTCGGTAACTGGTATTTCAAAGTGCACTCGTGTTACCCCACCCTAAAACCTATGTCAGATCATCCGCTAAGAAACGAAGCTGCATACGATCTCTGGGCGGCGACTTACGACACCGCCCTCAACTCCACGACCGCGAGTGATGACGTGGCTTTTCCGCCGCTATGGGCGCATCTGAAAAATTCTCGGGTCCTCGAGATCGGCCCTGGCACTGGCCGCCACACCTTACGACTTCTTCAGCAGGGAAATACCGTCGTCGGCGTAGACGTCTCCAATGGAATGTTGGCGAAAGCAAAAGTTCGACTTCAAGCTCATGGCCTTTGGGATGAGGGCAAGGTCAAATTCATCCACGGAGATGTAACCCAAGTTCCTTCCCAGACCATCCTCGAAAAAGGTCCGTTTGATGCCGCAGTTTGTGCGCTCGTGGTCGAGCACATCGCCGATCTTCACTTATTTTTTGGCACAGTCGCGCAGTACTTAAGAAATCAATCTTCTATTTATCTTTCTGAAATTCACCCCAGCCGCGCAAAAAAAGGGCGTCTAGCCCACTTTGTTTCCGAGAAAACCGGTGATGAAGTTTGGCTCGAAGGCAGCGCACATGCAGATGAGGACTATCTCCGCGCTGCCAAGGCGGCTGGTTTCGCACTCATTTCCGCAGCGGATGGTCTCGGCCATCCGAATCTGGTGAAGCTCAATCCTGAGTGGACCAAGTATGTCGGGGCGCCCATGGTGCGTCTTTGGGAGTTTCGACTCAGTAAATCCTTCTGAAGAATTTCATGCCCCATTTTGAGGACAACGCAAATCCTATGGCCAAGTCGAAATATAACGGTGCACCGATCGATGTCTGGAAAATCTTCCGAACGCTCTTTGGCTCGGAACGAAGCAACCTGATTGCCTGCGTCGCTTACAGTACGACCTCGTCCATTTTTTTTCTTCTGCTTCCAGTCAGCGTGCAAGCTCTGGTGAATTCGATCGCCTTCCAGGGTGCGCTTCAACCTTTGGTCGTGTTGAGTTTTCTCGTTTTCATCCTGCTCGCTGGGGCCTTCTCGCTGCAGGGGGCGCAGTGGATGGTTGTCGAGTCGATTCAGCGAAGGATCTACATCCGAGCTTCCCAGCTGCTGAAGGTGGGTGACTTCAAGCCCGGAGACGCCGCACGCTTCCTCGAGCTTTCAGTCATTCAAAAAACTTCGGCAGAGCTTCTGATGGACGGTCTCTCCATCGTCCTTCAGCTCAGTGCCGGAGCCACGCTTCTTTCGATCTACCATCCGATTCTTCTCGGCTTTGGCATCGCTTACGCTGCGCTTTTGACTCTTCTGATTCGACTCTACCTGAACCCAGCGCGCCGAAGCGCAGAGGCTGAGTCATCTGCGAAGTACCAAGTAATCGATCGGCTGACCGCGGGGATTCAAGATCCTCAGGAGATGGAGCAGGACCTCTACGAGTACATCGAAGAACGAAAAAACCATTTTAGCTTGTGGCTGAGGCAGACGACTTTCATCTACGTGCTTGCGATCCTAGCCGGCTCGCTTCTACTGGGGACAGGCGGATACCTCGTGATGAAGGGAAAGCTGAGCTTAGGTGAGCTCGTCGCCGCCGAGATCGTGATTGGCATGATGACCATCTCGCTGCTGAAGCTTCCCAAGTACCTGCAGTCGTTTTACGACTTGCACGCATCTCTTCTGAAGGTGGGCACGATCTTCGACTCACCTACAGATCGGGAGCGCGAAACTCGCTCAGTTCTTCGGAAAGCTCGAATCAACCAAACCGTCTCCCTTCCAGGCCTCGGAAGACGGGCGTTGGCACTCACTTTGGTTCTGTCTCTCGTTCTCTTTTTGCCATGGCAGCAGACTACGGCAGGTTCTGGTCGAGTGATGGCCTACGATCCTTCCGAGCGCCCACAGCAGATTCAGGCCACAGTCAGTGGACGAGTCGTCCGCTGGAATGTGCGTGAAGGGGACCGGATCAAAAAGGGTGAACTGATCGTTGAGCTTGAGGATTTGGATCCAAGAGCGATCGATCGTCTGGAGACCCAAAGAAAAGCACTCAAAGTTCAAATGACCGCCGCTGGTGTCGCCCGCGATATGGCAGAGCGCAATTTTCAACGCCAGCAAACTCTCGAAGTCGAGGGGATCTCGGCAAGCCGCACCGTGGAAATGGCGCGAAACGATTTGGCTCGCGCTACCCAACTGGAAGGCGATCTTTCCGCAAAACTAGCGGAAATCGATACCCGAATTTCGCGTCAGCGGAGTCAGGACATTCGAGCTCCGATGGACGGTTTCATCTCGAAAGTCTTCGCAGGTCAGGGCGGAGCTCTCGTGAAGCAAGGTGATCCGCTGATCAGCTTTGTTCCTGAAGCGAGTTCGCGCATCGTCGAGATCTGGATCGACGGAAACGACGCTCCGCTCGTCTATCCAGGAAGAGAGGTTCGGCTCCAGTTCGAAGGCTGGCCGGCCGTTCAGGTCAGCGGCTGGCCAACGATTGCAACGGGTACCTTCGGGGGCCGCGTTCACATGGTGGACTGGATGGACGATGGCAGTGGAAAATTCCGAGTCCTGATTCAACCCGAGCCGAATGCTCCGTGGCCTTCCGTGGATCGACTCCGGCAGGGCGTTCGCGTGTTGGGATGGGTTCAGTTGGAACAAGTCGCGTTGGGCTACGAGATTTGGCGACGTCTCAACGGCTTTCCGGCAATCCGAAAAGATCAACCCGTGGCTTCGGCTGAAGCTAGCGGAGGCAAAAAATGAGGTCTTTTTCGAAAGGGCCGCTTTGGCTCACGGGGTTCGGCCTCACCTTTTCGGTTCTCTCAAGCAACGCAGCTGAAGTTCTCCCGCTTCAGTCGGTCGTCGAGTCTGCGCTGAGCCGACATCCGAAGGCGATCGAGATTCAAGCAATCGAGGAGCAAGCTCAAGGTGAACAGCTCAGTGCTGCGGGAGCCTTCGACCCCATTCTTGATTTTGAGCTGAAAGACGATCTCCAGTCCTACTATCTGAGCCACACCGCTCTGACATCCGTGAAGGTTCCGACTCAGCTCTGGGGTCTTGAGCTCCAGGCCAATTACGGGCTTGGCCGCGGTACCTTTCCGGCCTACGAAGCCGATCGCCTCACCTCCAACAGTGGTGCTCTGGGATTCGGGTTCAAGCTACCCATTCTCCGAAACGGTTCGATCGATTCCAGACGCTTTGGACTCGTTCGTACACGGATCGGCTTAGACCAAGCTCGTGCAGCAGGCGACGCCCTTCGCCTTGAGCTGGTCCGAGAAGCAAGTGCGACCTACTTTTCCTGGGCCGCCTACCAGAAGAAGCTCGCCATCAGTGAACAGATTCTCGAGATCGCTCGAAGCCGCGATTCACAGTTCAAAAGTCGCAGCCGTGCCGGGGACCTGCCCAGAATGGCACTGATCGACAACGCGCGGATCATCCTCAAGCGCCAGCAGGACGTGATCAAGATGCGCCAGGATCTTCGCGAGTATGAGTTGAAGCTATCTCTTTATTGGCGGGATCCAGAGCGCCAACCCAAAACTCCAACAGGACAACTTCCAGAGACTCTCGACTGGAAAGCACTGAGCGAAGCCGATCCGGTGAAACTCGCTCAAGACCGAGGACTGTGGGATGCGCCCAAACGACCCGAACCATTCACTCTCGGAAAAGAGGTCGAAGCGCTTCAAGAAGAAGTTGCTTTGTCTCGCAACCGAATTTTACCCAGGCTTGATCTGAAAGTGAACGCAGGACGGGGCCTTGGACCTGGGCCTTCCTCTTTGATTGCGCAAGAAACGAAGGCGGCCGTGGAGTTTGAGGTTCCGTTCTTCTTCCGAGAAGGGCGCGGTAAACTCAGCGCTTCTCAATCCAAGCTGATTCGTACTGAAGCCAAATTGCGACTAGAACAGGACCGCATCGGAACCGAAGTCGCTGCCGTTCATAGTCGATTTCTGAATCGCCGCGAGGAATGGCAGCTTGCGCAAAAAGAGTTTGAGCTCGCGCGCCAGCTCGAAGCAATCGAGCGACGCTCTTTCGCAGAAGGGCACAGCAATTTGATCGACGTGAACATCCGGGAAGAGACGGCTGCTGCGGCCGGAGTTCGGGTAGCCGAGGCCGAAGCCGCTTTCGCCACTTCCTGGATTGAGTACTGGGTGAGCCTGGGAAGCTGGCGCGACATTCCGCTGCTATTGCCGTGACCGCGCGCTGCCGTTTTCTCGACACAGAGTAGTCGAGCCGCGCGATAGCGGTAAAGTCAGCGCGTTCCTTGCACTTCAGTCGATGCAAATAGCACGTCAGACAGGTCCCGCTTGCCTGCAGGCTCCAGTGTGCTATTCCGATTATCAAGTGCCGCGATTAGAAGAGAAAATCTCGGCGTAACGACTCAAGGTGGTCGTGGGTAAACCTTCCATGACCCATTCCATTTTCGCAGAAAACGATTGGCTGATTGGTAAAGGTGAGACTGCAGACCTCATTCGCTCGCTTGATTGGGCAAAGTCGCCTCTTGGCCCGAGAAGCCAATGGCCGATCGAGATGCGAACGCTCGTCAATGCTTTACTGAGCTCACCTAGTGCCCTCCTGCTTCTCTGGGGGCCCGATCTTCGATGCATTTATAACGACGCCTATTTAGCAATCATTCAGGATCGACACCCGGCAGCCTTAGGAGACTCCCTCAAGAATGTCTGGCCCGAAGCGTGGAGCTTCAACCAGCCTACCTTCGAGCGAGTGATGCGTCACGGTGAGTCTTTCTTCCTAGAAGATCAGCTCTTCCGAATCCGAAGAAAAAATAACGAACTCGAAGACTCATGGTTCACTGCTTCTTTTTCGCCCGTCTACTTAGCAGACGGCAGCATCGGCGGCGCGCAGGTCGTCTCAATGGAGACTACCCAACGAATTAAAGCCGAAACAGAACTCAAGCGTGCACTCAGTACACTAGCCGAAGCCCAAAAAGTAGCGCGCTTGGGAACGTTCGAATACCTCGCAGATACAAATACCACGGTCTGGTCTGAAGAGGAATTTCGGATCTACGGTCTCGATCCAGCTGGTCCGTCTCCCAGCTACGAGATTTTACTTCAGAAGCACATTCATCCAGACGATTCACCGCTCTTAGCCCAAGTATTCAGCAAAGCTTCAGAAGCGCGCTCGATCTACGAACTGGAACATCGAATCGTCCGGCCGAATGGAGAAATTCGGTGGGTTTACAACCGTGCCCATCCCTACTTTGATCCAAACGGAAAACTCATCCGCTACATTGGAATCACGCAGGACATCACTCTTCAGAAAACTCTTGAGGCCGACCTAAGAGCTGCTATTGCGCTTCGGGATGAGTTCATTTCGATCGCTTCTCATGAACTCAAGACCCCGCTTACTGCCTTATTCTTACAACTCCAAATATTGAATCGCTTGATCTCAACTGAGAAGGCCTCGATCGATCCAAAAATTAGTCATATCAGCGAGAAATCTCTCACATCTACGAAAGCGCTCACGACTCTCCTCGAGGACCTTCTCGATGTGACTCGAATTCGAGTGGGCCGAATTAAACTGAATTTTGAGAAAATAGACCTCAATTCAGTCATTCAAGAAACCATCGCGACCATTCAAGAAACTGCGCCCATGAGGGGCTATCCGGTCCTATTCCGGTCGGAAGAGGTGGTAATCGCTCACTTGGATCGTATCCGAGTGAGCCAAATCGTCTCCAACCTTCTTTCGAATGCAATGAAGTATGGTGACTCTCAGCCCATTGAAGTGACCCTCAGCGCAGATTCGGTACACGCTCGAATTCAAGTCAGGGATCACGGAATCGGAATTTCCCAGGAGATGCACTCAAAGATTTTTGAGCGATTTCAGCGAGCGGTAAGAAGTGACCAATTCACTGGGCTGGGGCTAGGCCTTTACGTCTGCAAGCAACTCACTGAAGCACTCGGCGGAAGGATTCACGTTGAGAGTGAACCAAGAAAAGGCTCCCTGTTCGTCGTGGAATTTCCACTCGTGCGAGATTCCACCAAGGCCACCGAATGAACACGGGAAAACCTTTGAAGATCCTGATCGTCGAGGATAACTCCGGCATTCGCGAAGTTCTGAAGATGGGCTTAGAAATGGAAGGATGTGAGGTCTCGGAGGCGGAAGACGGCCGTCAGGCTATAGAGAAGCTCCACTTTATGGCCACCCCGAATCTGATCCTCTTGGATCTGCTGATGCCAGGAATGAACGGCTACGAATTCCTGGATGAGATCAAAAAAGATACTCTCAATCCCATTTCCAGCATTCCGGTAGTGGTTATTTCTGCCGTCGCTACCATTGCGCGAGAACGGCTTTCGAAGGCCGCTGCTATCGTCGGAAAACCAGTAGATCTCGATACGCTGATGAAAACCATTCACCAGGTCGCAGACAGAAGTTTATGACAAAGGTGCATGCCACTCTGCTGCACTCCTTTGACAAAGGAGATGACAAAGAACACGCTGCGCCTCTTCCTTAATGACGGCATTGGCTGGATTGGGTTCACGAGATGAATCAAAAAATTGGGCACGGCATTTACCCCAATCTGAAGCAGTTTTTGCATCAGCTTTTTCAGGTCTTTCTAGTGGGATTGACCATCGGCATGACGCGTACGGTGGTTCCGGCACTGGCTGAGTCTGATTTTGGTGTACCCAAGAATTCTTTCGTCCTTCTCAGCTCATTCGTTGTTGCCTTCGGATTTGTCAAAGGCATCATGAATTTCTTCGCCGGGCGGATTTCTGAAACCTTTGGGCGCAAAAAGGTCCTGCAACTTGGCTGGTTAGCTGCACTACCGATCCCCTTGATGATCTGGCATGCGCCGAACTGGAATTGGATGGTCGGTGCCATGGTGCTCCTGGGAATCAATCAAGGCCTGACATGGTCGATGACTCAGACTTCCCAGCTCGATCTCACTCGCCTGGAAGAGCGTGGACTGACCCTAGGCTTGAACGAATTTTCAGGTTACGTCGGCGTCGCAATTGCTGGAATCGCCACTGCCTACATGGCGGCTCACTTCGGGGCGCGCCAGGGGCTCTTGATCTTTGGTCTGACCGTCATTGTGCTCGCCCTCGTACTCAATCAGATCTGGATCCAAGACACTCTACCTTGGGCGAAGGCGGAAGCGGCCAAGCATTCATCGGATGCGACAAAGGCCTTTCGTCCTCGCTATCCAATCGGGATTTCATCCTCGCCGACCACAGGTGAACTCTTCACTTTGATGAGCTGGCGCGATCGACGGCTGATGGCCCTTTGCCAGGCTGGGCTTATCGAAAAGTTTGTCGACGCGCTGATCTGGGTTTTTTACCCAATTTTTTTGTATAAGAAAGGCATCAGCTTGCCAAACGTTGGCTGGATCATCAGCTTCTACAGCCTGACGTGGGGAGGCTCACAGCTGATCACCGGACCCTTGTCGGATCGAGTTGGCCGGCATTTTCTGAACGTGGCGGGCATGTGGATCTGCGGCGCCGGGGTGACCGCAATGTTGCTCAGGGACGGAATCGCCTGGTGGGCGACCTGTTCTGCGGTGTCCGGATTCGGAATGGCCCTGCTTTATCCCAATCTCTCGGCCGCAGTGGCGGATATCTCGCACCCGTCTTGGCGCGGAACCGCTCTTGGGATCTATCGTTTCTGGCGCGACTTAGGTTACGGCTTCGGCGCTTTAGGATTGGGGCTTGCTGCTTCTTGGAGCGGACAAATGCAGGCTGCTTTTTGGTTTGTAGCGTTGGCGATGTTCGCCTCAGGTGCGCTGCTTGGGTGGTTTGGTGAGGAAACCCATCCTCGCCTGAATCCGATGCCAGAGGAAAATCGTGCGAAGTAAGTTCGTCTCGCGTTCTACCGATGTGCGTGGCTTACGAGTGGATATTTACAGGCCGAGGCTCGAAGGTTCCCGCGAAACTTTAGTGCTCATACCGTAAGTCGGGCACAACAGAGCGCTGAGACTTCCCCACTCAATCTACTCACTACAAACAACGACAAACTACGCTCTCTGCGTTACGGGTATGAAAATATCTTCCTCACTCGATGGATCATGGTTTTTATATTTATCGCCCAGCACTTCAAAATGAGGTCTGTCGTCTAATTCGTAGTCGGAATGGGGCAGCCACACCTTAAAAATATGCTCAAAGACCGAAGGGTCAGTATTGAGCCCACGGTAATGAAAGACGGCGTACAAACCGCTCGGTAAAATAAAGGTATCCATTCCCTGAGGGACATCCTCAAAACTCAAAACTTCGATAGCAGCCCATTTCTCGAACGAGCGAGCCGGATCGAATGAAGAGAAGTATCCAGCTCCATAGACCGCCATGGAAATGAGATCAGAGCTTGCGGGATTTTTAATCTCCCGACGACTTTGCATGAATCCGGACCAAAGAGAAGATACGTCCGGCCTGGCAAAACTCATTGAGCGATGAGCACCCACTAACTTCCTCTCGGCCACCTTTTCGATTCTCGGCTCCACTAACGTCCTCGCAATCTGATTATCTAATCGACTTGGCCAACTCCAAAAGCCCGAGCAAAGTCGGTGGGAGCGTAGTCATGAAACTCGCGCGCTTTCACCCAAAGTTTCGCGCCCGAGGGAAGAAGGCGATAAATGCCAGAGGCCGCTCCCAAGGCTCGCTTTTTATCGGACGGCCACCCCAGTTCTATGGCTGACTCGGAAAGGGCCTCATCTTGTTCTCGATTCCGTTTCATCCAACGCTCGAGATGCTGTGACGCTGGCAGATAATCTTTTTTTGCCAGGTTACAGTCCCGATCCGCCACGACTAAATTCTGGATGACATTGCTTGGCCAACGCGACCACGGGATGAAGTGATCGACGTGTGCTCGGTCGACTTGAACTTTCTTAGGACAAAAGAAACATCGTCCTTGTTGAACCTCGAGAAGAACATTGCGGACTGGCTCCAACGGGATTCGCTTTGCGCCAAAAAGATATTCCTCGAGAGCGCTATCCTTCACTCTCTCAGAGTTAGCGGCTGCGACGAATTCGGCCCACTTCCGGTAAACCAACGGCCGAAGAAGAGGGTTCAAAACGGCAAGGTTTTCAACAGCACCGGGTCTCAATCGGATGCGATCGTCAAACTGTCCAGCTTTGAACTGCGACTCTCGAATTCTGGAATCCCAAGCAATCGTGTAAATGAAAGGGTCTTCATGGCCTCCGAATTTCTGAAGGCGAGGAAGAGGCTGCTCCACCAGCTTCCATTCGACGAAGCGCTCCAGCGCCTGGAAGCCTGGACCATTCGCCCTCCTGCAGGCGGCCAGTGACTGCCCACGGCACTCTGGCGAGATGCGGTACTGGAGTACTTTTGTGAGAATTTCTGCCTGCCCGGACTTTCCGGCCATCAGTGGCGCGCCCCCTTCGAAATCACCGGATTGTCGCCAGTAGAATTCGAGGACTTTTTCGGCCAGATGCCCGGATGTGACGGAAACGACTCGGTCACTGGACTCTTCCAAAAGCTCCACGGAAAGATCCAGAAAAGCGACAATCACTGCGAACTTGTAAGTCGTGTTGAAGCTTCCTTCATCCAGGAGTGCGATCATCTTTTCTGCGAAAACCAACGCATCCGAACGCATCCTGTCCACTCGCTTGATCCCCCGTAGCCTTTCGACTTTCACTTCATCATCCACCGCTTTGCCCGATTAGGTCGAGGAGGATCACGGAGCGAATCGAATCACTCGATCCCGCGAGTGGAACGCGAAGATTTCTCGCGCGAATTTGTGCCGCGAACGAGGAAGCCGATCAAGAGCCTGACCAAAGCGTAGGTAGGCTACGCTGCGGGAAGGTCGAGGAGGATGACGACGTTCCCGGCCCAAAGGCGCCGAGAAATGGCGGAGAGAGAGGGACGCGAGCGCGGCGGAATGCCCGCCATTCCGACGAGACGCGTGCGCGAGTGGCATGCGAAGGAGGAGCCCCAAGCGACCCCGAGCAGGATCACGGAGCGAATCGAATCACTCGATCCCGCCATGGTAGTTCAATGGCGGAGAGAGAGGGATTCGAACCCTCGATACGGGGTTAACCGTATACACGCTTTCCAAGCGTGCGCCTTCGACCACTCGGCCATCTCTCCGCATAAGAAAAAGTCGATTTAGTGGTCAGACTTGCCCAACGGGTTAGCACATGCCCGCCCGGCGCGTCTATGGCTTATCTGGGATAGATCTACCGTCTGCCGTTAGGCCACTTTTCTCAGGCGCAGCTCGGCTCGATACCCTATTGCTGCTAGAACCCGGATCAAGACATCCGTCGAAATCCCCAAGGAGTTAGCATTGGCGATCGCAGTGACTCGGGTTCTCGATGTGCCCGCTTTTTCGGCAATTTGTTGGTGCGTTTGACGTCCCGCCTGAATGAGGCGCACCAAATGAGTCGTCAGTTGCGCACGGAATTCCATTTCGGCTGCTTCTGCGGGGGATAGCCCAAGAACCTCACCCAGCTCAATTCCTGTCAGTGTCTCGACAAAGGTTTCACGCTTTTTCATTGAGGACCTCCTGGAACCGTTTCCTGGCCAAGCGAAGTTCGCGGACTGGCGTACTCTGAGTCGTTTTCAGAAACGCATGAAATACAAACTTTTGATGTCCCAAATTCGAGACATTCGCAATCGAAACTGTTCGCTTGGACTTCGGCACGGCGCCTCCCTCGCGCCAACTCAAAGCAAGCTATGAACCCGCCCCCCCCAATCACCCTCTGGATTCAGGCGATGGGCCGGGCGAAGGCGATTCGCTCGGGCTGGGCGAGGGCTTTGGCTTTTTCGGGCGGTTGAAGGGAATCTGAATTCCCACGCCCAGCT
>JACCDJ011720902.1_pt1 | contig 16007 bp, 24 predicted proteins | sample 7444481 | NCBI WGS metagenome assembly JACCDJ01 (sample SAMN15323435, study PRJNA562643) | freshwater metagenome | isolation source: river surface water | place: USA:Blue River Watershed | collected 2017-08-15 | reverse complement strand
GAATAATCTTTGCCGTTTACAAGAATAGTATACCTGTAACCGATGTGCGTATAACCTTCGTAAACAATTGTGCCTTTACGAGACACAATACACGGATGAGCCGAACTGATAAGTGATCTGGCGTATTGTCTTCCGAATATTGTTCTTTTATCGGCCAGATTAAAGCAATATCCGCTTGTGCTTATGCCGTGAATGAAAAAGATATCCGACCCCCAGCATATTCTGCCGTCCCCTTGATACAAACAAGCCTTTTCGTCTTCGTATGCCACACGAAAAAAATACTTTCGGATGCTCCGCATGACGCTACTTTAGTATCTGCAGTTACGTCTAACAAGTGGACATTTTGAAAAATGACAAGAAGGCATTTTGAAAAAATGAAGGAACCATTTTTTAGAAGTACTGGCGCGGTATCAATCGATGACTAGGTGTGTATTCTGAGTCCTTTTTGAGACAGTCAATAAGCCTTTCGATGTTGTAACCGTATGTTATTTGCGCGGCGAAGCGTAAGTATTCTCCGGAAATTGCGGCGTTCGCGCTGAGAAGTTGCTCGAAGCTACCGAACGCACATATCATTTTCGCTGCGATTTTGTTTGCGCGTATGATACACTTGATGAAGTCGCCCGACGGTGTGACCTCGCAGAGGAACGCGCCGCATAAATTTCTTACATATTTCACCATATCATATATTTGTTGATCGCAGTCGCCGATGACATATCGCCGCAGTGAACGCATTGTTACTCTACATACAAAAAAATCAAATTTTGCGTGGTCGCGATAGCGATGTACGTCAGTGATGGTCGCGATAGCGACCCTTAGCGATATGCAGCGCGCCATGTGACGGTGCCGTTTTCGTATGTAAACATCTTATTGTGAGTGCGTTTCATCAAATAGTTTTCGCTGTACGTATGCTCCATGTAGAAACGCACGACCCCGCCATCATGCGGGTCGACGGAGAAAACCAGTTTTGATGCAAAGCAACAAAGGTTATCGTCGAAATCATAATGAAACATAAAGACATGCAGTGTCGCGCGGCCATCATCTTCGTCTGGCGCATTACATAGTTCTACTCCGCACATCACACTTTTGCTTGCGGCAATGTATTTTTGCAATGAGCGCATGGTCGAGCTATATGTACTCAGTATGTTTCACTTTTTATATGCGTTCAACAATGAGGCCTTCGTGCTCTACAAAAGTCAACGCATAGCGATGTGATCGGTCGAAGCAGAGATCTTCTCCGCTGAATTGATAGTTCTCGACGGGAAGAACGCCTTCGAGGTACGCGAGTAGAGCGTTTCTCTTAAAAAACGTATAGATTAAGGGCTTGCCGAAGCTCATGTCGAAGTAGTTGATGTATACACCCGCGTCGCCATCGGTACATATGCAGATGGACGCCACTGACAGATCCGCCGTAACGGCACACACACTTTTTGTGTACACATGAAGGTTTCTCATTTTGTAGAGAAGCGCTTTATGACTATTTTTTCCGGTAGCACCAACAGTGTATTCTTTGTGACTTGTGCGCGTCTGCTATACCTACCGTTTCGATATGTGTCAAATTCATAATACGCGTTGTGAAATGTCGCGGCATGATTGATCGAAAAGCAGAAAATGTTGAGACGCCGCTTTCTCCTATACGAAATGCCATACCGTCTGAGCTCAAATGTGTACCCGTCGAAGAGTTTTCTCATTTCTTGGTACCCGCATATGTTCCTCGAGTTTATCGAGAGCATGTCTTCATGCCGGCGTGTATATGCCAGCAGCCTCCGCATTCTCTCTTAAACACTGATAACAATCAGTTTTCGAAAGGGGTACCCCCTTTCAAACCCCAAAAGAGTTAAAAATCAGTTTTTATACTGGGGCAGCGCCCCTTTAACATATAGCAATCAGTTTTTATAATGCAAAAAAGTGAATCGCGACATCGTATTCAAATGAACAACGAAGCCGCGCCTGTGACGCCGGAGCGTATCGCTGCGGCTCTTTCGAAGCTGCTCGAAGCTATCAAACTAGTTCAGCAAAGCAACGAGCCGCCGGCAGTGAAGGAAAAAGCTATTAATCGCTTAAAAGAAAAGGCACGTGTGATTGCGGCAGGGTTCACAAAGAGCGCAGCTCTTTAGAAAGAAAAGGCACGTGTGATTGCGGCATCCGCGGATTAAGTGCGATGTGTACGGAACGGCGTCGTCGGAGAGGTAATGAGATACATACTTGGAGCAGTTACAAATGCAGACTGACTAATAACGAAGATACAAATGCCTTTATTGTTGCGTTTCCGTGCGCGGCATACATTGGCCTATTCATTATGATGCTGGTGTACATATGCTCTCCGGTCAATCATCCCGATGCCAGCGGCATAATTCGCGCTGTTAATTGCGGGCTGATCAACGGCGTGACGGCGTGCGCATACCGCGTCGAGCTGTCCAACATCACTTCGGTAATGGTTCAAGTGGAGGAACCGGCGCCGACGTACGCTATCAATGCGACTGTACCTCTGGAATCATACAAAGACGGCTACAAGATATGGTCGTGTTCAGCAAATTGTCGTGACACACGGCCGACCGGCTTTGTGTTGCTGTATGTTTTTACCGCGATTACGGGTGTTGCGATCTTATGTGTGCTCTGGGACTATCTGAGAGTGTACATCGTGCGGCCGGATCATATTGAGTCAACGCTTGTGCAGCACGTATAACGCGGCCGCAGTCGGTTCTGTCTACACATAATATGCGGTGTCGTACCCCATATAATGGCGCCCAAAACGGCAGACATGGCACTTGAGCATCGTGAACTTATAGTTTTTTGGGTACTTTGCGTGCGCGATTTTGTTGCTAATATGAGGAAGTGTCATATATTGGACGCTGCCGAAGTAATGTTTCAATGTTTTTTGCATGCATTGTTCGCATGCGCATGTGAGATTACCCTTGAATGTATAGGATTGCGAGACCACATCCACAGTCTTGTGTGGTATATCGGTGGCCTCGATATGGTTGATGTAAGGTATGAAACATCTTTGCTCTGCGTTTTTGAGCACGACATACCTGCAAAGAGTACGCATTGTATATGCACGTGAAGATTTTCAATATTCTGAGTACCCCTGCAAATCGCGTTTGTTCGATCGATTGTCCGTGAAAAATCGGCATTGAAATTCCCAGAGAATCGGCGATTGAACCCATATTTCCGATTTGGCGACCTGTCTGTGCGACATGCCTCGTATCGTCTCTCTCTAGCGACCGCATGTGTGTATTTCTTGTGTACGCGATTTTATTTTCGAAAGTATGCAAGTGCGAGTATGTTCTGTCGATGATATACGCGGTTGCGGGCAGTGAAGCGACGGTATTACGCTGCTGTTTTTATGAATTTCATAATTGTGATTTTTGCAAAGTGCCATTTTAGGGATGAAAATCGTGGTACGCATTATTTATTTTCCGTGGCGGAGCTTCTTTAGAGTAGTAGAGAGGCTGCTTCACGCGAACGAGCATCCTCTCTTCCACGATGTCAGACGACGAACATCCTCTTGTGGGGGCGGCCTTTCTCGGCGGTCTGATTTTTACAGGCCTTGTTTCGAACGGAATCATGGCACCAAAGACAGCCGCGCAACTCTTTCTTGGCAGCGCAGTGTGTACCGGTATTGGTTATGCGCTGCGCGATACCTCATCTCAGATGACAATGGGGGACCTCAGCGCGCAGATAGACACCGGATTTTATGAGGCAGATGTTGCACAAAGAGACCGACTGGCCATTATTTTGAGCGCGGTCAGTCGTTAAAAAGATAAAGGCTTGCATATACACCTCTCGGCAGCGCTGCACTTGATACATTTTTTTGTGATACAATAAAGAGAGCGCTACAAGAGCCCCCGCTGAAGTCGCACCGAGTGTTCGGCACTGACTACGCGGATTCTCTAAGCAAGTGTCAAAAAATGACCGGATGCGGATAAACGTTTGGAAAATATTAATGCCGCAGCGGTATATGCGAAATTGCAGGCGGATATGAAAACTATGCGTGATTTCGCGTATGCGAAATATGAGGTTCTGGGCCGTAAAAACGCGATCCGCGAGCGCCGCAGGCACAGCACGCCCGAAGGGCGTGCATAGAGGCCGAAGGCCTCGGAGTTGTCATCTTTTCACACGAAGACCGTGTTTTACTCAGAACTCGGTGATATAATTCAAAAAAACATCATGCACTAATAGACCTGTACAGCTTTTGTTTGACCTTCGAACCATACTTTCAGATGCAGCTTATCTGTGTATTTCGCTACGAGTAACATTCTCCTGAACGAATATAGTATTTGATAAGCTTTTTCCCCTAGCCAAGGGAAGCTTCCGTGTATTCTTTGTATTCCGAAAGACATTCCTAAATTACATAGGTTTTTTCCATACCAACTATTTTTATATCGAGTACGGTGAAGATACTGGAAGGTGTTGTCGTTATAGTCATAGATAAATCGATAACATGTTATATAGTTAGGATGATTCGCATCGCAAAGAACGAATGCGTTTATGGTTTTGCGTCTCCGGATCTTCTTACAGATGATGTATCCTGCAAGTGAACGCATGTCTACCTTGTCGATTGTGTCTTTTCAAAATTGTACGCGCTTTACTCCTCGGATTTTCTTAGGAGAAAAAAATGATTTTCAGCGACTAATTCGAAAATCACTGAGAAATGTCAATGACTAAAGCTCAGAAGGAACGGAAGGATCGCAATAGGATACCAAAGTTTTCGAGTGTCGTCGATGTAATCTCGCAAGTAATCGCGTTCAGAGATACAATTACAGATGTTAAAACATCTGACGGTATGGGTCTATCTGAAGAACGGATTCTTGTGACGCATAAAAAATCAGGAACATTGAATCTTACGCGAGATACGTTCACATGCATGAGCCTTGATGAAAAGGAGCATAACCCTTTGCGCGTGTTGCTTGTAAAGAATACATGGTTCAATTACTTTATGCACGGTTATTCTCCTTCCACGGCCACCGTCGTACTTATCCTGATCGATAGGTCGCATGTTGTTATGATCAACGTGCCGATTGCCACAAAGGAAAAGGTCTGCGTCTACGTTCCGTATACTGGGCACTACACGGAATTCCCTCATTCTGCATTTGAAAAAAGAGTGCGCCAGTTGAAATCAGAGGGAACGAAGATCAATAAGATGCGTCTATGTGACTGGTCCGAATGCGGAAAGATAACGCGACTGAAGAAATGTTCAGGCTGCCGTTGCGTTGCATACTGTTCCGCGGAATGTCAAGCGGCGCACTGGCGGTCACACAAACAGATATGCTGCGTTATGAAAGCGCTCGTGGAACTAGATTAAGCAAATGTTGATCATTTTTTATAGCGCAGATATAGCATCTACATCTTCCTTTCGTAGTTTTACAGTTCCCGAAGTATATTCTATGTTCAAGTACAATCCATCGTCATTATAGACTCTTGCGATGACATATTCTTTACCGCAATAGTTTGCTAACAGATTTCCACAATGTTCGTAGTAACTTTTTGATCGTGTCCCGCAGTATTTTGAAATTTCTCTTTCATTGATAATTTCAAAGGTTTGATGCGTGAATTCGATGTTTATCTTCTTATGCCGGATATATGGATACATGCCTGGCTCCATCTCTATGCCTTCCATATCGATATTGTTGATTCTGATAACCTTCCTGTTCGTCTGAACAACAAACCTTTTCAAAGAGCGCATACCGACGACAGTCAAATATCTTTTTTCTTTAAGGCCAAAATTCAAAAAAAGAAAGGTAGGGGGTTTTACAAAGAGCATAGCACTTTAGAGAAAAAAAGGTAGGGGGGTTTTAAAGGGGCGCATCCCCTTTAAAAAAAAGAAAGGTGGGTTTGGGGGACTCTGAGGTCTCCCACCTAAAACTTTTCGGGGGTCTGTTGTGTGTGAAAGGTCTCACACACGGGCCGCGGCGTTCTTGCGGGCCTTGGCGCGGACGTGGGCACGCTGGTTGCGGATGCGGCGGGCGAGGTCGCGACTCTCCTCGGCGGTCTCCTCCATGCACACCTTCGCGACGAACGGACGAATGGCCTGGTTCCGCAGCTCGCGGCGGATCTTGCCACCGAGGCAGAGCAGTTCCTCGACCAGGTCACCGTTGCTGTAGTCGGCATCGCTGGTGATGCGACCACTGCGTTCAGCGACCACCGCGGCGAGCTTGGAACCCGGCGCGAGGTGCACCGCGCAGTTGCGGATGTCCTCGACGGCCTGGAAGCGCAGGAGGTGGCACGTGTTCGGAGCGCCGCTGTTGGGGCAGATGACGTTCCAGTGACCACGTTGGCCGCACATCCAGCAGTTCTCGATGGGGCAGAACAGGATCGGGTGCGCTTCTCCTCCGCAGCCACAGCCGCACTCCTTGAGGAAAACCTGCAGGCCTTCCTCGGAGAAATGCTGCCAGGCCTTTGTAATCGGGTACTGGATGCCTTTGTACTCGAGGGAGCCGCCGAATGCCTTGCGATAGATGACGTTCATTCTTGGTTGGGGTTGGGCTGGTTGTAAGAATGCGCGGGAGTATCGTTAAGATAGCGGCCAAGAATTCAATTTTTTCTGAGCGGTTGAGGGGACTTTGCGGTTGGGTTTTACGAAGAACACAGTCTCTTTAGAAAAAAGAAACATAGGGGGCTTTACGGAGAGTATAGCTCTTCAGGAAAGAAACATAGGGGGTTTGAAAGGGGCGCAGCCCCTTTAGAAACTTAGGAAGTGATGTAGATATCATATATCTTTGAAGATGTCTTTTCGAAGGGCCCGTAGTGGATGCAGAGGTCTCCGCGATAGTAAACCATGCTGAGTTCGAACATCATATATGTGTGTGAACGCCCTGTGGCGTTGTGTTTGCAAAAGGATATATTCGTGATGCTGCCATGCACTGTGATGTCGATGTTACGAATTGCCGTGTTGCCGAGAATGTCTGCGTAGCATGTTATTAGGCTGTCGATATAACAAAAATTTCTTACGTGCCGGACGATGTACTTTCGGAGAGCCCGCATTGTGTTATATGTTCGGCATATTCACAATTTTGCGACGAGCAAACGCACAAATTCCACGATCTCTTCGAATGTGAAGGATCTTCGCGCAAATGCGAGCTCGCGGTATACATTGCACAGGGATGGAGACTTATCGTTGATGGTGTTGTCGTTCTCGTCAGGCTCCAGAGCCGCGACATAATACGCGCATTGTTCATATGAAATGTCGATGAGAACCCCTACGCACGGATACACGTTGACATTTCTGCCGATCAAGTACTGATGCGACACATTTGTGTAGCTCACATATAGGATGTTTTTCTTGTATTCTGGCGTATGAAGTGCATCGTTGAGCGCGATCAGTTCTCGAATATTCGATGTGTAGTCGCCGCTAGCGTCTGTCGGATGCTTTTCTTCTTCGTCGCCCATCGTGTGTATGTAAGTATATTTCAATGAATTCAAAAATAAAAAAACAGATCAGGCTTATTATCTTCGATGTATGCACGGTGATTGTATCCGTGGGTATAATCAGCTGAAAGTATGCGTAGGTTTTGGGCAAGTCGAGTAATACGCGGATATTGAATGCATAGGTTTCGCACTTGCATTTTTCATCGTTGTGTAAGCTTATACGACACATATCATGCTCGGCATGAATAGTGGTATTTGCGCTGTGTTTACACATTCCACGTTGCCGGCGCAAGTAGACGCGCAGTCGTCGCATCTTTGCTGTCTTTATGTTGCGGAATTTTCAAAAATGAACGCGCAGTTTTCCGTCGGCAAGATAACACTCCGGCAGCTGACTGAGCGGTTTGTATTGGCGATCGTCTTGGAACATGAAGGCGCGGATGATACCGAGCACATTTCGGTCAAATAGACTGTTCCGTGCGAACCTGCCGGCGGCAACATCTGCAGTTGATGTTACTAATCCAGTCATGAACGTCAGTAGCAGTTCGCGCACATAGGTGCTGATGCAGCGCTCGTATAGTATGCAGGTCTGGATCATCTCCGCGTGCTCTTGGTCATCGCTGCAAACAGTTATTGATTCATTGACGGCGACATCACTGTAAGGGCATTCGTTCAGTTGTATCGAAAAACGTAACCGTACTCTCACGGTCTTGCCGCATACACATTCGTGAAGGAAGCCATAATGGCATGTAGTCCATGTCGATCTGTGAAGATATTTTGCATTATGACCGCAGTCGATGCAATGACGATTGCCTCTGCTGACATACTCATGATGTCCCCCGCACAGAGTATTGTCCGGTGGATTGGTGCAACACGCATTCTCCCCGCATGGCCATTCGTCTCGGAAGAATTTAGTGTCGTCCGGCTTGTATGTGCCCGCAACGATTTTGTGCGCGGCGTCTCTTGCGCCAATGCGCAGACTATTCGCGCACTGTTGAGATGACATTACTGCTTTAATATTACATGCATAAAAATCAATATTTTGTTATATAACGACAATGTTCGACATTGCGCGACAATGTCTGATATCCTGCAAACGCTGATTATTCTTACTATTATTGTGTTACTGGCGCATCTTGCGCGGTCGATCTTCGGTGTATGTGGAGCAGTGGCGGGCGCCGCACTACTGTTTGCGGTTGCAGAACCGCCGCGTGCGAGCATTATCGGAGGTGCTTCTTGGTCCGCATCAACATCGCTATCGAAACATATCCCATTGCCCGCCGACGGTAAAATAGTGTTTGCGTTTGACGACCCGCGGCAGAATCTGCATCATCAACGAGACGAGAATTTTATACGGCAACTTGATAAGAATGTCGTCGACATATTTACAGAGGGACGAGTTGTGCCGATTATGCATATTGAGGAAGGCGCGGAAGAGGGTGAGTTCTCGCCGATCTTGTCTGCGGATATACCACGACTACCCTATAAGCGTCGCCGCAATGAGCTCAAATTGTCGCTGCACTGGGGGCAACTGAAGCTGATGTTGACGGAAATAGAATTTCTGACTATTGCGCGTGCATTGCGCGCATCCTTGGAGGATACTCGCGAGATCTATTTCGTGTATGCGGGGTCTGCGCCCGGGCATCATATAGGGTATTTGCACAAGCTTTTCCCCGATGTTCATTTTGTATTGTATGACCCTAACAGGTTCATAGTGCGTGAAAACTCACATATACAAATTCATCAACAGTTCTTTCTCGACAAAGATGCGCGGCGATGGTCTACGGCTCGCGATGAGAATAAGAATCGCTTCATTATATTCTGCAGTGACATACGCACAGAGCCTGCGACGAATGAGACCGTGCGTGAGAATATGCGCATGCAACGCGGATGGTTTGACATTATTGTGCCGGAGCTGGCAATGTTCAAGTTTCGTTTACCGCACGAGCAACCCGCGGACGCATACACGGAATATCCTCTCGGCGACATTTACATACAGCCGTTTGCGCCACCCACGTCGACGGAGACGCGTCTCATTTGCAGAAAAAACGCGCAGACACATCGCTATAACGACGCCGCATATGAAGAACAAATGTTTTACCACAATGCTGTCGCGCGAAAACGTTACTACAAGCGGCCTGCATCATCGATAACAGTCCCTGGCGTCGATGACTGCTACGATTGTACTCGGTTTTACAATATCGTCGCTGAGTATTTACGCGGCCGCGACACGCCGACGAACGAAAATGTGTTAAAGCTAATGGATGATATCCAGCGCGAGATTATGCACGGCGAAAATATCCGCAAGAAGACAATCGCGAGCATATACAAGTACCTCTTCATGCTATATGCCAGGTGTTTTGTCGATTGTCGCAAGCCGAGTTGTGCGTTGTGCCGTGTACGACGCGGCGGTATCGATGATCGCGGACAAAAATCTGTGGCAACAAACGAAAGATTAGCCGCGGCAATACGGGCTCAAAAATGAAAGTGGAACGCAAATATATAGAATAAACACTCGATATGTTTCGTAAGATTCTGTTGGCGGTTGGTATTGCGGCCGGCACTACAATCGCCGCGGCACATGCAAATGCAGCGGTGTTACGTGCGCAACTTGCTGAAAAAAGAAGAAAGTACGTCGAAGTAACTCGCAGTACATTTCTCGGCGATCGCGACCTTCGCATATCTCACAATGAAATTCTGCGTGACAATGCATGCGACCAGACTCCGGAGTGTAAACGAATTTACGACAGCATCAATGCGTGCGCAAAAAAGTATGGCTGCGACAAAGTAGACCTAGACGATGAAAAGAAGGCACTTTCACTTGTGCTTCTTGATGACAAAAGTATGTCTCACGAGCGCATTCAGCGATTCGCGTGTACATGCAATTTGTCGCCGATAAACCCCTCTCTACGCATGTTCGAGAGCGATGACGGTAGAGAATGGCAAATGCATATGTGGCGCGAAGACGGCGAATCATCCGCGAATTATACTGTCTTCGTAAAGATGATGCCGGCGTACAATTGAAGATTGGCGGCGTACAATTGAAGATTGGCGGCGTACAATTGAAGATTGTTGACTCTAGGCATCGGAAGGCAGCGAGATGCCTAGTACATTCCCATACGATAACATAGTATCGCTAAAAGATGGTAAATCGCGATGCCAGAAGATATTACCTCGACTCACATCTTGGATGCATGTTGTCTGCTCATATCTTATTCTTCTGTCGCCGTGTGTGTAGTATATCTGGCGCTGAGAGCGCGTATATGGCGCGTTTAAGAACGCAACGACGCGGTGTTTAGATACGCGAGATAGTATTTTTGTATGCATGTAGACGCATATGTAGCACGGATCAAACGCGTTCAACCAAATTTGTAGAGCGCCGTTAAGGGTATTCGAGCATATTTCGGTGCTGCATATCGTCAGCGTCTTTTTTGTGTTGTTGCGAATGTAGCGTTGCAGGTGGCGCATCTTGTACTCTATATTCGGAAAATCAATGTTTTTTGTGTGGCATGGCTACCGAAGGGCGTTGCTTTTCATGCAGACACAGAAAGAAATCTTTTTCGTTATGTCGGCGATAGTACGTATACTTGCAACGGCACAGTGCTAGCCCGATATAGTCTCGGTATAAAACACGACACAGACGTACTACGCGGCATCCATTCTCGCATTTATAGGTTATAATATACCATTGATGAATGAAATCAATATGTCCGGGCCATCGAAGATGAATGCGTGCGGATATCGCAGAAAATTCCCTGTCGCTAGGTTCTTGGTATTCGATGTGACCAAGTCTCGAGCCCATTTCCGATATAAATCGATGAACCACATTGTTGATGGTAAGATTGGTACCGCAAGGATCTGGTTGGTTAAGGGACCTGCGTTGATATGCGATGTACCGTCGGAGGCGCCGCATCTTGTACTCTATATTCGGAAAATCAATGTTTTTTGTGTGGCGCGACCACCAAAGAGCGCAGCTCCCCGCGCAGACACAGAAAGAAATCTTTTTTGTCACGTCGACGAATATACATATACATACAACGACAAAGTATCAGCGCGACATGACCGTCATGTACTAAACGGCGCAAACGTACTCCGCGGCATCCGTTATCGCATCTGTATGTCATAATGTTCCATTGATGTACAAAAGCAAGAGGACCGGGATCAAATCGAGAACCAATTCGTGCGGAACATGATATAGAAAATGCATCGGCATACACTTCGTATCTGATGCGGCCGAGTTTCGCGCCCTGTTGCGATATGAATCGATGAACCACATCGTTGATATTGAGGCATGTACTGCAGAGATCTGGTTGATGATAGGCTCTGCGTTGACGCGCGATGTATCGTCGAAGGCGCCGCATAGGTTTTACGACTCTTCAAAAATCAAAATTCCTTCACGGTGAACGCAGGTCCTTATGAGAAAACGCTAGATTGCATACTGCGCGCCGTTAATGTAATTTTTGTACGAACGAGTACAACGGCATATTGTTATGGTGATCACGCCTTCGTGCGTGTAGTAGAACAGATAGCGGGCGTCGCCGCATGCTCTGGTGCAGTCGCCGAGTAACATTTCCCATGAGCTTTTAGAGCAACAGGAGGCTGATTTTCCGAATATAAGTACAATCTTTTTAGTAAGGTACGCAACCGCCTGTGCAACGCATTTTGTATTGACAAATATATCGTTATGTCGATGGATTATGCCATTGATGACGCGGGTTGATGGCGTGCGCCAGTGGCATATGTACCGAGATAGATGACGCATCCTATGTGGCAAGTCTATACTTTCAAAATTTCAAAAGAACTACATTCTTCGTAAACCGTGAGTAGGGGTGAAAATATTGATTTTCTCGCGCGTTGTTAAAATGCGTCGCCTTCGCGCATACATCAAAGAGGCGCGTGCGTTTGGTAGCGGTGGGATGAGACTATGCGATGTGCCTGTATGCCATACACACTCCGATTATTTGTGCATTCGCATGATTGGTATCGATATCTCGTTGAAATCATATACATACACGTCAAAATTCTACCAAGGCAATACGTACTGTCAGCCTATCGACGACAAACAACAGCCGTACTTCATGGCGTTAACATTCTCCGACATCACACATACCTCGTTGATAAACCGATGCGCGTCTTTTCACCATGGATATGCCCAAGGTGGCGCAGTGAACGGTATGCCTGTGCTGAAAGTATGGCTTCCGCATAGCTTGTCGCCGACGCACATTTTCATTTGAGAGCGCGAATGCTCACCGAGGCATATTTTTTGTGTTGTAACGCCGTTTGCTCCTCGGATTTTCCGAGGAAGAAAGCATCGCAACGATGCCCATTTTTTGCCTCGGCGACCGTCGGTGCGAGTGTGCATTTTGTGTTTTCAATGATTTTGAGCGTGCGCCGATGCCTGTCGGCGTTGAACAGCGGCCGCCCCGAAGACGAGTCAAAAAAGCACCGGAGCAGAATAAACGTCACAGAAAAAATAATGCATATACGAAATCACGTGCGGTTCTTTATTCTGCTCGCAATTTCGCATATGTGAAATCGCGGGTAATTCGCCGAAAAAACGAAGGCCGCCCACGCAGCTCATTCAAACTTGATACCGAGTATGCGCGTCGCATGTTCAGTCCGATAGTGGTCGGGGCGGCTGTTCAGCGGCACATGAACATGCGCTTTGTCGTCGTCTGTGATGAAGTCGCGAATGATTCCGAGGACATTTCTGTCGAAGAGACGGTTCGTCGAGAAACGCTTCACAGGTGCGGGATCTGCCGCCACCATGCCAAGGGTGAACAAGAGGCGCGCGGCGTAGTCTTCTCCGGTGTGCCGACGCTCGTAAAGGGTCGTCGTGATGTCCTTGAAGGCATGGCGTCCTCGAATGAGGATGTCCCGATGCTCGCGAATGACGACCGCCGAGTGCGGGCAATCATGCACTGTCAGCTCGAACAGCAGTTGCATGTAGATTTCTTCGCCGCAGACGCACTTGAATTCATGAGAGAACTCATGTGTGCGCGTTTTCGAGACATGTTTGTACGAAGGCCCGCGCGCGTTGCCTCTGTGCCGCACCCGATAAGAGGCGTACGGTTCGTCGTCGTCGTACTCATCATGATCGTCGTCGTAATAATCTTCGTACTCATCGCCGTCCCGAGGTACGTAGCGACGACCGCCGACAATGCACCGATAATCGCGACACGGTGATTCTGTTGTCGGCGTGATCTCGACCTCAGAGACCTTGCCCTCGAAGAAGTCGCGCGTAGCAACTTCGATGTTGCTGCGGATGCATTGGACACATTTGGGCGCAAGAGTCGACATGAAGAGACTGTGTTTTATTAGCGAAAAAAGAATCAAATTTTTAAAGGGGCTGTGCCCCTTTAGAACCCCCAAACCAGAAAGCAATTTTTTAAAGGGGCTGTGCCCCTTTAAAACCCCCTGAACCAGAAAGCAATTTTTTAAAGGGGCACAGCCCCTTTAAAACCCCCAAACCAGAAAGCAATTTTTTAAAGGGGTTTTACGAGGAACGCAGCTCTTCAGGAAAGAAACTTAGGGGGTTTTAAAGGGGCGCAGCCCCTTTAGAAAATTGATTTTTCGGCCATTATATACCGAAATGTCGCTGGTTATTCTTCTGTTCCCCGGCTACGATAACACCGCGGATGAGTGGAGTAAGATCGTCGAATATGTGCATCCGCAAAGAGGCACTCCGATCTCGTTCCTGCGGCGCTTGAAGAAGCTCAAAATTCCGATCAAACACGTCGATGTTGACTGGAAGCAGAAGACGAATATCGCTGAGTTCAATCAGAAGTTGTGCGAAAAATTCGAAAAAAAGACAAAGTTCATTCTGATTGGACACTCAATCGCTTCGCTGTTTTGCTATGATTTCGTACGGCAGTTCACGAAGCGCGTCAAGAAGGTGCTGCTGCTTGACACAACCCTCATCGGACCAGAGGGAAAGGCCAAGGTTGACAAGATTCTCGCGGAGGGAAAGGACCCAATTCGCGCCGATTATGCCACGCAAACACCCGTTGATGCGATCGAATGGCCTGTTTCGACGGTTGTTTATCGCAACTTGCATGTGCGCGAGGACGGTTCGTGCGTCGTGAAAAAAGAATCAGGCGGCGACAAGATGTACATTCGCTACTACGTCAACGCGGGTCACTTCGTCCACACACACGATTATGTTGTGGATGACATTATCGCTGATATTGTCGGTTGACAATGTCAAAGTATCACACAACGCTTTGTTTTTTTCTTTACATCACGCATAAATTCGAGCAGTTCGGCCATACTGCGCACACGCATCCAACTAGAAAGGTAACGCACACTGCAATCATCCGAGCTAACGATGATATTGTTTTCGCCCAGATGATTAAAATCCAACGCGGAATATGAGTACCAATCAACGGCGTGGTTATATTGTCCGTATTTTATGTAAAACAGCTTTTGCTGTATGGCAATACCGCCATATCCGTCTAGCTCTACGCCGTCGACACCCCGATACTTACGTAAGTGACGCATGGCGATATACAGAGCTTTCGATAATCATTTTTTCCTTTTAGGGGCAGGGTTTTACAAAGAGCATAGCTCTTCAGAGGCATATCCAAGTACCAACCCCATAAGATTTTTGTCATAAATTCGCGAATTCACGAAGCGCGTTACAGCGCATGCGGCTTTTCCTCGATGTTTACTCGTCGACAATATGCGGGACACGAATTGAATGTTCTTACTGCGTCGCTGTTGCGTTTGGAATTCGACTCTCAAGTTTAACAAAGTGCCGTCAATCTCATCGATTACATTACCATTTATCTCAAACGATATCTTTGAGACGAGTTTCTCGCCGGGAAAATTGCGCCATCCACCGACTTTATCCATCTGAATATGAACATAAATCATCCAATCTCTAAAGTGGTTCCTCAATTAGATTCGGCGCTTCGAGATGCTCGAGTGTATTTGTCTTGGCGGCCGTTATGACTTGTACAAAGTATGCTGTGACACGGCGAGTGAACGCCGGAATAACGGCGAGTATTCTCTGAATGCTCGTCGAAAGCCCACTAATATTGTTGCTGAGTTCCTTAATTTCTGCGCGTGCGGCCGTTAGTTGCTGTTGCAGTTCATTCGTTGCGGCGGTGTTTGCGGCGATGGTCGCGGAAAGCGCCGCGATTTGCGCGTTTTGCTGCTCGATTTTTACTTTGAGATCCGCGTTCTGCGCCGCGATTAGAGTGAAGTTATGGTTGATAGGAGGTGTATTGTCGGTGTATTGCACCCAATTCAACTGCGGATGCCTGGTGCGGTACAGATTGGTATATATGTTCACATGAGATGTCATAGGACATTTGTTGTCGTCAAAACTCACCGGTAGTGACTGAGGCACTTGCTGCATTTCCTGTTGCCGATAGTAAGAGATTATCTTTAACATAATTTCATTTTTGAATTTGTCTATGTGTGATGCAAAGATGCAAGCGATTGATGCTAAAACGCAATTTAACTATGCATCTATTCAAGATGCCGAGAATGATTACAGAATATCGTTTATATGGCAGATCCCTTCTTATCTGAGCAACATGCAAGCGATACAGAATAATTTCACACTGACCGCGAAGCAAAACGCTGACTTGAAAGTGCAAATCGAGGCACTCAACCTACAGAATGAGCAACTAAAAGCT
>JACCDJ010030812.1_pt1 | contig 16011 bp, 22 predicted proteins | sample 7444481 | NCBI WGS metagenome assembly JACCDJ01 (sample SAMN15323435, study PRJNA562643) | freshwater metagenome | isolation source: river surface water | place: USA:Blue River Watershed | collected 2017-08-15 | reverse complement strand
CATAATCGGATCCGTCTGCTTCACCATACATATCGCCTTCGTCTTCTGGTGAGCTATAATCGAATGGTTCTGATTCGAATCCCATATCATCATCTTCTTCCATGTCCATATCATCGTCTTCGTCACCATATGGCATGTAATCTTCTTTCATCAAATCCATATCATCCATTTTGTCATTATAATAATCTCTTTCATCGAAATCATCATAAGCTAATCTGGACATAACTTTAGTTACTGTATCGGCTTCATTGTGTAAGCCATTGTTGTCGAGTTCATTAGCAATCTTATTCAAGGATGCCATTACAGTTCTTTTATTCATATTTTTTTCCTTTTTAGGGTTTATAGTATTATTTTACTGATTTAATTCAATCTGCCCTTTTATAAAACAGATATGAATGCTTTTTTATTATTTTTGCTATTAATAGATCCGAAGGTTGAATATAAAGATAATTGCAAAAGATGTCATGAAAACCCTGCAATTTTATTTGGTGGTAAACTAAAGACTAAAGATTTGCGTAAGACTATTTATGATATGTACAGGGTAGACAGTAGCGAAAAGCCAAGTAAAGCTCAAGTAGATGCAATGTTAAAATATGCCAAGAGTTTTAAGAAGGGATAATTATGATTTACTTAGTTGGTTCTTTATTTTTGTTAGTATGTTATTTATTTTATATTATTAAAGATCTCAAAGATAACAATTTTGTTCTTATGAAATTAAATAATGTTTTAAACGATGATTTGAATGGTTATAAGTCATCTCAATCAAATTTGTATTCTAAAATTAGAGAACTTGAGTCTCTTTCTGAAGATAGTAGAAAGCAGATTGAAGAGTTGATGAATATTAAAGAAGTTCATTATTTTCCAGTTGACAGTAAGGTTAAGTGGTTAGATAAGACTGGTGAGGAAGAGTTTGGTATTGTTTGTGATGATTTTTTTTCAGATGGTAAACATTTTGTAGTGGTAAGGGCAATAAAGAAAGACAAAATTACAAACCGATATCATTCTATTGCAGCGGAAAGAATAGTAAAGATGTAATAAAAAACCCTCCGAAAGGAGGGATTTTTATTAATAATTTTCCTTAATATATTCACCACAATATAGATTAATTAAATAAGCAATATTGTCGTATGTATCAAATCGTCTAATCTGCTTTATTATTTCTTCTGTAATAGCTTCATCTATTGTGTAATCAGGAGTATCATATTCTTCCGGTACATTTCTAACAAAATAAGTTGATACTAATAAACCTATAGCATCTTTAATATCATCAGCATCTTCTAAATATTCTTTCACTTCTTCAGATGTCGTCTTTTTTTCGCCAGTTTGTATAGTTTTATATACTGAAATTGGCTGGTCTTTCACTTCTTCATAAACTCTAGTTAGATTTTTGAAGTTTTCTGTGGAGTCTGGATCTTGATTTACGTCTGGGTGATATTGTCTTGCGAGCATTCTGTAATTGCTTTTAATATCTTCAGATGTTGTGGCGTTATTGCGAAGTTCTGATATAAACTGCTCATCATTGATAATAGTTGCTAATCTATACCACATATTATTTACCTTTCTCGGATTCTAATATTTGTTGTAAGTCGTTGATAATATTTCCCAATTGTTTATAGAATTGTTTATTATATTTTGGATTTGTATTCATTTCTTTTAAAAATGATGGGTCGTAAGTTTCACTAAATTCTGGATATGTTCTTACCAATAATGTTTCTAAAGTTTTGAACTTATCTGAAGATGGGTTTTTAAGAATATTTACCATTGTTTTGATATGTTTCTGATTAGTATATTGGGGACTTGTTGATACTGAATTTTTAATTCCCATTAGATTCGAAGCAGAAAACATTCTTTTGAAATCTTTTAAGTTAGCTGGTTTTTCTAGTTCTGAATTGAAATAAGGATGATCACCAGCTTTGAGTCTTCTTATTACATTTTCATATTTTTGTGGTGTAAATTGTTCTCTTACATCTAATAAATCTTGTTCGTCTTGTGGACCAGGTCTTCTTCCAGTAAAGTGTCTGAACAATTTTTCCACAAGTTCTTCATATGATGGAAGTATTGAGTCTTTTTGTATTTTTTGTATTCCTAGAGCAAGTGCAATATTAGATTCATCCATAATATTCGATACTTTTTCTGGTATTTTTTGCATTCTAGGATCTTGTAAATGCTGGAGTTCGTGGTGAATAGTTCCTTTTAATAATTCAAGTTCATTTTTAGCAACTTCTTCTGGTAATGAAATTGCTGATAAATGTATGAGAAATTTGCCCAAGTTATTAGGATCATCTTCAAAAAACACATCTTTTAAGTTAGGAAAAACATTCATCAACCCATTTCTTAATTTAAGTTGATTAATAGTATATTTGTCACTATCGAAATCAAGCAAACTACTATCGACAAGGGCATCTATTTCTTGGTCTGTAGCTTGATGTTCAATTATTCCTTGAGCTGATGTGATAATTCTAGTGACATTATCAGCTTCTTTGTAGTAACCATTTCTATCTAATAAATAAGCTTGTTCTAATAAATCTTTAAAATACATTTTTTAATCTCTTGCTGATAATGTCACTGCTATTTAATTTATTACAATATTTCTTCTTATCCTTGTATATATTATGTGTGGAAATTAAAAACTTTACTGGTCGTGTCATAGCTTTGTATGTAAATAAGGAATGGGTCACTTATTTTCCTGAAGGTCATGCGAAATTAAATGAAATTATAAAAACAGAATATGATGATGGTATTGACATAAAAACATATTCATTGACAGGTATTGATAATCTTCCGCATAGAGAAAATGATATTCTTCTTGTTGTTGATAAAGAAGTGGCAATACAAGCCTGGAGAGATTTAAGAGATGATGTTGTTTATATGCATTGTCCATTAGTAAAAGATGACAAGCATAACTCATTAGCTTCTTTCAGTTTAGTCAAATGGAAGAATAGTTATGTGAGAATGAATTGTACTTAATTTTATTTCTTCATATATTTTTTTGTATTTGTAATATTCTTTTAGCTTTGAATACAATTAAAAATAAACCTAAAAACTGGGACCATGAATATTGGGTTTTTATTTACTGGGTTGTTTTTATAGAGTTTGAGTGGTTCGTGTTTTTTGAATGATGGTATAAAATAAATATGAATTTTAATCTACCTTACATGTCTCCAAATATTAAGTACAATTTTATTGTTAATACTAATCAATTTGGAACAAAAGTGCCTGCTCATTATTTTGATGATTTGGAATTGGTGGCAATTAAGTATTTTGAAAAATATATGTTGCAAATGGCTAAAAATGAACCTAAAGATTCATATACAATGGTAGAATTAGGTAGCAATCAAGCTTATTACTCATTGATGTTTAATAGTATGATGAGAAAGCTTGGACTTGCTTCAAGAAATATTTTAGTCGAAGCACAAGAAGAAAATTTATTACGGGGAGTTAATCATTTCACTTTAAATGGTTTAAATGTTGAATCACGTTTATATTCTATTGGAGAAAAAGAAAAAGTGATTGAAGCCCTTAAAACTAGATGGCCTGACGATGCTGCAGAAAGATGTTCTGGTTTTAATCCTAATTGGCGCACTTTATCTGATATTTTTGATGAATTTTATTTAGATTACTTAGATGTTCTGCATTGTGATATTGATTTTTGTGAAACTGTAATGCTCGAAACATCTGCAGATTTATTCAAGCAGAAAAAAATCAACTATATATTTCTTTCAACTCACGGTCATTTTCATGAGTTAGCTTTAGATTTTTTGAAAGAATGTGGTTACAAAATTTTAGTCAATTCGGACAGCAGATATCCCACTATTGGATATGACACCTTGATAATCGCTAAAGCTTAATAAAAAAGAGGACCTTAGTCCTCTTTTTTATTCTTCTGAATATGGATCAAAAGTATCTATATCAAAATCTCTTTGTGGATATTTGTTTCTTTTATCTAGAATATATCCATTATCATTTCCAGAAATATTAAAATTATTACATTCTGGGTTTTCACATATGCCTTCATTATTCTTTATATCGCCGCAGGAATCACAAGTTTCTGCATTTTCATTGTATAGATAATCAAGGCCGGTTTGATAATCTTCCATAACACCTGACATTTTTACGAATTTTGATTTAAATTCTTTTGGAGGAAAATGTTTGGCTACTTCAATTGTTCCTGTGTTGAAAGCTAATTTTTGATTAGTTTTATTTAATATTTCTTGACTTATTTTGTAAATGTTATCAGATTTAGCCATGTCTAATTCTTGCATTGTTTCTAGCTGATCTTTTTGTTGTTCTATAGCTTTTTCTTTTTCTTCAATAGATTTTTCAAGATCATTATAAAGTTCTGTTCTTGTTTCACTATCAGGTTTAGCTTGATTAATCTTGATGAATTTGGACATATTAATACCTACCGTTGTTATATAGATAATTTGCAAAAATTTAAAATATTATCCTTTAAATCTTTCTAAAAATGCCTACTGAGTCTTTCCAGTGTTCATCTTTTGTATCAACATAGCTTTCTATCAATTCAACAGGATTGCTAGAAAGATTTGACCATTTCTCTAAAGCTTTCCAAGAATCTTGATAGAATCTCCAACAATCACCAGGAAAAGGATGATAATGACCAGCTGAAGGCGCCATTATATAAATTAATCCTTTTGGTTTTGTGAGTCTGCAAATTTCGTTAAAAGTCAACCAAAAAAGTTCATCATGTTCAAAACAAGAGCTAGAAACAATTGCATCTGCATAATTACTTTCTAAATCTAATTTATAGTCTTTTAGAATGAGATCTACATTTGGCCCTTCTGATATATCCACTCCAATATATTTGTGTTTTTCAAAAATTGGTTTACTTGTGCCATTTACATCATAAGATCCAAAATCTAAAATTATTGAATTGTCCGAAAATTCACCACAATATTTTTTATAAAAATATTCTAAATTTTGATAAGCTGACAGGTGCATGAGTTCTTTTTTCCTTGAATGCTTTTATACATTTATGATAGGATTTAAAATTATATATTTATAATATTATTAATATGTCCATATTCCCATTGCAAAATTATTTAACTGTTAGTTATCCTGCCAGTAGAAGTTTAAAATTTAAAAGTGGAATGGTATTAATTCAAGATAGCAATGGATATGCAATAAAAGCTGACAGATCTACAGTTTATGCTAACTCAAAATCAAATTTAAGTTTATTTTTGGGTTTTGCTTCAGGAGATCATGACAAAATTAATAGTATTTTAGTTCATGATCCTGTAGGTTCAAGTTATATCGATAGTAATGGCAATTATATTGATAATGTAAACAATTTATATACTGGAATCAAAAGATATATTGATGAATTTACAGATGAAAACATAAGCAACTACTATAATTTATCTGATGTTTCAACAGAATCCATTAGAGGCATTGGTGTTTATAGACTTGTTGGTGAAATTTATGGTACAGATCAGTTTGCACCATATACTGCATACACCCAATTAGCAGATGACACAAATATAATTGTTTTTGCCCCTGGTGATTTACTTACATTCGGAGCTGGGGTAAATGCTGGTAAATTAGTTAAAGTTGATTTATCTGGATATGGCCCAAGCGTTCTCATTGTAGGTATTGTTGAAGCATATGATTCAGCTGGTGGAGTTTTGTATTTTAGACATGTACTTGAAAGATATGAAAACCAATTATCAGTGTATTCTTCCAGTTTAACAATGAATTTAGATGCTGGAAATACATCTTCTTATGATGCAGGTATTGGTGGAACTATTTGGAGTGATCTTACTGGAAATGGATTAAATGCCTATCTTGTAAATGGTCCTACATGGAATTCTGATGGCTATTTTGCTCTTGATGGAGCAAATGATTATATTTATGTTCCAGATAATAATTTACTAGATTTTCCAAGCGATTTCTCAGTTGAAAGTTTTTACAAAGCCACTGGTAATTCACTACATGCAATGATCAGTAAGAGATATATGTTTGGCGGTGGAGTTGGAGTTTGGTCCTTTGCTTCATTCTTTGGTTTATATGGAGTCAAAACTGCATTCTTTACATCTCCAGGTGGTGGTGGAGTTGGTGTAGATTCTGGAACTACATACGTTGTAGAAAATACTTGGTATCACTTTTTAACAACACGAATTAGTGGCGTTTTATATATGTACATAAATGGAGTATTAGTAAACTCAAAGGCAGATACTTACGATTACACTTCTACATTTGATTTACACATTGGGAAATGGGATAACTGGGTGCCAAATCCTGCAAATGTTATAGCAGCAAGAGTTTATAAAGGTGTTGGTCTAACATCTGATCAGGTGCGACAAAACTATCATTCATTAGTAGGAAGAATCTTATGAGAAAATTTGTTATTTTTGATGTTTCAGAGTTAAACAAAATTAATTTCGATGAAGTTTTAGAAGAATCTCCTTCAACATTACGATATTCTCTTGATGGAACAAAAACTTTCATAAAATGGGAAGACAATGAACCTTCTTTTTTGACAAATTTATTAACAAAGAGCAGAATATACACTCTTGAAGAAATAAGTGAAATTTTATTGACTTCTGAATGGTTTGATGTAAGTAATTATATTCCAAATTAGCTTTCTTAAAACTTTCTTAATATTAATGGTTTGAATAATTGGAATAATATATTATCCAAATAAAAAAATGGAGTATATTATGAAGAAAGCTTTCACTCTTATTGAGTTACTCGTTGTTATTGCAATTATCGCAATTTTGGCTGCAATTCTTTTTCCTGTCTTTGCTCAAGCTCGTGACAAGGCCCGTGGTGCCTCATGTTTATCTAACGAAAAGCAAATTGGTCTTGGGTTGATGATGTATACCCAAGATTATGATGAAACTTATCCTACGGCATATTTCTACAAAAATAACACTGCAACAACCAATGGTGGATCATCCGGTGGCTATGTCCACTTCACAGCGATGATTCATCCTTACATCAAGAACGAGCAGGTCTGGGTCTGCCCATCGGATCCAAACAAGGGTCTCCGCCCAGACAACCCACCCTGTGCTAATTGGCTTGATGTCCAGACCATTGGCTGCGAAGCACAGGTTCCACGCCTCTCTTACATCCCGAACTCCGCCATCCTCCCACGTAAGCGTGGTCCACAGGATGCACCAAACATCGTCTCTATAGCCGCTGTCGATGCACCAGCTGATGTCATTGCAATCGCAGAAATGACAAGTAATCTTAGCTGTATCTTTCTCGGTTCAACTGGCCAAGCCAATACAGAGCGACGCAACAAGTCACACCGCCCTGTTAATGCCATGATGCGCACGGCAGCAGGTGGCGCATGGGCGGGTCAGAACGTTGCGGATGCAACAGGTCCAATCTTTGCTATTACAAAGCGCGAAGCTGAAGGTGCTCTCGGCTGGGGTGGTCCTTCTGATTCCAATGCTTCGAATGGTACCGGCGGATGCCGTACGGTTTCGGCAGATCAGGGCTATCACATCCGCTTCATGGAGCCAGGTCGCCACACCGGTGGTTCCAACTACGTGTTCGCAGATGGCCATGCGAAGTTCTTCAAGTTTGACACAACGATCAACCCGAATAACTTCCTCTGGGGCAAGAGCTATTACCCAACTGGGCAGCAGATTCTTGACCAGGCTGGCTTCCCGGTTCGCTAATTTCTTCTTTAATAAAAAAGACCCCCAAATCGGGGTCTTTTTTATTTTCCTCTACTTCCGCTTCTATTTACCATTGGTTTAAATCCAGCAGATGTAGCTTTTGTTTTTGAGTTTTCACTTAAAGGAGTTGTATCATTATCTTCGCTAGGTTTTTGAAACTTATCTAATAATGCTTTTTGCTCTTCAGTGAGCAAGCTTTTTCTTTTCATTTTTCCCATATTTTATCTATCTCTTTTAAATGTTTATTATCTAGTCCGTGATAGCTATTTGTCTTAACCCAATTAGGAAACTTTGTTTTTTTTCTATCAAGTGGACTGTCATCAAGTATTATATAATCTGATACATCATTGTCATCAATATAATGCTTGATTTGTTTCCATCTTTCTTCATGTTCTTCTCCAAAAGATGGTGTTATTCCAGAAATCTTACCTTTGAATCCAGCAGTTTCAAATTTTCTCTGAATTTCTTTTAATGGATATCTATTTCTCCAATAAGATGAAAGTATTATTTTTGGATGATATTTATTAACAATATCATTTAACAAGGATATTTGTCTATCACTTAATATAAATGTAGTATTTTCGATATTTTCTAGGAATTCTTTGCCACTGACTTTGTAGTCATTAAATGAATTTAAAACACCATCAATATCTAAAAATAAATATTTATTAGTAGTTATATTGATTTTGTATTTGGACATTTTATTTTTATCTTGATGATGTCATATCTGGATTGCCATCTTTATAGTTTGCAGAAGTGTTTTGAGTTCCTAAAGCAACATTCATTGATTGATCTACAGGGCCTCCATTATCTGATTTAAAGTAAAAATTTCCAGATTGATTGGTTTGTGGAAAACTTTGTTGAGGCTGCATTGCTTTAGATGCATAGCCAGTTCCATACAAGTTTATATTAGTAGGGGCGTTAGGATTAAAATTATATTGGTCTTGTGTGTTAGCGCCTTGGTAAACTGGTTGTTGATAAGATTGATTTATTGGATAATATTTTGGCTTCATTCTTTGTTTTTGAACTACTTGATCAGCTTGTTGAACTTGTCCTCTCATACCTCTCAAATCTGCAAATAACTTTTGTTCTTCAGTCATTTGAGGTTGGGCTACATTAACAACACCAGGAGTGTAATATGTAGCACCAGGAGCAACTGGAGCATAATAGATTCCACCTTGTTGCCTTGGTTGCTGTTGAACTTGAGGGTTCATTTGTGGCATACCTGGCATATTAGGCATTTGTGGCATAGAATTCATATTTTGAGCAGTTTTGAGGAGATTATCAACTTTATCAGCTGTTACATAATCTCCATTTTTATCTGCTTCTCTAGCAATAAAAAGTAATCTCTGAATATTCATTTTATGTAAAATCGTATCTATCTGTTCTTGGTGAAGTTTCAGGAGTATAAATTACATTGGCATTAGGATCATTAGTACCTTCTGTGACTGGCGCTGGAGGCATATATTCTGTTTGAGTAGGCTGTTGAGAATATGAAACACCGCCAGGATTTGCCATTTCTTGAGTTGGGCCATAAATCTCTTGATTACCAGGACCAACAACAGGTGCTGCAGCAGGACGACCACCTTGATCCATAAGTTCTCTGTATCTTCTCGCTTGATCCTCAGTCATGGCATTTTGCATTGCCTGTTGAGGAGTTATTCTAGGATATAAAGGCTCTGCTTGATCGTTATATCTTGGTAGTTGTTCAACTTGATTTGCTGGTTGATATCCTTGCATTGGTTGGAAGCTTTGATTTGCACTTGGCATTGAGTAGCTTGGACCTTGGTAACCACCTCCACCCATTTGAGGCATACCACCAGTAGGTACGCTGCCACTCATTTCTGGCATACTTTGGAATGGACCACCTGCTGCATTAGGATCTTGAAAAACACCTCCAGGTTGATATCTAGTATTTTGTTTTGAAGCATTGTAAACACCAAGTCCTGCTAATCCAGTTCCTACTACACCAACTCCAGCAGCAGCTTTGCCAGCATTAGATAAGGTTGTCACTTGTTTGGATGTTACGTCAGGAGTTTTTCCACTTAATACCTTAATAATATCATCTGGAGCAATATCATTATTCCTTCTAGCAATTTGATCGTTATTTACTAAGTGATTTAATAAAGCATTTCTTTCAGCGGTTGACAAAGCTTGGTTTGCGTTAAATTTTACAACAGCTGAACGAACATCAGGATCTTGAGAAATAACATTTTTGACAGCACCTTTAATCTGCTCCCCTATTTCAACTAATCTTTCAGGTGAACGTTCAATGTTCTTCAATCCAGCTTGAAAGAATTTTTGTGCTGCATTGCCACGCTGTGTTGGATGGCCAGCAATAAGATCAAGATCACTTGCGTCTGGAGCTAAAGTTTTAAAATCTACATTGTATTTTGGTAATGTCTGTCTGTTAAAAAAATCTCCAACAGCTCTTAGGCCTCTCTGTAAAATATTTTGAGAAATACGAGTTAACTGATTATCTAAATAATCAGCTAACTCAATATCACCATCAATATCAGCCTTACGTGCTAATTTTATCAAATCATTAGTGTTCATTGGATTTAAATGTTTGGTCCACCACCAATTTGTGATGGTAATTGAGGAGTGGCCTTAACAAGAGAAATTACATTATTAGCAAAGTTCTTATCTCCACCAGATACTTGGAGAGCATAGTTGTACCAATCTCTTTGATTCTTCAATCTTGGATTGGCAGCGTTTGAATCGACAAAATTTTGAGCTCTTACGCCTGAAGCACCTTTCAAATCTCCAGACTCGGTTCTTCTACTGAGCATTTGGTATTGCGGGAGTCTTCCTAAGTGATTTTCAATATCTCTGATGGAAGCATTATCTGCACCTTTACTAGCCAACCATGCTGCTACACCACCAGCCCCGATAGCGCCTGATGCTAAACCAGCAAGAACACCTGGCCACCACTTCCCAGCTTTTCCTTGTGGGCCTTCAGCTCCTTGAATTCCTTGAATTCCTTGAGGGCCAGCTGCGCCCGGTGCGCCAGGAAGTCCATCTTTGCCAGGTTTGCCAGGTTTGCCAGGTTTGCCATCCGCACCAGGAGTACCTGCTCCCATATGAAAGTGTTGTTGAATTGCAGCTTGTGAGCTACCAGGTGCACCAGTTTGACTCAATGCAGGAGTAGCACCAGGGGCTGATCCTCCAACAGCTGCTTGAGCAGCACCGCTTCCAGCAGTTTGACTCACTGAAGGAGTAGCACCAGCAGGAGCACCAGCAGGAGCACCACCAGGAGTAGCACCACCAGATCCCCTTAAAGCTGCCCTTGCTGCGTTTCTATCTTTATTCTTGGCAGCATCAATTTGAAGTGCATCAGCTGGAGACACCCATACGCCTCCTCTTCTGACATCAGTTGGATTAACTTTTTTTGGAGAATATGAAATTCCCGACAAAAGTGCAGTTAAATTTTGTCCCATGTTTTTAAAATTAAATGCAACTCTAGTCATGCCTTGAATCTTTTCAGTTAATTTGTCTGCAACTCTATAATTGCCTTCAAGATCTGCTTGTTCGGCTAATTTAATTAAACTTTGAATATCCATGTTAATTCCTTCTAATTATTTGTTCTTAAGTTCTTCATTTGCAACTTTGACAATTAACTGCAAAGTTTCTTTGGGAAATTGTTTCAATAAATCTCTCATTGGACCTTCTTGCATATTAGATACAATTCTTCCAGTGATAGGATTTTTATTTAAATTGATTTCTGGAATGCCAGTAGTTCTTTTTAAAATATTGGAAAAAATAGAAGTAATTTTAAACATTTTGCACACTCCGTAAATTCTTATAGTTTATTTCTTTATACTTGTTTCATTTAACCTTTTATTGTATGATATCTATTGGAGAGAAAAATGAATTTAGACATACAAAGCTTTCCACATTTTAATTGGAAAAATATATTTGTAACAGAAAGCAATAGAATTGATCCACAACCTGGTTATTCTGGACTATATCCCGGTTGTAAAATGTACGACAATCATCTTTTAGCTTTAAATTTTGTTTTATCTGAAGGCTGGGAATTGAATCAAAATACTCCCCTTGATATTCACAGGATTTTAACTCGTAATATTCCGTTTTTTGAAGACAGCGGAAACAGTGGCTCATACCGTAGAGTTGATTGTTATATTGGAATTGAAACTTGTCCATATCCATATCAAATTCAAAACTTAATGAAACAATGGTTTGAAAAGACAAAAGAGTTAATGAATTTGGTTTATGATGATAAGTTAAATGCAAAAGACTGTGCTTTTATTTCTCATCATATATTTGAAGTTATTCATCCTTTTATCGATGGCAATGGTAGAACTGGAAGACTTTTAATTAATAAAATATTGCACGATTTAGGCGAAGAGCCAATAATAGTAATGTTTGATGATAGAAATAAATATTACGAATCTATCCAAAAATTCAGAAACACATATTGGACAGGTAAGCAATTTGTTTTAGACAATTAAAAAATCCCCTTTCGGGGATTTTTTATTGTGGTTGCTGGATATTTGTTTGTTGTTGCATTTGTTGAACATATTGTCCTAATATCATATTTGGATCTTGATTTGGATAATTTTGCGCAACATATTGATTTAAATTCTGTAAACCCTGAGTGTATTGAGATTTAAATGCATTGTAATTTTGAGCATCTCCAGCATTGTAATATTGCATACCTTGCTGATAAATACCCATCAAATATTGGACACCTTGTGAAATTTGTGGATCTTGTGCAGGGTTTAAAGGTTGTTGTTGGCCTTGTTGTTGGCCTTGTTGTTGACTTCCTTTTTGTAATTGCTGAAGATCTTCATCATATGAATTTCTCATATTGGCTCCACGTTTTTTCTCGTGGTTAACTTCAATATAGTTTTTTACATCTTGACCCAATTTATTTAACATTATTGCAACTTGAGGATTACTTTGTTTAATTTGATCCGCCATAGTGCTTAATTTTTCTTGCATCTCTCCAGCATTCCAAGATGCTTTTTGAGCATTGTTTTTAAATTGATAAGCTATATCTCCAGCCACTGCTCCAACTAAACCGCTTATACCACCAGTAAGAGCTCCCAAACCCGCACCTACTACGTTTCCAGCTCCAGGCACAACTGTACCAGCTAATGCCCCTGTCAATGCACCTGAACCAGCTCCGATTGCTGTTTGTCTTGCATAGTCTCCAAGATTACCTCGAAAGTCTCCAACAACAGCAATTCTATTTATTTTATTATTGTATGCCTTGCGTGTAAAGCTTTGAGCACCTAAATTCATTTGTTGAGATAGTGAGTCTAATAATGCAATCAAATTAGGATCATTAGGAATAAATTTTTTGATTGCAGCAATATTTTTAATAGCATCAGACATTCTTGATGAATACATCTTAGCTGGTCCTGACAACAATGCTTCTCCAAGATTTAGTAAAGGATCAGCTGCTAAACCAACTGCTGCACCTGCTAAACCAGCACCTGGTTTTACTTTGGTTGCTAATTGCCCAGGTTTTAATTTAGACACAGCTTTCGACACCAACTCATCTGATTGACCCACTATAGCTCCAGATGCTACGTCAACTGCAGTGTCTCTTAAACCAGTGTCTGCTAATCTTGTATTTTGAAATTTTCTATTATTGAACATGAACTTCTCTCTTTACGATGATAATAATTGATTATAAACACAATGTGAGTTAACCTTTAAATAGAATATATATAAATATGACTCAACAGCAAGCTTATGATGAATTTATTCCATACATAAATGATGTGGGAAAAATTTACAGAAAAATATCTCCAGTTTTTGCCCGTTTAGCTAATGAAGGCGAATATATAGAAACTTGGACAGATGATGGTTTAGAAACTACAAATTATGCCAAAACAGGTGATTATGTAGTGATGAATTTGTACACATCAATGAAAGAGGAATATATTGTCACTGCAGATATGATGAAAGCTAGATATGACTTTGTTTATGAGTTAACTGAAGGCGGAATTTATAAACCTTCAGGAAAAGTGAAAGCTGCTATATATTCTGGAGAAGAGATACAGTTTATTGCTAATTGGGGAAGAAATATGACTTTAAAACCAGGCGATATGATTGTAACTCCATTGCCCAATTGTAAAGAAGTTTATAGAATAGCTGCTAAAGAGTTCTACGAATCCTATATTCTGTTATAATTATCATATGTATGAATGTTTAATTATTGTTCCGACATATAATCCAGGTGATTTTATTTTTAAGAATTTAGAAATATACAAACAATTAGATCCTGATAAATATAAAGTGTTATTGATAGATAATGGCACTAATCAAAGATATTGTTTAGATATTTTAGATAAATTAAGTGCTGATTTTACTGTTGAAAAGAATATGTTCAATGGTGGATATGAGCCTGGAGCGTTATTACATTCGATTCAGAAATATGATTCTAAATATGTATTTTTGACTCAGGATTCAATGGAACTTGTTGATTTAAATTTTTTACTTACTCCAGAAGAAGATTTGATTAAGTGTTATCTTTATGATGATTTACCCGCTCGATTTTTATCAAGAGAACAAATTTTATGGATTAAAGAAAGATTTGACGAAAGAATTTATGAAGGCCTAGCAAATGGTAAGGCTTTAGTTTCAACAACATTTTTAGGTTCAAAAAATGCTGTAAATCAAATTATTAAACAAGGAACATTAATTGAATCTAAACTACCAAGGCAAAAAACAGATCAAGAATGTTGGGAAAGAGTTATGGGAATTGCTTTTGGTTTTAATGGATATAGAATTGAATGCACACCAGAAGCATTTAAGAAGACATTGATGGGAAGATCTTAATTTATTTTTTGAGGATAAATGTAGTTAATCAATTGCTCTAACATTGGGTATATTTTCTTTTCATCTGATTCAGTTATATAGAAAAGTGGAATATTATTTCTTTGAGCATAGAGAGCTTTTATCTGGTCGTGTTTTGCAGTAGATAAATGACCATGCAATCCACCCCATCTTGGAACTGGATGAAAATGTTGATCTCCCTGAAACTCTATCAAAGCTAACACATTATCATTATCATCTAAAATTGCGAAGTCATATCTTAATCTTTTTATGGCTTTTAGATTTGGAAATGAATATTCTGATTTAAAATGTATCTTATGTTTTTTAAGCCATTTTGATATCATTTTTTCGCCTTTAGATCTGTCAAATTTTACTCTATATTTTGGAAAGTAAGATTCCACTGCTAAAAGCTTGTGATCAGAATCGTATGTGTAATTTTTAGTAGTCATCATCATCCTCATCGTCATTGTCATAATAAGGATTATTTTGATTTGCTACATAATCAGTAAAATCATCTTGCCAACTTCCTGCAGTCATATTAGGGTAGATGAATTTTTTATTTGTTAATTTTTCAATAACTTCAGGCGAATTAACATGTGGATACAGTTGAGTATCTTGTAGCATACTATCTGTTGGGCTTCTATTGTCAGCTATCAAATATTGCTGAGATGAGTCTGCAGGATAAACCGAATATACACCCTTAAAAGCTTTATATGTAACAGTTCTACCTTCACCAGGGTTTTGTAATGGAAAGGTAGGTGTCACATCTCCGAATATACTTTCTAATCTACTTCCACCAGTAATTTTTATATTTCCCATTTGGCTTGTTATTTGTCGAATAATTTGTGCAGCCATTGCTTTTCTTTGTTCGCTATAGAAAAAGTCTCTAGATCCAGTTTCAAATGAATCAAAACAAACATTTCCATCTCTGTCTTCCCAAACATAAGACTGAAGGTGTATTTTTTTAGATGCATCTTCAATTACAAATCCACAAGCCTTCGGAGATAATACTGCATCAAAAGCTGCTCCATAAGCTGCATTTTCTGGATGCTGACAACATCCTGTGTATTGTCCCAAGAACATTGTTCTAGCATCTTCTCTTGGTAAAAATCTTCCAATATATTTACCAACTTTAACTGGACTAATTTGAGCCCATTTAGGTAGAGGAATTTGCTGAGATAAAAGATACATTTCTTCTAATCTTCTATATTTTTCATCTGTAAGTTCTTCTATATCTGGAGAAGTATCATCATCATCATCTCTTACTATAAAACGATCATCTTCTTCGTCATCTTCATCTTCAACTGTATACCATTTAGCTACTTCGTAAGCAAAATCCATACTTTTAGGTGGATTGTCTCCGAAGAATGTCATAAGGTTTTGGTATCTTAAAATATTTACTAATGAATTTGGGTCTGATTTAAAAGGCTCCATATATGCAGCTTCAGCAACTACATATTCTGTGCTGCTTGTTTCGCTGTCAATTTTAACTTTTTTATTCCAGTTAGTTACAATAAACTTTAAATCTTGGGCTAAAGCATCTCTGTAAAACTGT
>JACCDJ010369990.1_pt1 | contig 16020 bp, 13 predicted proteins | sample 7444481 | NCBI WGS metagenome assembly JACCDJ01 (sample SAMN15323435, study PRJNA562643) | freshwater metagenome | isolation source: river surface water | place: USA:Blue River Watershed | collected 2017-08-15 | reverse complement strand
GACCGGAACGGGCACGCCCGCGGCATGCAACAGGTGCTTGGTGAGATTCTTGTCCTGCGCGATCGCTTCGGCCACCGCACTGGTGGAATCGACTTCGGCTGCCTGTATGCGTCGCTGCCGATGGCCCCAGCCTATTTGCACCAGCGAACCACTCGTCATGCGTCTGAAGGGAATGCCGCGTGCGACGGCCGCAGTGACGATCGAACCAGTGCTCGGTCCGAGGCGATTGTCTTCATCGAGCTCGCGCAGCTCAGCGAGCATCGCCGGTACGTCAGGCGGATTTGAGTTCGCGGCAATCTGCCCGGTCGACAATTTCAATGCATGTGCGACGATTTGTTGAGACATCGCCAGGGCGAGACGGCCAACGTCTTCTTCGCTGTATTCGACCACGACTTGAAACACGCCTGCGACCGGTGTCACGGAGGTCAGGCTGAAGCTGACCGGGCAACCCGCTTGTGCCTGCAGGGCCAGCAGGGTGGCTTCCAGTACGTGTGCCAGGGTCAGCGGTCCGGTGTAGCCTGGTGCGCGCAATTCACCGACACCGGGGAAAAGGCTGCGCAGCGTTTCTTCAAAACCCGCTATTTGTTCGAGGCCCAGCTCGGGTGCAGCACAGCGCACTTCGATTTCGAGCGCAGTGTAGCGGCTCCACAGATTCGGCCCGCGCAGGGCCCTAGTTTGCAGGATTTCCATGCTCAGGCAATCACCAGTTTTTGAGTCTCATCGGTTGCAAAGGTCTCCAGACCTGTGCGTATGGTTGCGTCATTGAGCCCGAGTGCCCAGGCCGCTGCGATGGCAGGCAGCAGAACCTCGGCATGCAGCGCGCGCGCGGCAGGGCTGATATTGTCGTTCAGGTCGTAGCGATGTGTGACGGTGCTCCCTGCAGCACATTCGATCTGGCCTTCACGAACGAACACGACGCGCTTGCCAGCCTCGCGGTGAGCCAGCAATGCAGGGTGCTGACCATCAGGCGCATATAGAATCACCTCACCATCGCAAAGCTCACCCATGGACAGCACGGTGTCGTCGGTGGCATTGAGCACGGCGACGCCGGTCTCGACCACCACATCGACCTGAGTGCGCAAAATCTTGTAGCGGTGCTCGGGCTCGGTCATGAGCTGCTCATCCAGCCCGTCCACCGGCTCACTGTCGGTGACCACGCCGACCCAGCAACGGTCATAGGCCAATCCTTCGGTGAGCAGTGTGATCGGGTCATGTTCGAATACGGCCGCTTCGACATTGCGATTGATCAGCAGGCGCTGCCCCGACTCCCAGTGGGCGGCATCAAGGTTTTCGAGACGTCTGGGCCCGACGAACAAACCATCACGACAGGCAAGGCCAACCTGAGCGCCAGAGAGCTGCATGAGCCACGCGACCATGCGAGCTACGGCGGTCGTTACCACGCTGCCGGAGATACCCACAATCGGTATGCGTCCACGCTGACCCTCGGGAAAGAGGTGACCGACGATGGCATTGCCGACGGGCTGTGGCACGCCCTCTGCCGGACGCAAATGCATGAGCAGGCTGGGACCGGCATTGACTTCGACCACGGCGCCGCCTTGAGAGACCAGCGGCTGGCTGATGTCGGCACACACCAGATCGATGCCGGCGATGTCGAGCCCGACCACGCGTGCGGCCAGTGTGCAAAGGTGAGCGATGTCGGGATGGATGCGATCGGTGCAGTCGATCGCATGATTGCCATTGGCGGCAATCAGCACGCGACGGCCTGCTTCGGGAACGTCATCGGGTGTGAGTCCCTGACGCTGCAGATTGGCCTGAATCACACTGTTGGTTTTCGGGTGCAGGGTCTCGAGCGGGTGAATGTCGGCGTTGCCACGACGCGGGTCGCTGTTGATTTGCGCATCGACCAGTTGATCGATCGTGGATCGCCCATCGGCGGTCACCCACGCGCTTTCGCCGCGCGCCACGGCCACCACCTGTCCGCCAACGACAAGCACGCGATGCTCATGACCGATGATGTAGCGCTCGACAATGACATCGATGTCTTCTGCGAGCGCGACTGCGTAGGCGGATTCGATTTCCTCTCGCGTGGATAGATTGAGCATGACACCCCGGCCGCGGTTACCGTCGCGGGGTTTTACGACGACGGGCACGCCAATTTCCTGTGCCGCTTCCCAGGCTTCGTCAGCGCTGTGAACGACTTCACCTTCTGGCACAGGGATGCCGCAGCTTTTCAGCAGCGATTTGGTCATGTGCTTGTTACCGGCGATGCCTTCGGCGATCGCACTGGTGAGATCGGTCTCTGCGGTCCAGATACGCTTTTGCAGCGCACCGTAGCCGAGCTGAACCAGACTACCCTTGTTGAGACGAATATGAGGAATTTTGCGCTGGTTGGCACTGGCCACGATGTGCGCGGTGCTCGGGCCCAGATAGTGCTCGTCAATGGCTTTGCGAATCTTGGCCAGCTCGGGCTCGATGTCAAAGGGCTGACGATTGATGACGGCATGCAGCAGCGCCAGGCCGGAGTCCAGTGCGGTACGGCCCACGGTTTCATCGGGTACGCGAAACACCATGCGGTAGGTGCCGGATTTGGTGGTCTCGCGCGTCTGGCCGAAACCGGCTTCCATGCCCGATAGCTCCAGCAACTCGATAATGATGTGCTCCAGGATGTGACCCATCCAGGTACCTTCGCGCAGACGCTGCTCGAAGCCATAGGCGACGCCGGGGCTGCAATGATGGGCTGCGACTTGCGGCAGGACGCTCAGAAGACGATCTATGAAGCCGGGCTGCTTGTTGCTGGGCCAGTTTTCCAGTTCGCCGAGATCCAGCCAGGCCTCCAGAACCGAGCGGTAGGTCCACATATTGGGCCCGCGCAGGTAGGTCACCCGAAGGATGTCGATTTCCAGTGGGCCTGGTGGCATGTCTGAGGCAGGGGTAGATGGGGTCATGTCAAATTAAAACGGCGTAAAAGGGTAATATGGCGACCACGTTGGACGAGTGCGGCAGATTGCGCGACAATCCGCGCTGATTCCCGCGGGCTTGCGCGGCATCATCCACAGAGACCCAGACTAAATACAGAACGCATTGCAGACCCGGCCCTCCCATTCATGTCTTCCAGTTTATCGCCACCCAAACTGACCGACGCCCTGTCTCAGGACAGTCAATCGGTTTCACTGAACAGACCCTTGCCGCCTTTGCATGAAGGAGAGCAGGTGCTGGCCATGATGGAACCCGATCTTGATGCGGCTTTGCGGTTTTCCGCCAGCAGAGTTCTGCTTACGACGGACAGAATGATAAGCGATTCGGATGGACACGGGTGGGTCAGCTGGCCGCTGACAAGCGAATTGAGTCTGCACCACACGGATCATGCTGGTGTGGCCACACTGGCTTTGCATAATGCTCAGGCCTGCCTTGCTCGCTGGCGCTTCACGCTGGAGCAGGAAGTCGGCGCCATACGCCTGATGCAGCAGTTCGAGCGCGTGCAGATGACGCGCGCTGGAGACCTTGACCACCGATGAGGCAGCAGCCCGTTGTCCGAGCTGCCAGTCTGCGTTGCCCGAGGATAGCGAGGAATGCCCGGTATGCCATCGCGAGCTGCTGCAGCCGGTCTCGACCTGGGTTTTGTTTCGCCTGTGGCGATTTGCGAAGCCGTATCGCTTGCAGCTGCTGCTGGGATTTTTCCTGACGCTGGCCGCGACTGCCGCGACACTGGTGCCGCCCTATTTGTCCATGCCGTTGATGGACGAGATCCTGATCCCGACGCACACGGGAGCCGAGATCGACACGCATGACGTGATGCTCTACCTCTCCGGACTGCTGATTGCCGCGCTGACTGCGTGGGGCCTGGGCTGGTGGCGCACCTATTTGCTCGCGCTGGTCTCAGAGCGCATCGGGGCGCATTTGCGTACCGCCACTTTTGATCACCTGATGACGCTCTCGCTCGAATACTTCGGTGCCAAGCGAACCGGTGATCTGATCGCGCGTATCGGTAATGAATCCGATCGTATTTGCGTTTTTCTGTCGCTGCATGCGCTTGATTTTGCGACGGATGTGCTGCTGCTGGTTATGACGGCGGTGATTCTTTTCACGATCAATCCCTGGCTGACGGTAGTAACGCTGCTGCCACTGCCCCTGATTGTGTGGATGATTCACTCGGTGCGGGATCGTCTGCGTACGGGATTTGAAAAGATTGATCGTATCTGGGGCGATGTCACGAACGTGCTGGCCGATACGATTCCCGGGATTCGGGTGGTCAAGGCGTTTGCTCAGGAGTCGCGCGAGTCGCAGCGGTTTCGTGACGCGAACATGCACAACTTGTCAGTGAACGACAAACTGAATCGTACCTGGAGCTTGTTTGCACCCACGGTCACGATGCTGACCGAAGTTGGTTTGCTTGTGGTGTGGGGTTTCGGTATCTGGCTGGTGATGCATCATGGCGTGACGGTGGGTGTACTGGTCGCTTTTATTGCCTATATCGGACGCTTCTACGGCAGACTGGATTCCATGAGTCGCATCGTGTCGCATACGCAAAAAGCGGCTGCGGGTGCGAAGCGGATTTTCGATATTCTGGATCACAAATCCAGTGTGCGTGAGCCGACCAATCCCGTGCCCGTGCCGGCCAGGCAGGGCGTGATCTCGTTGCGTGAAGTGGGCTTCAGGCACGGCAGCCGCCGCATTCTCAAAGGCGTGAACTTCGATATTCGTCCCGGCGAAATGATTGGTCTGGTCGGTCACAGCGGTTCCGGCAAGAGCACGCTGATGAACCTGATCTGCCGCTTTTATGACGTGTCCGATGGCGCGATCATGATGGATGGAACAGACATCCGGCGCTACTCGGTAGCAGATTATCGGCAGCACATTGGTCTGGTGCTGCAGGAGCCTTTCCTGTTTCATGGCACGATTGCAGAGAACATTGCGTATGGCAAGCCAACTGCCACCCGAGCTGAAATCGTCGCAGCTGCGCGCGCTGCGCACGCACATGAATTCATTCTTCGTTTGCGCCACGGCTATGATTCCATCGTCGGCGAGCGAGGTCAGGGCTTGTCGGGTGGCGAACGTCAGCGTATTTCCATCGCACGTGCCTTGCTCATCAATCCACGCATTCTGATGCTGGACGAGGCGACCTCCAGCGTGGACACCGAAACCGAAAAAGAAATTCAGAAAGCACTTGATAATCTGGTGCAGGGGCGCACGACGATTGCGATCGCGCACCGTCTGTCTACGCTACGCCGTGCCGACCGTTTGGTCGTGCTGGAGCGTGGTGAAGTGGTCGAGCTGGGCTCGCATGAAGAACTGATGGCCGAGCGCGGCGCCTACTGGCGCCTGTATGAAGCGCAGGCACGCAACGTCGATACCGAAGACCAGGATCCACCACGCGTCCACATTCCGCTGACTCGGGTGGCGTCATGAACGAGGTGAATGACGTGTCCGAAGAGACCGGCAAACAGTTCCAGCCAGGGCGACACCGCCTCTGGCGCGATACCTTCGGACGATTGGTGTTTACCGACGAGCATGGTCAATCGCACGAGGGCATTGTGCCAGCGCAGCCTTTTCCCATCGAGGCGCCGGGCGAGAACGTTTCGTTGCTCGATAGCGAGGGACACGAACTGACTTTTGTTGCGAGCATCGCGGAACTCGACGCTGACAGCCGCAAGCTGCTGATGGATGAAATCGCTCAGCGCGACTTCATTCCGGTGATTGACAGGCTGACGGCCGTATCGACTTTCTCCACTCCCAGCACCTGGCAGGTGCGTACCGACCGAGGTCTTACCAGTTTTATTCTTAAAGGCGAGGAAGATATTCGTCGCCTGCGTGGCAGTGGATTGCTGATTACGGATAGCCACGGCGTGACTTATCGCATCGAAGACATGCGCGCCATGGATCGTCATTCGCGCCGGCTGCTCGACCGCTTTCTCTGATCGGTCTCACAGGCTCGCAGCGTGCGCAGACTTCATTCCTGTGCAACCAAGGCCAATGGCCTTTGCGCTTTGGTATGGCGGCATTGCTGACGATCAGGCGGGATCAGCTTCCCCGGAGCCGCAAAACCGCAGCCACAAAAAGCCCAATGCACCCGCCATCAGCGAGGCGACGAACACGGCCATTTTGGACGCATTGATAAGCTCTGGTTGATCAGAGAAGGCCAGGTTGGTGATGAAGATCGACATCGTGAAGCCGATGCCGCCCAGCATGCCTGCACCGACGATATGACGCCAGCGCAGATCGGCTGGAAGGCTGCAGATACCCAGCATGACGGCGATAACCGAGAGCAGCACCACACCGACGGGTTTGCCGATAACCAATCCACTGATGACACCCATGCCATTGGGGCCGCTCAGATTCTCCAGCCAACCAGCACCGATCACGATGCCGGTGTTCGCCAGCGCAAAAATCGGCAGCACCAGAAAGGCAACCGGCTTGTGCAATCGGTTTTCAAGGTAGTGAGACGACGAGTACTCGGCATCGCTTCGTTTCCAGAACGGGATGGCGAACGCGAGCATCACCCCAGCGACGGTGGCATGAACACCCGACTTGAGCATCAGTGCCCACATCAGCACGCCGCCCGCAACGTACACCGGTATTGAATCGATGCGCCAGAAGCGGTTCAGACTGAGCAGCAATACCCAGACTGCCAGACTCGCAGCCAGATAGTGCAATGCCACGGTATCGGTGTAGAACAAGGCGATCATGATGATGGCACCCAGGTCATCGATTACAGCAAAAGCCACCACAAACACTTTCAGCGACGCTGGAATGCGCGCACCCAGCAGCGCGAGCGCGCCCAGTGCGAAGGCGATGTCGGTCGCCATGGGTATGCCCACACCGGGCTGAGAGGGCAGGCCGGCATTGAATCCGTAATGCAGCAGGGCCGGTACGAGCATGCCGCCCAGCGCAGCAAAAATCGGCAAGAGGGCATTGCGCAGGATGGACAACTCACCGACATACAACTCGCGCTCAAGCTCAAGACCAATCATCAGGAAAAAGATCGCCATCAGGCCATCATTGATCCAGTGCTCCAGTGTGAGACCGGCAAATTCAGTTTGCCAGACGCTGAGGTACTGCGGGCCCAACACGGAATTGGTGAGCGCTACGCTGATGAAGGTCGCGAACAGCAGCAGCAAGCCGCCGGCTCTCTCGGATTCGAAAAAGCGATTGAATGTGTCGGTGAGCAGACGGGTGGGCATGGGATTTCTTAATGCGAATTATCTGAGCCATCGGCGATGGCGTTTTCAGGATTCATGAAGATAGGACGACCATCGGGCGTGTTGAGCGGGATCAGCACTTCCTTGCCACCTTCATCGCGCAGCAGGGCGCACAAGGTATGGCTGGAGCGCAGTTCGCCTTCGAGCTGAACCTCAAGATCGGCAATCACGAGCTCGACACCGGACAGAATTTGTTTGACTTTCATGACTTCTCCTTGGAATGGCAGAGTGAAATGGAAACGTGAAGCAGTGTAGTCATTTTCACAGTGGTCTGCATGACGCGAATATAATCCACGCGTGCCGAATATCCCTATTTCAATGCTGCGCTGGCCCTTGCCCGCCCTGATGGCCTGGGCGGGCAGTTGGCTTGTGTATGGATTTTTGCAGAGGGCCGGTGTCACGCTCTGGCTGGCTTTGAGCGTTGCGACGGTCGTGGGTGCGCTGCTCAGTGCGCTGGCGGGAACCTTTTGGCGTCGTATCGCGGTGGCAGCAGGTTTTCCGCTGTCGCTGCTCTTGTCGGGCGCGGTCAGCTTGCCGGCCTGGGCCTGGCTGCTGCCACTGGTCATCGTGGCGCTGGTGTATCCGATGAATACCTGGCGCGATGCACCCTTGTTTCCGACGCCAGCCGAGGCACTGACAGGGATGGCGACTTCCGCGCCACTGGCACCTGGCGCATCCATTCTCGATGCGGGCTGTGGTCTCGGCCATGGCTTGCGCGCATTGCGATCTGTCTACCCGCAGGCGGCGCTGAACGGCATTGAATGGAGCTGGCCATTGCGCGCACTGACGGCATTGCTCTGCCCGTGGGCGAAGATACGACAAGGCGATATGTGGGCCGCAGATTGGTCGGTGCACGACATGGTGTATCTGTTCCAGCGACCTGAAACCATGCCGCGTGCAGTAGATAAAGCATCAGCCGAGCTGCGCCCCGGCGCATGGCTGGCCAGTCTCGAATTTCCTGCAGAAGAGTTAAAACCGACTGCCGTGCTGCGCACAGTGGAAGGCAAACCGGTGTGGCTGTATCGCGCGCCGTTGCAGCGAATTCGCTAATACAAACAAAACGCGATTCATCCTCCAGTCCTGCTCACAGGACTTTTTTCAAATTTCGATCTTGGTGCCCAGCTCCACCACCCGGTTCGGGGGGATGCGGAAGAAATCCGATGGCTTGGCAGCGTTTTGCATCATCCACGCAAACAAACGCTCGCGCCACAAGGCCATGCCGGGCAGATTGCTGGGGACGATGGTGTCGCGCGCCAGGAAGAAAGATGTATCGGATAGCTCTAGTGTGAGGCTGTGCTGCTGTTCGAGCAGGTTCAGCACGTTGTTGATGTCCGGTGTCTCCTTGAAACCATGAACCGCACGCACAACGTAGATATTGCTGCCCAGTTCACTGACCGTCAGGCGTTCTTCATCGCGAACATAAGGCACGTCCCAAATGGAGAGTTTGAGGAATACGACGCGCTCGTGGAGCACGCGATTGTGCTTGAGGTTGTGCAGCAAGGCGACCGGAACGAAATCAATGTGCGCAGTCAGAAACACAGCGGTACCCTCGACGCGATGCGGCGGGTGGGCGAGTAGCGACTCAACAAACTCGGGCAGATGAATGGATTCATTCACCACACGTTCGCGCAGCAGTCTGCGACCTTTGTACCAAGTGGTGAGCATCACGAAGCAGAAAGCGCCCAGCATCAGCGGATACCAGCCACCATCCTTGACCTTGATGAGGTTCGCAGTCCAGAAAGAGAAGTCGACGATAAAAAATACCGTAGCCAAGGCAATCACCAATACGGGATGAATTTTCCATTCCCTGTACATCACCACGGCCAGAAGACTCGTGGTGATGAGCATGGTGGTCGTGACCGAAATGCCGTAGGCCGCTGCCAGATTGCCGGACTCGCGAAACTGAATCACGGTGAAAATCACCAGTACCAGCAGCAGCCAGTTCACCATCGGCATATAGATTTGCCCACGTTCCGTGTCAGACGTGTGGAGAATTTGCATGCGCGGCAGGAAGCCCAGCAAAATGCCCTGGTTTGCGAGTGAAAACGCGCCTGAAATAACCGCTTGGGAAGCGATCACGGTCGCGATGGTCGCCAACCCGATCATGGGCCACAGCGCCCAGGAGGGAAGCATCAGGAAAAAAGGATTGCTCGCTGCATCCGGCCGAGCGAGCAGGAGTGCGCCTTGGCCGAAGTAATTAATCAGTAGAGCAGGTAGCGCGACCAGTAGCCAGGCAAGACGCACAGGCTTGCGACCAAAGTGCCCCATGTCCAGATAGAGTGCCTCGACACCGGTCACGACCAGCACAACGGATCCCATCACGATGTAGGCTTGCAGCGTATGCTCGCTGATGAAGTCGGCTGCATACATGGGATTGACGGCGTTCAGTATGCCGGGATTGTCGAGAATGCTGATCACGCCAAAACCAGCCAGCGTCGCGAACCAGATCAGCATGATGGGACCAAAGAATCGACCCACAGCCGCCGTTCCGTAGCGTTGTATCAGGAACAAGCCAATCACGATCAGCAAGGTAATCGGAATCACGAAGCGCTTCATGTCAGGATGAACGACCTCCAGACCTTCCACCGCAGACAACACGGAGATGGCAGGTGTGATCACCGACTCGCCCAGCAGCATGCAGGCACCGAGAGCGCCCAACATCAGTAATAGTGTGTAGGACTTGCGGTCGGCACGCGCCGAGCGCAGCGCCAGTGCCATCAGCGAGAGCACGCCGCCTTCGCCCTGATTATCGGCGCGTAAAACAAAGGTGACATATTTAAGCGTGACCACCAGCAGCAGCGCCCAGAAAATCATCGAGATGATGCCCAGTACAGCGCTCTCGGAAAACGGTATGCCGTGTTCAGGGCTGAAGCACTCTTTTAATGCGTACAGAGGACTGGTGCCGATGTCACCGAAGACGACACCGATCGCGGCGATGACAAGGACAGGCAAGGGCGCATGATGGTGATTGTCGCCGCCCGAGATACTGACGGGCCGCATGACGGAGGACTGGGAAAACTCGGGGTTACTGATTGACAAGATACATTCCTGATGGTGTTAAGTAGAAACTCATGAAGCGCGGTTTTGTCATTGTCGCTGGATAAAAACCGAAAAACGATGAATCTCGGTTTTTACCGAGATCCAGTGTCTTGACTCTCTGAGGTTTTTACGGGAGCGGGCGCGTGATGACAACGGCACCGCGCAGCTGCCCCACGCTGTAGCCCGTCGCCTGATCATTCGGATATTCGATACGAAGTTTTTCGGCGAGTGGCGCAGCAATATCTTGTGCAGGTCCGTGGCAGCTCAGACATTGCGTTTGTACCGCAATCGCTTTTGCATAGCGCAGTTCATTTTTGCCGTGGCCATTGTCGGCGACTTGCCAGTATTCGATATCGGCGGCTTTTTCCCCTTGCGACAAGCGCGTTTCGAATTGTGTCAGTGCTTCTTTTTGCCACGCATTGGGTATGCCCATCTTTTGATTGCGCACGCGCGTGCCCACTCGGGTGACTTTGGCATCGTTCGCGTTGGAGAGCTGGTGCGCAATCGCAGGCGCTGCTTCTTTGCAGACGCTGACTGCGGCGACCGGGCCTTCGGTAGACATCGCCGCTTTCAGTTTCTGCCCGAGTTGGCCCAGCAGTTCGCCGGCGATGCCGCGCGTGGATTGCACCATGGCGGCATCAATCGTCGCGGGTGGTGTGCTTTGGGCTACGGCCAGGCCGCTGACGGTTAACAAGAGGACGCCGAGGATGCGGCTATCGATAAACTTTTGAAAAACATTCATAGGGTTCTCCAGTCAAGCCGGTGATTATAGTCCTCCTCGCGACCCCAGGCTGTGCGAAAACCGGGGCGTTTGCCTGCGGTCGAGCTGTCGACGGCGTGTAATTCATCCTTCAGCAAATTCAAATTGTCCGGTGACTGAGCCTGTTGGACAATGGCGCATTACCGGTTTTTGACAGGCGCCAGTCATGTCCAGCAATGCTCCCGATATCGAACACCTTGGCCAGTGGATTGGTCGCGCTGAAACGCGGACGGATCGCATTGACCTGGCCAAGGCGAGTGCCTTGGCAGCGACGCTGGATTTGCCGTCCGCGCCGGTCGAGGGCGATGCATTGCCGCCCTTGTGGCACTGGATGTATTTCTGGTCCGTGAGCCCGGCGTCAGTGATCGGGCCGGATGGTCATCCGCAGCGCGGGGGCTTTCTGCCACCGGTGACGCTGCCCCGCCGAATGTGGGCCGGCAGTCGGGTGATTTTTCGTGGTGCCTTGCCGGTGGGTGCGGTGGCCGAGCGAACTTCGCTGATCAAGTCGGTGAACGTCAAACAGGGCAAGTCGGGCCCGCTGGTCTTTGTCACGGTGGCGCATGAGATCGCTGTCAACGGCGAGCCGGTTATTCTGGAAGAGCACGATATTGTGTATCGCGACCCGCCGCAAGCCAGTGATGCACCTGCAATACCCAAGGCCGCTCCGACCAACGCGCAATGGTCACAAGCGATCGTGCCAGATCCGGTGCTGCTGTTTCGTTATTCTGCGCTGACCTTCAATGGTCATCGGATTCATTACGACCGCAGTTATGTGACTGAGGTGGAAGGCTATCCCGGATTGATCGTGCACGGGCCTTTGGTTGCCACTTTGCTGATCGGGCTAATAGCGCGTGAGTTGCCCGGACGCGAAATCAGCTCGTTTGCGTTTCGTGCAGTGAGCCCTTTGTTTGATATCGAGCCGTTCAGCGTGCATGGGCGTCTGGAAGAGGATGGTCACAGTGTGATGCTGTGGGCGGCCAATGCGCGCGGCGAGCTCGCCTTGCAGGCCGAGGCGAGTCTGGCATGATGCGCGTTTGGCCACGGTCCGAGGGTGATTTGCAACGCTTCGCCTTGCCCTGGCCTTCGTCTGAAGACCGACGAAACATGATTTGAATAACAACGAATACCCGCAAAGGAGAGACTATGCGCCCCTTGGACGGAATCACCGTCGTCACACTGGAACACGCGATTGCCGCGCCGTTTTGCACGCGCCAGTTGGCCGACCTTGGCGCTCGCGTGATCAAGATCGAGCGTCCTGGTGTGGGCGATTTTGCGCGCGCTTACGACGATCGCGTTAAAGGCATGTCATCGCATTTCGTGTGGGTGAACCGCTCCAAAGAGAGCCTGTCGCTGGATGTGAAGCATCCCGAGGCAAACGTCATTCTTGATCGCCTGCTGGCCAAGGCGGATGTGCTGGTGCAGAACCTGGCGCCGGGCGCGGCTGCGCGTTTGGGTTTGTCATTCGAGGCGCTCTCGTACCGTTTTCCTGGCCTGATCGTTTGCGATATTTCTGGTTATGGTGCTGATGGCCCTTATCGCGACAAAAAAGCTTACGACTTGCTGATTCAGAGTGAATCAGGTTTTCTGTCCGTTACCGGTACTGAAGATACGCCCGCCAAAGCGGGTGCATCGATTGCGGATATTGCCGCTGGCATGTATGCGTATACGAATATTCTCGCAGCGCTGATTCAGCGCGGTCGCACCGGTAAAGGCTGCCGCATTGATGTCTCCATGCTGGAGAGCATGACCGAGTGGATGAGCTTCCCGCTGTACTACGCCTATGAAGGCGCACCGCCACCGGTGCGGGCAGGTGCCGCTCATGCGACGATCTATCCTTACGGGCCTTTCCCCGCAGGCGACGGCAAGATCGTCATGCTGGGCTTGCAGAATGAGCGCGAGTGGGTGCTGTTTTGCGAGAAGGTTCTGCTGCAGCCGGCGCTGGCGACCGATACGCGCTTTGATTCGAGCAGCAAGCGAAGCGCTGCGCGCAAAGCGCTCTACGACATTATTTGCAGCAGTTTCTCTTCACTCACAGCCGAGCAGATCATCGAGCGTCTGGATGCTGCGCCTATCGCTTGCGCGCGCCTCAACGACATGCACGAGCTCTGGGATCATGCACAGCTGCGGGCTCGCGATCGCTGGGCCCGCGTAGCTTCGCCCGTGGGTGAGGTCAGGGCGCCACTGCCGCCGGGTGTCAGCACCGCCTGGGAGGCGCGTATGGATCCCATTCCCGCACTGGGAGAGCACACACGCGCGATTCTGACTGAGCTGGGCTATGCGTCCGATGCGGTCGATGCGCTGGCAACCGAGAAGGCGATCTGAATGTCTACCTTGCCAAGCATGCCGACGATGTCTGCGGTGCCAGTGTCTTACCTGTTTGTTCCCGGCAGTCGCCCAGAGCGCTTCGACAAGGCGATGGCAGCCGGCGCTGATGCGGTGATTATCGATCTTGAAGACGCAGTGTCACCGGTGGACAAAGACAGCGCTCGCGCGTCGGTCGCGGCCTGGCTGTCGGCAGACAAGCCGATCTGCCTGCGTATCAACACGCCTGATACGGACTGGTTTGCTGCCGATCTGGCGCTGTGCGCTCATCCCGGCGTGGTGGCAGTCATGTTGCCCAAGGCGGCACAGGTGGCCGACATCGATCGTCTGCGCAAGGCAGGCGCCCGACGCGTGCTGCCGCTGATCGAGAGTGCTCAGGGTTTCGCGAATCTCTCCGCGCTGGCGGGGGCAGAAGGGGTGGAGCGACTCGCTTTCGGCAGTATTGATTTTGCGGTCGACCTTGGCATTGAGGGTGATGATCGTGAGCTGGATTACTTCCGTTCGCAACTGGTACTCGCATCGCGCCTGGCGGGTATTGCGGCGCCGATTGACGGTGTTACCACCGCGATTGATGACAAGCTTGTTCTGGAATCTGAGACTCTGCGCGGCAAGCGTTTCGGGTTTGGTGGCAAGCTCTGCATTCATCCGGCCCAGCTGAGTGTGATTCATGCCAGCTATCTTCCTCAGGTTGCCGAAGTGGACTGGGCAGAGCGCGTGATGGTAGCGGCAGCCGCCAGTCAGGGCGCTGCGGTGGCGGTGGACGGGAAGATGGTCGACCGTCCGGTGATCCTGAAGGCGGAACGGATTTTGGCGCGGGCGGGTCGAACAGCCTAGTTGTTTTCAGCAGGGCGAGGGCAATACATCGTTGATTTTGCTTGCTTTTGAGCACGTATCGCGATACTCTGTATACAGAATACAGTATTCGACAGCCGCTCAATGACCGATATTACCCCGCTTAATGCCGCGCCCGATCTCGCCGAACAGGCCTATCGCGCCATCATCGACGCTATCTGCGATGGTCGTTATGTGGCTGGTCAGCGCATCACGCAAGAAGCGCTCGCAGAGAGCCTCGCGGTGTCACGTCAACCCATACTTCAGGCCATTTTGCTGTTGAAGCGTGATGGTCTGGTGATTGATGCCGGCGGCCGTGGCGTGATGGTGGCGCCGCTGACGGCCGACCATATCGCCAATCTTTATCAGGTTCGTTCCGTGCTGGATGGCCTCGCTGCTCGCGAGGCTGCACGACGGCAGGCCAATCTTTCGTTTCGCCTGATTGGTGCCGGTCGGGCCGCCACCCGAGGTCGTGATCTGCGCGCGATGATCGAGGCCGACATTGCCTTTCATCGCGCGATCTACGAAGCAGCAGGCAATCCTGTGCTGTTGCAGGCCGCCGAGCGCAACTGGAATCACATACGCCGCATTATGGGTGTCACCCTCAGTCAGGCGGGTGCGCGCCACGCGGTCTGGGATGAACATGAAAAAATGCTGGAACTGATCGTCTCCGGTCGACCGGACGCAGCCCAGCAGCAGGCCTTGCTCCATTGCGAAAAAGCTGGTGAATCGCTGGTTGCCCGACTTGGCAGCACTGGCGATGCGAGCCACGGCAAGGCTGCCGATACGCATTCCGATGCGAATCCCGTCCCTCAGTCGAATACTCAGTCCAATTCTCAGTCCAATCCTCAGTCGAATTCTCAATCCAATCCCGATAGCCATCAAAGGAGACAGGCATGAAACTCACCCAGGAACAACTTGATCAGTTTGACCGCGATGGTTATCTGTTCTTCCCGTCACACTTCACACCAGAAGAAATCAAGACACTGACCGACGAAGTGCCGAACCTGTATGCCCAGGACCGCGCAGAGAATATTCGCGAGAAGGGCAAGACAGCGGTACGCACCAATTTCGCCGCGCACATGTACAGCGAGCCGTTTGCTCGCCTGGCGCGTCATCCGCGCATGGTCAAGCCGGTCGAGCAGTTGTTCGACGAGAAGCTCTACATGCATCAGTTCAAGGTCAACGGCAAGATGGCCTTTGATGGCGACATCTGGCAGTGGCATCAGGATTACGGCACCTGGCTCAATGATGATCAAATGCCTGAAGCACGCGCGATGAATGTGGCAATCTTCCTCGACGAGGTCAATGAATTCAACGGCCCGCTCATGTTCATCCCCGGCAGCCACAAAAAAGGCGTGGTCGAGGCCAAACATGATCTGTCGACCACCAGTTACCCCTTGTGGACGGTGGACAACGACCTGATCGCCCAGTTGGTCGAGCGCGCTGGTGGCAAAGAAGGCGGCATCGTCAGCCCCACCGGGCCTGCGGGCTCCATGATCTTGTTCCACAGCTGCTTGGTGCACGCCTCGGCCAGCAACCTCTCGCCTTGGAACCGGGTGAGTGTGTACCTGAGCCTGTGCGCCGTGTCCAACCACATCCGTCGCCACAAGCGTCCCGAATACATCGCGCACCGCGACTTCACGCCCATCAGCTGCTTGCCCGACGATTGCCTGGTCAACAGCTACCCGGTGGACCTGCCTTGGAAGGGTGGCATGCCCGAAAGCGCCCTGAAAACCTCGCTGGATGTCTTGAAAGAAACCGCATGAACCTGCACGCCAAACTCCTGCAACGCGCCGCCGAAAACCGCCCGATCCGCATCGGCCTGATCGGCGCGGGCAAATTCGGCTCCATGTACCTGGCGCAAATTCCCCGCACCCCCGGCGTGCACCTGGTGGGCATTGCCGACCT
>JACCDJ010369390.1_pt1 | contig 16025 bp, 13 predicted proteins | sample 7444481 | NCBI WGS metagenome assembly JACCDJ01 (sample SAMN15323435, study PRJNA562643) | freshwater metagenome | isolation source: river surface water | place: USA:Blue River Watershed | collected 2017-08-15 | reverse complement strand
GGCAGATGAAAAAATTGTCTGACAAAATTGCCATTGGTCTTGGAAAGTGAAAGATGGGGGTGATGATTTATTTGTTTGTCATAAATGCGGTTTGGATAATACTAGATTTTATTTAGGAAATGAAGTTTATTCTAATGCAGTTGACCCTAATTTAATTGTTCAAGGTGTTGGTTCTCTTGCAAGTGTTGGTGGCTCTATTGCTCAATCTAAAGCACAAAAAGAATTAGGCAAAACAGATGTTCAAAGAGAAATAGATACAAGATGTGGTAAGGATAAAAGTAAATCATGGAGCAAAAAGAAAAGAAATGCATACCTTGATTGTAAGGATAAAACTTTATCACTTATTGATAAACAAAGAAGCCAAGTAATAGAAAAGTCAAAACAAGAACTACAATTTAAACAAAAAGCATTAATTGAATCTCAAAAAAACAAACGAAATCAAACATATCTATTTGTAGGAGTTGTAGCAATTGTTTTGGGAATCGTTATTTATAAAAAAGTAATTAAATGAAAAATATACCCATAAATTCAGATAAGAAATTTAAGTATTCAATTACATTTAGTAATTGGGATAATGAAAGTTTAGAAATCGGTGAAACCGATGATAAAGGCTTTGAATATCAAGATGAAATTGATGCTATCGGTGAAATATTATATTTAGCAAATGACCAATATGGTATTGATACACCAACTTCATTTGGGTCGTGGGAATCTTCTCAACCAAAAGAAGATGCTGATTTTTACGAAAAAGGTATTAATAAATATTATACACTACATATTCATAATTTGGATGGAAGTGATATTTCACAAGAAGAAAATGATTTTATCTCATTCTTATTATCTGATGGTCGTTTAGAAATAAACAAATTCAGAGAATATGCCGTTGGTGGATTATTACAAGGAATCTCACATGAAGATTATTTCCTAGTTGTTCAAAATTGGGTGTATTTTACATATAACTATCCACGAACTTTCCTTGAAGAAATGTCTGAATTTCACAAGGAAAAATTCAGTATTTTATATGAAAAAAATGGTTCACGTTCTGTAGTTCCTGCATTTTGGAAAAGCATATCAGATGATGCTAAATACAAAATGGCAATTTGGATAAAAAATAACTATTATAATAGAAAATCTGAAAAAGAAAAGTTAGAAACCATTTCAGATGAACATTATTTTGATATACTTAATCATTGGAATCACTTTAGTCAAAATCCACCAATGAATTTTGTTGAAGATGTGTTTGAATCTATGTCAGAACATTTTGAAGAAAAATGGATTACTGCTTATAAAAATGTAGGTGCTATTGGTTCAATGAATAAATTCTTTACTGAACTAAGCGAAGGTTATCAAAAACTATTGACTGATTGGGTGTATGAAAATTATGATTTTGATACATTTGAATTAGGTGGTCGTGTAACAACTAATGAAGGTATTCTCGAATCTTTTTTGACTACAAATAAACAATTAAATGTAAACAACTTATCAACTCATTACAATGAGTATGATGATGAAGTTCTTTTAAGAAATTATGGCACGTTGATAGCTACTAGAAAAGGTAACGATATTACTATTAACAAAACTTATTTTTCTAAAACAACTTCAACGATAACAAATAAATTAAAAAATATGGCTTTAAATAAAAGAATTAATGTGAATTACGTTGATAAATTCGCTGATGGCGGTTTAATTAATGTTAAACATTCAACGAGAAATTATAAAGATACAGACGAGGAAATTAATGTTTATGAAGTTGATTTAGGTACTCTAAATGTCGGAAATAATCATACAACATCTCACATGATTACTGCTATTCAAGAAAGTGAAATGTATGATGATTTAATTAATGAATTAGGCAATATGATTAGTAATTCTGAATTAGTGGTAAAATATAAGGATAACTATGGAAATAACTATCGTACAGATTATGATTCATCAGAGTTTTATGATTTTGTAAAAAGAGATTCTGATGATGAATACGCTGATGGTGGTGGAGTATCAAAACTGATTGTTATTGAAAATCCATATAATGAAGAAGGCACTTTCTTTGAGCATACGGCTAAAGAAAATATATCTAAAATCATGAATGAAGTTTCATTTAGAAAATTTGGAAATGAATTTAGAAAACATATTAACCCTTATTTTACACAAGAAAATAATATTGAAAGAGTAAATACAGGCATTTCATGGTCTGAATTAGCAAGTTATATTATTGGTGATGGGGATTATTCAGTAAATGAAGAACAATACAATAACTTTATAAAGGCTTTTAACACTACTTATAACAAGAAAGATGATTCAACATTTGCAGGTGGTGGTGAAGTAGAAGATTGGATGGAAGAAGCGTTAGAATCTTTGATTGAAGAAACAGGTTTTGATGATTTGGAAATTACGATTGTTTCAGATGAAGGGGATGAATTTTATTGTTCTGATGGTGATGCAGAATACCGAGTATTCAAAACAGAAGATGATGCTCAAAGAGTGGCAATTCAACAAGTTCGTGAAGATTTAACAGAAACTCCCGAATCATTTAATAAAGATTGGTTAATGAATCATATTGATGGTCGTAGTTTCTTTGAAAATGAATTAAACGAAATGAATAAGCAATATGCAGAGGACATTAAAGATGAAAGTGATGATAATTATCCAAATCGTTTGATTGCAGAAATGGTAGATTACGGTATTATTGATTCGGAAGATGCATTTTCTATGAGTGCCGATGAACTAGCTAATTATTACATGAATGTTTTTGTAACAATGTTGACAGAAGATGCATTAAATCAAGGCAATGATGGATTGGATTATTTTGTTTCAAATTTCGGAGAAGAAGATACCTATCGAATGATTATTAAAAACAATCTAATTAATTTAGATGATGCTAGTGAAGATGCAGTAAATGTTGATGGTATTGCACATTTTCTTTCAACTTACGATGGAGAAACTGTATATTTGGATGATAATAACGTAGCATACCGAGTAAACTAAAAATATTATGGCTAAATCTACAAAAAATACATACAAACCATCATCAAGACGTTCTTATAAGCGTGTTGAAAAGATGGAATTGGGTGGTAATGTTTCTGAATTAGGATATTCAGAAAGAAACGAGTATATCGAAGAAAATTATGCTCCATTTATTACTGATGCTCAAATGATTTTTAGCATTTACGGTAGTGGTTTGGAATATGATTATAAAGCAGACAGAAAAGAAGTAGTAAATAAGATTATTAATTTTTACAATTCTAAGGCTGATTATAATGAAGAAACATTAGAACAAGATACAGTCTATAAAGTAAAGGATTGGGATTTAGTTCGTAGAGAATATGACCCCGAAACTGATGAATATTTTGATGATGTTGAATTGGAAATGATTTCATCTGATAATACTTATAATTTTTCATATCTAGGCTTGGTAAGTTTGAATTGGAGAGTTTATTATGATGCTGATTTTGAAAAATACTTTTATGTTATTATGCCACATTTAGGTGGTGATATTCGGGGTAATTACGGTAATGCAATAATCTTAGAAGGAAATGATAAAGATGAATTATTTTATCGTTTTTACGAGAATTTTGTTAGTGGTATGGCATCCATTTATTTTAAGTTCGTAGATGGAAGTGAAGTTTCTTTTGATTCAGAACAAGATAGTGACGTTTTTTCATTCCGTGTAAGTGAAGTATTCGAGCCTAAAGGAATGGCTAAAAAATATGTGGAAGATTTTGAAAAATTTGACAGTTGGAAAGGTGACGAATTTTTAGAAGAAACTATTGATTTGTATTTGATTCGTAACGGACAAACACCAAAAATGATGTCGGGTGGTATGTTAAAGGATGAAACACCAAGCGCATACATTCAAATTTTAGGCTACGATGAAGGTAAATGGATTGATTTATCAGAATTTGAAGATGGAAATGACGTATTGAAATACATTTCAAATTGGATGAAACAACTCAATAAAGAACATGGTGGCAATAGAGAAGAATATGCCGTTCATGATTATGAAGGATTTGGAAAATCTTTGTATGATGAATACATGGGAGTAAACGAGTTTGATGAAATCATTGAAGCCTACAAAGAATACGAAGATTCTGATTTTAATTCCGAAGTAATTTCTGCTTATATTAATGAAGTTGGAAAATCAAATGATTCATTAATTGATGTTATTCAAGAAATGCAGAATAACTATTTCGGTAAATATGATAGTTATAGTGATTTTGCTCGTTCTATGATTAGCGAAGGAGTTTATACACCTTCAATTAATGATGTTTACATGACTGATACCACTAAGCGAGTTTTAGCAGGTGAAGAAACTGATGCCAAGATTGATAACATGGGATTCAATGAAATGCTAGATAAAACAGAATTAGCAAAAACAAATTACATTGAAGAAAAAGAATCCTTAGAAAGACAAATTGATGAAATTCAAGAAAATATCTCAAACCTTAAAGCATTAAGAGAATTATCTAGTACAGATGATGAATATGAAAGAGTAACTGAATTAATTGTATCTAATGAATTGCAATTAGAAGATACTGAAAAAATATTAGATGATATTGATAGCCGTTATGAAGATGATGTAAGAAATGAAGCATATAATAACATTTACAATGAAATTTATGACCAACTAGATAATGATTTATCGGGATGGTTAGAAGAAAATGAAATGACCGATGAATTTGAAAAAAATTCTGTTGTAAGTATTGATTATGATGCTATTGGTGATGAAATATCATCGGATTACTTGGTTATTGATAATGATGGTGAATTATATTTCTTCAATAATTATAAAAAAGGTGGAAGAATTTACGTTACGAGTAATAAGCCGAAACATCAATATTATATCGTTGAGAGTGTTACCAAAAAATTAGTTTCGGGGTATGATTCAAAAGAAAAGGCTAATGAACAACGAAAATTGTTGATTCAAGAATATCCATCTATGAGATTTGAAATCTTTACGTTGGGTAATTTAGAGAAGAAAACAGATTTAGATGTTTACTCAAAAAAGGATTATGTTGAATTAAGTACTTTGGATAAAATTAAACAGGTTTCTGTTGATGCTTACAGATATGGTGAAGAAAAAGTAGGACAGGCAAATGAATTTTTGAAAAGACACGATGTAAAAGGTAGATTCAAACGTGGTGCAAGAAAAGTTTGGGATAAAACTAAACAAGGTGCTTCTTGGTTGCAAAGTCAATGGAGAGAAGCCGACTTTGGTGATGGTACAGGTAGAGCAAAATTTTTCGCTAATGGTGGTTATCTTGAATACATTGATTCTAAATACTCCGAAAAAGATGCAGAAAAATTAGTTAAGGAACTAAAAGAAAGCGGTAATTATCGTAGGGTTCAAATGAGAAAAAATAAAAGACCAACACATACTCCAACAGGCAAAGTTTCTAAAAGAGGAAGTGCAGGTATTTTTTGGAGAATTTATGCTGAACCATTATTCGCTGATGGTGGGGAAATAAATATTGGAGATGAAGTTATTTGGAAAGGTAATAAATACAGATTTGCCAAAATAACAGAGGATAGAGTAGCAGGTATGATAGATAAAAAATATCATTTATACTCATATAAAGTAGGTGTAGAAGATGCGATTTTAGATTCATTGAAAGGAGTAACCAAAGCATCATTTAATGATGGTGGTGGGGTAAATTCAACGAGATACAATTTGCATTTCAATTACAACCCATCCAATTTATCAAATGAAGATGCAGAAAATATTGTTTCAAAATATACTAAAGATTGGAAGCATAATAACGATTGGGATGAAGTTAGTTTTTATGTATTCGGTTTGACAGAAGAAAAAGCGAATGAATTAAAAGCAGAATTGAACGGATATGATACTTACAATGTCGAAATAGATGAAAGCCGTTACAATGATGGTGGTAGTGTTGGGGAACGGCAAAATATAAAGTACACTTGGAAAAAAGATGCGCGAAACGGAAACGACAAATTATATGTAAATAACAAATATGCAGGTATTTATTGGAGTTACAGAAATAAGGAGTTGGTTTGTGAAGGCGGTGATTATTGGATAACTTTTGAAAATGAAGTTTTTAAGAATGGTAATAAAACCAAAACATTTAACGACTATAAAGATGCAAGAGAATATGTATATTCTTTAATGAGAGGTCAATCTTACGCAGATGGTGGTGGAGTAGAATCTAGTGAAGTATTAACTATGCCAAGACCTGTTACTACACCTGCTCCTACTAAAACACCTGCACCAAGCAAACCCGATAGAAATAATCCATACAAACCTAAAACAACACCAAAACCGAAGGCATCTAAGTATGACTACATTTGGATTGTTGAATAACTAATTATTGGAAAATGAATTTACAACAATATAAAGAAAGATACTATGCAGGTAATGATAGAATGAATCCTGTGTTAGAAAGCAAAATCAAATCAAAGTCAACAATTGTATCAAACAACCCTGCTTTTCCAACATCGGATGCAAGTGGAAACGAATACAATTTTGAAGAATTGATTGCATATAAAAGATTTTTAGATTGTGTTGAACGTGTAAAACGTTATTCGGGTATGAATAACGTATCAAGCCAACAGTCTTTTATGATGTTGCAACAAAAAATGTTTCAAGCACTTATGCAAGTTAAACAGATTGAAGCACCACATAAAGAATACCTTGAAAAATTAGGAGTTAAATTGGTTATTGATGAAATGGAATTACCATCTAATGCTTTTAATTTTGACGCAAAAATTGTTGATATTGGTTCAGTAAAATCGGATAAATTTCAAAGTACAAGTAAAGAGCCTTCTCAAAATGAAATTCAAAATGCTTTTGGTGAAAAAGCTATGGAAGAATTTATGAGTGCTAATCAATACTTTCAATTAGAAAAAGATAAGCGTAGGTTTATAAATATGCTCATTCAAGGTTCTTCTAAAAAAGGACATTATATGTTTGAGTTGATTCGTGAGGATTTAAATAAAATTCATCCCGAACTAGCCAATTATTACGGTCTTATAATGGCAGTTAATGATTATTCTTATTGGGTAATTCCCGAAAGTTACCTAGAACAGAATTTTGATAATCAACAGTCAATGGCAGGTAAAGAAGAAATTGATAATTCAGAAGATATTCCTAAAATTAAAACACAAGGTATCAATTTCCCTGTCTTAGTTCATGAAAATATCAAAGGTGTTATGGAGATTTTTGGAACTCATGGATTGCCCGATGATGTGAATGAACAACAAATGATTATGGATTCTATAGATACATTGTATAATGAGATTTGGGATATTCGTTTGGGTGTTGTTGTTTGGGAAAAATTCATTAGTTCTTATCCATTTGAAGTATTTGAAGTAGGAAATAGAAATATTCAGCACTATATGTTCATGCGTATTTGTCAATTACCTGCTGATGAATTTTTTGATGTTGCAAGAAGCGTTTTATCAGATAGTCCAAAAGGAAAGAAATTCATGGAAGATTTGGCTAAAGACATTATTCAAGACATGAAAAAATCTAGTTTAGAAGATGTGTTTGGTTCAGATGATGATTATAATGATTATGATGAATATAAAAAGGGTGGTAGTGTAAATAAGTCAAAAAATGATGATTATGATGTTTATGATAATAGCCGAATGATTAAAAATCAAGCTAATGAAATCGAACATCATTCAGAGGAGTTAAATAAACAGGTTTCTAAGACAAGAAAAATTCCTTCATGGGTAATTGCTAAAATGGAACGTGCTACAACCGACCTTTCTGATGTTACTCATTATTTAGATGGAGAAAAAAAATTCGAGTATGGCGGTAATATTTCTGATGAAATAGATTATTTGGATAGACGAATTAATAGTCTTGAAGAACAATTAATTGTTATCAATGATGAAGATAAGCCAAGATTACAACAGACTATTTCACAATTAGAAGATGAGAAAAATTATCTTATAAAAAAAAGCAATAAAGAAGAAGGAGTTGGCACAGAAAAAAGATTTTGGTTTTTTAAAAATGGTGGAAATGTAGGTCATTTAAAGTATGATGTTGTTCCTTATCCTAAGTCAGATAAATATGTTATTATGACAAATGTATATGACGATGGTAGAGATGCATTGGTTAAAGACTTTATTCGTGATTTTAAAGGAAATCCATTGAAATTCGATACTATTAAATCTGCTGAAAAATATACTGAAAACATTAAGTTAAAACATCCTTTTGGTATGATGCCAAAAGCAAAATATGGTGCAATTTTAGTTGCTTCACAATTGTTTCAAAACAAACAAAATCAAAAACCCGAAACTCAATATGTTTACTATATTCCAAAATCAGAAGAATATCAAGAAACAGAAATAGTTCAAGAAATACCACAAATGCGTACAGGTGGGGAATTAAGTCAAAAAGATTTAAATGATTTGTGTGTTACGGAAATTATCGAATTATCCAATGATATTCAAGAAGTTTCTTATTATAAAACAATTAGACATGATTCTAATGATTCGGAATTGAAAAAGTGGAATGGTAAGTTGGTTATTGTTTTTAGGGATGATATTGAACAACGAACATTAAACGGCATCAATGACTTTATTTTAAGAGCCGAGCCATGTCAAGATATATTTGACCAAACAGTTCATTATTCAGAAGATAGACCTAAGTTGATTTATATTTATTTCCGAACAAATAGTTATACGGATATTGAATACAAATTTGGTGGTAAAGTATATGAAAACACTCCAAAAAAAATCAACTTGTCTAAAACAGACATGATTACTACATCATTAGGTGATTACGTTTTATATCTTGTTACAGAAGATTTTGTTTATTTTGTAAATAAATATGAGGGTGATGAAAATGCACAAGTAATTATGTATAACAAAAAAGGTGAGTTGGTAAGTGATAATTATTTTGCAACAAGTGAAATGTATGAAAATTTAGAATCGGAAGATGAATTTGAATACATACACCCCGATTTAATCGAATACAAAAATGAATTTAACTAAATATAGTAAAAATGGAATTTAAAAATTTGCCAAACGGAACGACTATTCAATTTATGTTTTGGAATGATGAGCCTGTAAATGGCGTTATTCTGAATCAATTATCTGAATCAAAATATGAAGTTGAAGTAAACAACAAGCTAGGAAAAGTTATGGTTGAAGAAGAAGATATTTTGAATGTAGTAGATGCAAATAAAAGATATGAATATATCCCTGTTAAAAATGAGGATATTGTAGAGGAAGTGAAACCTAAATATCATGGTTTGTTTGCATTAGGTGGAGAATCCGTTACAATGATTGAAAATATGCCAAATGAACTAACTTTATATGTTCCAATTTTTGAAGCAAACGGTAATCCTACAAGTGATGAAACAATTGAAGAAAGAGTTCGTTTAGTTAAACAACTGTTTAAAGAATATTTTGGTGATTACATTTCTCATAATTACGGAAGTAGCTATATTGATTCAGATGGAAAATTAGTGTTTAGAAAACATATTCAAGTAACCACTTATCCAACTGATGCTGAATTTATGCAATACAAACAAGAATTAATTTATGCTATTTCTCGTTGGGCGCAAGAATGGAATCAAGAATATATCGTTTTGGAATACGAAGATAAGACACATCATATTTTACCGATAGATGATTTCATGAAACGTGGTGGTGAAATATGGATTCAAGATGCTATTAGCAAAATGGAAAAGAAAGGCACTATTGGTGCTTTTGTTAAACAGGCAAAAAGAGAGGGCATGACAACTATTGAATTTGCAAAAAAAGTATTAAAAAATCCAAAAGGATATGCTTTAAAAACAAGACGTAGAGCCAACTTTGTTAAAAACACAAATCCCGAATTATTTCAATCATGAAAATAACAGAAAATCAATCTCGTAATTTATATGCGTTGTTTACCGTATTGTTTGCGATAAATCTAGGATATACTATTTGGAATTTTCACGAATCAAGAAAACTTAGATTAATCCAACAACGCATTGCAGAAGAAGAACTGAACAGATTAAAAAACGGTTCTAAAAAAGAAGAAGAAGGTCAATAAATAAAATTGACAAAAAAAATGTAACATTGACAAATATATTTTATTATATTTGCTTCAATGAACAGCATTATACAAATATTCCGATTCATATTTATAACGGTAATTATACTGCCTATATGGGTTTCTACCTGTATAGCAGGATTCGTTGTAAGTGTTATTTTACATTATTTATTTTCAAACAAATTAAATTCTGAACAAATATACCGCAAGAATATGCGTAGAATGTTTCGTGATTTTAAAAACGATGTCGTATCAATATTCATTTTTTATTAACCAAAAAAATCAGTTATGAGTGATTTTAAAATTAAAATGTATCACGAAGAAATGATGCAAGAAGAAGGTTTGAAAATTGCAGACCTTCCTGCAAAAATTCAACAAGCAATTAGAGGATTTAACGTATTAAAAAATCAATACGATAAAAACGAAAATCCTTCACAACAAGAATATAATCATCTTCAAAGTAAAGCTACTAAAATCGGTGATATGATTCAAGATTTTATTGAAGAAGAATATGAAGATGAAGATGAAGATAAAGATAAAGATTCATCAAAAAAAGAAACTTCAAATTCATCAAAAAAAGAAAATAATAAAAAAGATGAAGATGAAGATGAGGATGAAGATGAGGATGAGGAAAAATCAAAAGATAAAAAACCAAAAGATTCATCTGAACCTGCAAAAAACAGAAAAGCACCTACAGGTAAGTTTGGTAATTCTATGATGGAAAAGAAAATCCTATCCATTATGGAAGCTAAAGGGGAAAAACGTATTCGTATTTCTGATTTAGAAGCAATTATTGGTCGTGAACCCGACTATCCCGAACAAGTAGTAAATAACATCAAACTTCGTAAAGTATTCCTTTCTTCTGATTACAGATTAGTGTAAAATGAATAATCAAGTTGAAATATTAGAATTTTTAAGAGAAGTACAACGTGTTATTTCAAAACACGGTTTGCAAAAAGTACTTGGTCAATTAAGAAGATTGAAAGTAGATTCTAATAATGATATTGAGAAGAAAACTTGTGATTATATATTAACTGAAACTGCCCATCATTATCAGATTGATATTATTGACATTTTGACTTCTAAAAAACGTGGTTTAGTTAGTGAAGCAAGAAGAATGTGTTTTGCCTTAATGAAAGAACACCTGCCTGTTACTGATGAAGAAATTGGAGATTATTTTGGTGGTAGGTCAAGGCAATATGTAAACATGGAATTAACTAAACTACCTATCAATCAAGATAATTTAGCTACTAAACAGGAAATAAAATTTGTCAATGATTTTATTATGCTTACAACAAATGTTTTAAAGTATAAATCATCACTAAGTACGAATGATAAAAATGTAATGGATAATGAGTAAATTTTGGTTTTTTGAAAGAAAAGGCAGACCTACGCATAATGAAAAAAGAATTTGCGACAATTTCAATTCTGTCATTAGTGAAGGTAAAGTATCTGCAAAAGAAGTAGAGCAATATATTGAGGAATACGGTAAACCTATGAATGAAAGCGAACTAGATGAAATGTTCGGTTATTTAACAGGTGCGTATTCCGATGGTAAAAAATATCAATATGCTGATTCAGATGATGATTCAGACGATGATTATGATACAGACGATGATTATGATACAGTAGATGTAGATTATGAAGAAAGAACGTCTAATTCAAGTTCAAGTGAAGGCAGTAAAGACCCTGTTGACTTTAATCCATTTGAAGAACCTGTAATTGAAAGAAGTTACACGCATGGGTTTGCACCTAAAAATGAAAATTTAGATGATGAATCGGATTCAGAGGATGATGATGATTATGAAAATGATGATAAAGCAACAAAAGTTGATTTTTCAGATGATGATTTGAAAATGCCTTCCGATGGTGGAGATTATGACGAAGAAGAAGATATTCCCGAACCCGAATGGGCAAGTACAGGTGGATTTACTAATTCTGTTGATGAAGATGAAGATGATGAATATGATGAAGATGATGAAGATGATGATGGTAGAGAAAAATTAGGCGGTGATAATCTTCAAGATTTAACACCTGCACAAAAAAGAAAAGCGGCTGAAAAAACGGCAGATGCATTATTAAATATGTATTGTCAGTTTGCTCCTTTACCGTTTAAAAAATGGGCAAGTTTCAAAGATGGAAAAATTCAAAGATTAGTCTTTGAAAACAAAATTGACTTGTCAATGCAGTTGGAAAACAATATTACTGTAAAAGATTATATTGATGGTCATAACGAGCAAGTAGAAGAAATATTTAAGGTAAGTGATGAAACAAGAGAGGAAATTAAAGACCCTCTAGTTGATGTGCTACTTGAACAAGATTTAGCGTTAACTCCTACTCAAAGACTTTTGTTAGCAGTAGGTGGACACGTTGTTACAATGGGATTCTCCGCTTTTCAATTAGCACAAAATAATAAACAGGCACTCGAAGCATTTGAAAAATTCCATATTCAAATGAACCAACAAAAAGCACCTGTTTATCAACAAAATGAGCCTAATGTAGTTAGAGAAAGACGAAGCAGACCTGTTCAAGATAAAATCACTAAAGAAGAATTAGAAAATGTTAGAAAGTGGACAGACCCTACTTACGACCCCGATGATGATGAAATCATTGATGCTGAACACGACCCAAGTGTAACGGTAACAGAAGTTTATGATGATGAAGATTAATATTGTATTCTATGGATAGGAGAGAACCGATATTAATGTGTGCGACAGGCAAAAAGGGTGTAGGTAAAACCTATACTACTATGAACCTTATTAAAAAATATACAAAGGGCAATAGCAAAACAGGTAAAAAGCCACGGAAAGTTTTGATTTATGATATTAACATGGAGTACACCGATTTCAAGGTAATATCAGTAAAAGACATACCATCTTTCACAAGACAATCAAAAGTAGAAGTACGCAGAGTTTTGCCCATATTAGATAACGGTAAAATGGCTACTTTAAGTGATATGTTAGTCATTCTAAATCAAATTATTGAAAACTTTAGGGGTGGTATGTTAATCCTTGAAGATATTAACCGTTATTTGATTGCATCTAAAACAACCGATGTTATTGGTTTATTAGCTACAAACCGACACAGAGATTTGGATATTATATGTCATTTCCAATCATTATCGGCACTTGACCCTCGTATGTGGCAAAATACAACTTTTGTTAGATTTCATTTCCAAATTGATGATGTCAAAAGATATGCACAAAGATTACCTAACTACGAATTGTTCAAAATTGCTCAATGTTTAGTTGATTATAAATATTTGAAGAAGGGTGATAAGCGTTTCTTTTGTTATGTTGCCTGCGATGAAAACTACATCACAGGTAATTATACTAAATTGGATTTTGAAATAGCTTGTAATATGTTCCTAGAAAAAAATTCAAAGTATGTCAATGACTACCAAAAGAAATTCGGAAATGGAATAGATTCAAGAAATAAAGCAATTAAAATGCTCATAAAAGAATTACACGAAAAATACTACAAGGGAATATGAATCATAAATATAGAATACTTATAAAGTTTGCATCAAGGTCAAGACCACAAAAGTTTTTTAGTGGATTAGACAATATTTTAAGTAATCTTGGAGATTTAAACAACTTTTGCATTTTAGCATCATTAGATATAGATGATGTTTCAATGAATAATCCAACTGTAATTACCAAATTAACGGAATACGTTCAAAAATATCCCGAAAAAATAGTAGTCAAGTTTGGTAAATCAAAGAACAAAATAGATGCAATAAATCGTGATGTTAATGAGTTCAAGGAAAAATATGATTTTGATATTTTAATCAATTTTTCAGATGATATGCAATTCATTGAACATTCATTTGATGAAACTATTAGAAACAAGTTTTTTGTTCATTATCCCGATACAGATGGCAATATCTATTTTAATGATGGATATGTTGGTGATAGAATTAGTACAATGAGTATTATCGGCAGAAAATATTACGATAGATACAATTATATTTATCATCCAAGCTATCACTCCTTATGGTGTGACAATGAATACACAGATGTAGCAAAAATGAATCAAAAGATTCTATATTTCCATGAAAACATTTACAAACACAATCACCCTGTTAATGTAGGTGGGTTTATAGATGAACAGTATATTAAAACAGAAAGCTATTCTGAAATTGATAGACAAAATTATGAATCAAGATTAAAAAACAATTTTCAATAATGTATTACGGACAGAATAAGGAAGATGAAATAATTAATCAATTAATAATTTCAAGATATGGAAACGACTTTAAAGGAACAATACTTGACTTAGGAGCAAATGATGGTATTACTTTAAGTAATTCAAGATATTTTATTGAAAATGGTTGGAGAGGTGTATTAGTTGAAGCAGGTAAATTACCTTACCAAAAACTCATGAATACAATTTTACCTAATACAATCGCAATTAATTGTGCAATTGGAAATCAAAATGGGTTCTTAACATTTTACGAAAGCACTAATTTATTAGATGCCAATGATGTTGGTCTTGTTTCTTCTTTGGTTGCTGATGAAACTCAAAGATGGAGAAAAGCAGGTGTTGGATATTCTGAATATCAAGTAGAATGTTTTAAATGGGAATCATTCTTAGATAAATTTCATTTGAAAAGCCAAAACTTCGATATTATTAGTATTGATATTGAGGGTATGGACTATGATGTTCTTTCACAAATGAATTTAGAAGAATTAGGATGTAAGGTGCTTTGTGTTGAGTTCAATGGGAAAGATATTCAAAAGTACGTTGATTTTGCACAAAACCACGGAATGATATTACATCACCAAAATCCCGAAAACTTAATTTTCTTAAAATGAAACATTGTATTGTAAATTTTTCTGATTACGCATTTTTAAAAGGTCAAGAAAGATTGATTAAAAGTTTAAAAGATTTTAATTATCAAGGGGATATAATTACTTTTAATTCATTTGAACAAGTTGGTAGTAAATCTCATCAAGAAGTACCTTATCAATTTAAAGTATATGCTATTGAGAAAGCAAGACAAATGGGTTACGATGTTGTTCTTTATTGTGATGCTTCATTATTTGCAGTTAAAGATGCTATGCCTGTTATTTATCATATTATTGATAAAGGTTATTTAATGGAGTTTTGTGGTTTTAGTGCAGGTCAATGGTCAACTGATATTTGTTTACAAGAATTTGGATTAACAAGAGATGAAGCTATGAATGTTCCTATGCACTCGGCAGGGTTTACAGGTATTAATTTTCAGAATCAATTAGCAAATGAATTTTTCAATAAATGGTTAAAGTCAGCACAAGAAGAAATTTCTTTTCAAGGTGCTTGGAATAATTTACAAAAACAATGTTCCCAAGATGAAAGATGTTTAGGGCATAGACATGACCAAACAACGGCTTCAATAATTGCACATCAAATAGGTATGGAAAGAATTAATCCATATTTTATGCAATATAAATGGGAAGGAGTTCCATTAAAAGAGGAAACAATTTTTTATTGTCAAGGAATAATTTAATTATAAGTATATGAATCATCAATTATTAGATGTAATTGCACAAGCGCTTTACTCAACAAAAGAAACACAAAAAAATAGTTACGATTTAGGTCGTTATGTAGTTGAAAATAATATCGAAGGTGATATTATTGAATGTGGAGTTGCTATGGCAGGTAATTTTGCAACAATGATTTTGGGTGCTACTTCTTTGCCACAAGGAGAAAGACGTAAATTTTGGGGTTTTGATAGTTTTATCGGAATCCAATTAGCAGGTAAAAAAGACACTCAACAAGCAGGAATTGGTGATATTACACATAATACTGATGTTCCTTATGAGGAATTATTAGTGTCAAGTGGAATTACTTCTCACTCAAAAGAACAAGTGATGAATAATTTAACGAATTGGGGGTTATCTAAATACAATATTGAACTTGTTGAAGGATGGGTTCAAAATTCAATTCCGTTGGTAAATGAAAGAATTGAAAAAATATCCATTTTACGTTTAGATATGGATGTTTATCACCCTACAAAATTTACTTTAGATATTTG
>JACCDJ011119801.1_pt1 | contig 16027 bp, 9 predicted proteins | sample 7444481 | NCBI WGS metagenome assembly JACCDJ01 (sample SAMN15323435, study PRJNA562643) | freshwater metagenome | isolation source: river surface water | place: USA:Blue River Watershed | collected 2017-08-15 | reverse complement strand
CCAATTTGAGTTCCATTATATTTTCCACCTCTCGTTTTGCCTTCATATATTCAATATACTCATTCACCTTTTGTTTATCGTGCATCAATTCTTCTAAACATTTTTCCACAAAGCCATATGATAACCCTGCATATTCCTTTTTATTTGAGACCTTTAACAGCTGATTATTCACCTGGATTTTTGATGCTAACAAATTCTTGGTATGCATATAAGAAATAATACTCTGGCTAAGTGCGTGTCGATGGTCTCGCAATAGTTTTATTTTTTCGTTTGCCATTTTCAGCTGGGTCTCTAAATAAATCCATTTCTTTATATCTTCAATAAACACTGTTTTATCGTCTTTTACTATTGACATAATCTGTTCTATAATAGTCTACTATAAAAAGTCGTCTGTCATAACGAACTAGATACCACCTGTTGAGGGTCTCGAAATATTTATTGGATAGACCAGTTTCATAAGTAAATAGAAATTTGCTAAAATCATAAGTATCAGCACAATATTATAGATACATATAATCCAAACATATACATAGATTTCATTGAATATATTATTAAATAGTTGTTTAGTGAACTTATTAAGCATTTCCTTTATTTCTTCTTTTTTCAAGAAGTCAATACAGGTGTCATATAAGTTTTTCATTATTTCGGGTATATAGTTTAGTAAAATATTTTTGGTCTCGAAAATAACTTATTATGCGTATATTTTCGATACTAAAAAATGTAAAAAATAATATAAGAGAGCATAGATAACATATAAACCAAAATTATGGAAGATATCTACCAACCAAATGAAACGTTTGACTTTAATAAATTATTATTATTGACACCATCCAGTTTGAATGGCGGAAACTATTTTATAAAATTTAGAATAAATGGCAGCCCACTCTATATCCAGCCGCCAAAATGCAAGACCAAACAAGCTATCATAAAATCTGGCAAACGCATATTTTGTGACCTAATGTTTAATAATGAAAATGAGGCATTTATTGAATGGATGGAAGCTTTAGAAACTTATTGTCAGAAAAAGTTATTCGAAAATAAAGCAAAATGGTTTGAAAGTGATTTAGACGAACACGATATTGAAAACTCATTCACATCTCCACTCAAAGTCATTAAATCCGGTAAATTCTACAGTAGTCGGATTACCATTCCATCTCTTTTAGGAACCTGTAATCTAAAGGTCTATAACGAGGATGAAGAAGAGGTTAATATAGACAATATAAAGGAAAATACAGATATAATGACTATTTTAGAAGTGCAGGGTATTCGTTGTTCAGTTAAGAGTTTTCAAATAGAAATAGAAGCAAAACAAATAATGATATTGAGACCTAAGAATATGTTCGAGAAATGCATATTTCGGGCATCTAAAGGCGAAACATCTGCCCCTATTGACCAACCAACATCAACCCTATCTGAAAATGTTGGGTCTCACAATACTTTAGAAGAAACACCTATTATCGAACAAGAAAATATAGTTGTCACTATTGAAGAAGCAGGTGAAGGAGCACCACTACCACCACCTCCAGTTGTTGAAGACCCACCTGTGTCTCCACCAATAGAAGATGCTAGTGGAAATGATGTGGCGGAAGTAGTTTTAGAAGAGGCGCCAACAGTTCCTGAGCCAGCTATTTTAGAAGTCGATTTTGATATTAATACTATTCCGACAGATGATAATATGGAAATAAAGGAGCGAAATATGATATATTACCAGATGTATAAAGAGGCGAAACAAAAGGCAAAACTGGCCCGTAATATAGCTATATCTGCTTATTTAGAAGCAAAAAATATTAAAAATACATATATGTTGGATGATGCCGATGATACAGATAGTGATTTGAATAGCGATGATTATCAGAATATGAATGAATTTTAGGAAATATGGGATTATTGGGTCTCATTATTTTTAGGAAAAAGAGTTTAAATTAATGCATTTTTTGATAAATAATTTTATCACCCGTTTATATAAACAGATAATGTTCAAAGAAATTATTAGTGGTTTTAGCAAGTTTTTTACTCGCGATAAAGTTATCATATTCGTAGCTTTAATTATTTTAGCCTATGCCTTAACATATTATTCTAACTCCAAATCCGTCGTTAGTGATAATATGGAAGACGGATCTAAAGGTGCTGAAAAGAAAGAAGAAGCCCCTGCTGCTCAACCTGCCCCTTCTCAAACCGGAGGATACAGTCCACAAGCCGTTGCTAACCCAGCTGATTTATTACCAGCCGACGAAAATAGCCAATGGAGTGCATTGAACCCATCTGCTATGAACCGTGGTAGCATCCTTGTCCCTGACAACTTAGATGCCGGTTATCATATTGGACAAATCTCACAAGTATTGCGCAATGCTAACCAACAATTAAGAGCTGATCCTGTTATTCCAAAGGTTGATATTGGCCCTTGGATGCAAAGCACCATCGAGGCTGACCCAACTCGCAGACCTTGTGATTTGGCTTAGACAAACCAATAAACACCCACTATCATTATTTTTTATATTTTGCTATAAAAAATAACACCTTATTGTAAGTACAAACACAAATGACTACCCATACATTTCCAAATGGGTTTAGACTTATATATGAAAAACCAACAAACAACCTAAAAATATCATCTATTATTGCCTTCTGTGATTTAGGGTCTGCGCACGAACATCCTGATATGTTTGGGGTCTCGCATTTTATAGAACATATGTGTTTCAAAGGCACTAAGCAAGTCAAGGTCTCAAAAAAAATATTCGAGACCTTTGATAATGTTGGAACCTATTATAACGCATCTACCAATAAAAGATATACACAATATGATATAAAATGCAGCGATGACAATGTAGCCAGCTCTATTCATATGTTGAGTGATATGTTGTTGAATTCTATTTTTGATAAAAAAGAATATGCCAAAGAGCACCAAGTTGTTATAGAAGAAAACTTGCAGGACAGTGAAGATAGCGAGAGTAATATGAGTGATGCATTAGAACAAATGTTATATTCTGGGTCTCCATTTGACCATCCAATTGACCATATTAAATATCACAAAGGGAAAAAGGCGCTGCAATATGATGATGTATTAAAAGCATATAACACATATTATGTTCCTAGTAATATTATTATATCAGTGGTCTCGAATGTTCCTTTTAAAAAGGTAATATCTTTCCTCGAGAAGAGCTATTTCACTACAACAACCGGCCATCCAGTGCCTTGTTTAGAATGGCGACCTTTAGCTAATTCATCTAATGGTCCCGAATATATTTATTTGAAAGGTAGAGAAAAAAATGTATGCTATATATCTATTGCATTCAATGTGTGTAATCAATATGATATTTCTAAATATGTGCTCAATTATATAAGGTCTCTACTTGGCGGTCCGTTCAGTTCGCGTTTATTTATGACCCTGCGTGAATATAATGGTCTCACATATAGCATTGATGTCGACACCCAGTATTTCGAGGTAGGCGGCGATTTCACTATAACCACGGTTTGTGATGATGACAAATTAATCAGGAATGGAGACCATAAAGGGGTGCTGCCTCTTATTATGGGAGTATTGAGAGACCTTGTTTTGAACGGGGTCTCAAAATCAGAATTTGAAATCATCCAAAATTATATTAAAGGCAAATTACTTCTTGCACAAGAAGATAATACTGTTGTTGCAGAACATAATGGTGAATATATGCTGCTTTATTCAAAGACAAGCGACTATGACTACACTCGTTATGTAGATGTATATGATAAATATTATAAACCAATGACACGAGATAGTGTGCACGCTACTATTAAAAAGTATTTCACAAAAGAAAATATGAAGGTCTGTATTGTTGGAAATGTAAATAAAAAAATGGTGCAAACTGTGTGCGAAAAAACCTGGCCATAATATAAATGAAGTTCTGGGATATTTTAGGATATGTTGTAATTATTTTTATGATATTGGCTATACTGTATGTGTTTCTTGACACAGATAGTTTCCAATTAAAATGTGTGGTCTCTACTATTGACGGAAATAAATACTGTGTTCGTGAGCGCGATAATGTGCAAACAGCGAGCGATTTATTAGCAAAGGTAACTGTGAATATGCGGTCTCTTGTAGACTACGTCCATAAACACCATCCTGACAATGAGTTTGTTAAGCGTCTGTATGCCGGGTTTGACCCAAAGAAAATAAATGAGACCTTGCCAACAAGTGTTTATACTGCATATAGTGAAAACAAGGGTGAGAAACTGGCATTTTGTCTCAATGTAGATAAGAAGAATAATAAGCATTTGATTGACGAACACACCCTTACATTTGTTGCTATTCACGAGTTGAGCCATATAGGGACAAAATCTATTGGACATAAGAGCGAATTCTGGGAGAATTTCAAGTTCTTGCTACAGAATGCCAAAGATGCCGGTATACACGACCCAGCAGATTACAAGAGTGCGCCCCAAAAATACTGTGGGATGACAATTAAAGACAACCCTTTTTATGATGCATAGGGTGGCGGGTCATTGCGCTAAAATGCTATATTTTCTATATAACATTTTATTATATATTATAGTGGAGAGATGACAGAAAGTGAGACCCCATACATTCTTTGGTTCAAGGATTGTTCCTACAAAAACAAACATTTAGTCGGCGGAAAATGCAGTTCATTAGGCGAATTATATGTCCTATCGCAGAAAATCGGGTTCCATATTGCAGATGGGTTCGCATTAACCACCCATTTTTACGATGAATACTTGAAATATAATGGTCTAGATGAGACCATCCCGAAGATGCTTGAGACCCTTGATGTAGAGAATATTGAGACCCTAGATAATGAATGTGAAAAAATAAAAGGTCTCATTACTTCTGGTTCATTTAGTGAAACAATGGTCTCAATGTTAGAAAAAGAATATACCGAATTATGCGATATCTATTTTGTGGAACTTGTCGAAGTCGCTGTTAGGTCTAGTGCTATTGCCGAAGATATGCCCAACGCCTCTTTCGCCGGCCAACAAGACACGTATTTGAATATATGCGGATTTGACCACTTGGTCTCACATATTAAGTTGTGTTTCGCCTCTCTGTTCAATAGTCGCGCAGTCTCATATCGCAAACGACACAGCATTCAATACCACGATGTGAAAATCAGTGTTGCCGTGCAAAAAATGGTGCGTTCCGATTTAGCTAGTGCAGGTGTCGGGTTCTCACTAGACCCTGAAACTGGGTATGATAAAGCAATAGTTATTAATTCGTCATTCGGACTCGGAGAAATAGTTGTATCTGGAGCAGTAAAACCAGATGAATATATTTTGGATAAGCGGGTCTTGACTTGTTTTTCAGGAGACCCTATTATTATGAAAAAAATCGGGGATAAACAGACCAAAATTGTATATCACGATGTAAATGGAACCAAGGAAACAGCCACTAGTCTTATCGAGAAAATCAACTTCAGTCTTACAAATAATGAGGCTATTACACTTGGTAGATATATATTGTTACTGGAGGAGAATTATTCGCGCCTATTTGGTAAAAAGATGGGTGTCGACGTAGAATGGGCGATTGATGGGTTTGATAAGAATATTTATATTATCCAGACCCGTCCGGAAACAATCCATAGTTCAAGTGAGACCCTGAAATTAGAGCGTTATATTTTAGATGAGAAGGGACCATTGATTACTAAGGGGGTCGCTGTCGGTGAAAAGATTAGTAGCGGGAAAATCAAGATATTACATAGTTTGAAAGACCATAAACAGTTTAATGCAGGTGATATATTAGTAACTGATATGACTACTCCTGACTGGGAGCCACTGATGAAAATATCGTCGGGAATTATCACGAACAAGGGCGGACGCACGTGTCACGCTGCGATTGTTGCCCGCGAACTCAGATTAAACGCGGTTGTTGGGGCAGGAAATGCCACCGAGGCATTAGTAGGGGTCGACAGTGCAACTATATTTTGTGCGGATGGTGAAGAAGGTAAAGTTTTTAATGGGTCTTTGAAATATCATATTGAGACCATTAAAATAGATGGAGACCTTAAATTGCCAATTAAGATGATGTTGAATGTCGGTAATCCAGAGTCCAGTTTCAGCAGTAGTCTTATTCCTAATCACGGGGTAGGCCTCGCTAGACTAGAATTTATTATTAGTAATTATATTAAAATCCATCCATTAGCACTTTGTAATTATCCAAAAGTGAGACCTGATATAAAGGAAACTATTCATAATATAATTGGAGACCACGATAACGGTAAATGGTATTTTATCAAGAGGTTGGCTCGTGGTATATCCAAAATAGCATCCTCATTCTATCCCAATGATGTTATTGTTCGTTTATCCGATTTCAAATCCAATGAGTATAGGAATTTAATCGGCGGAGACCTGTATGAACCGAATGAGGAGAACCCGATGATAGGTTGGCGTGGTGCATCCAGGTATTATTCGGTTGAATATGAGAAGGCATTTGAATTGGAATGCGAGGCTATTAAATATGCCCGTGAAGAAATGAAGATGGATAATGTGATTGTTATGATACCCTTCTGCAGAACCCCGCTAGAATGTAGTCTTGTTATCCAAAAAATGGCGAGCTACGGACTCGTTCGCGGGGTCGCGGGTCTCAAAATATACCTGATGTGTGAAATCCCGTCCAATGTGATTGAAGCAGATGAATTCAGTCCTATGATTGACGGGGTCTCTATCGGTGGAAATGACCTGCTGCAACTGACACTCGGGGTTGACCGCGATAGTGAGCGCATAACTTATTTGTCAAATGACGAAAACTTGAGTTATAGACGTATGATAAAAATGGCTATTCAGACATATAAGAAACACGGGGTTAAAGTCGGGTTCTGTGGTCAGCAACCATCAGACAGTATTGAATTCTGCCAGTTTTTAATTGATGAAGGAATAGACAGTATTTCGGTAACTCCTGATAGCGCACTGAAGACATTAATGAACCTCGGGAAATAATGCGGGGGGTTCTTTATATCATCTTTATATTTATATTATTTTATGAATATAAAGACCAATGCCCGGATTACATAAATACCATTTTCATAGTTGGTTTACGTGGTCCTACTGGTAAATCACGTCCGCTACCATTAATATTGGACGCCAAACCTATATTAGACTTGACTGTTGATTTATTTATAAAATCGAACACAGGAATTAGAGAACTGCACGACAAAATAGGGACCTGGGTAAATCCTCCACGTTTCAGGGCAACCACAGTATCTGCATATACCTTTAATATGTTTGCATTATATCCGAGTTTAGAAAGACAATTAATAAAGGTCTGAGTGAATGCACCAATATATGTTTTGAGACCAGTGTCGTATGCATCGGCACTTGTTTGAGGGTCTTTACATCCGCTAATAGAAATAACAGCTGGATTGGGGCACTTGTTTTGGCTAACTAAACCACGTCTAAATTGGCCGGTTGGTAAATATTCGAACCCGTATTGGAGATCGCATACACTACCACTATGGCAACTATCAAAGATTAGCATAGTCTTGCATTTAGAATTCTTGACTATATTGTAAATAATATCGTCGCTAATGAGACCCGATGTTGCGAAATCCATAGGAACGATGACTTCATCGAGACCATCGGCTTCATCGCGATTACCGTCGCGAACTTGAGACCCGTGGCCACTGTAATGAAACCATATTTCACTACAGTCTTTAGAGCCAGCAATGAGACCGGATAATTGGGCTAATATGTTGCGGGCAGTAGGTTTAAGCGCAGGGTCTGCATTATCGTCAGTTAGTTTGACTATATTAGATGATGAATAACCATAATAGGTTGTTAATACAGTGGATATGTTGTTGATATCATTGATACATCCATTTAAACGCGCAGTTGGTTCGCTTAAATAATTAATTCCGACAAGAACGGCTTTTTTCATTATTAACTATATTATATATTTTATCATTACACAAAAATAAAGGTAAAATATATAGAAAAAGGAATGGATACAACTAAATCAAATGTTCCTCTCGAAAATGGATATACACAGTTGAACAATAATATTACGCATACTAGAGGCGCGGATATAAATCATCGCCTATATAAATTTATTCTATTAGGCAGTGATGGCAAAATAGAAAAAATCATTGTTTTTTCGAAAGGCAAAATAGGTCTCGATGATATATTTAGTAATACAATGGTGCAAGGAATAAAAGACAACGACATACCTATTGTTTTTGCAGATTATATGATACACAAAGATGACAATATTTCTACTATAAAAAAGAAACTGATATTAACCCTTGGTAAAAAAACAGTCGCATACGATGAACTATATATGTTTATAAATGTTGAAGAAGATATTAAATATCCCGAATTATTTGGGTCTTTAACAAAAAGTGGGTCTAATGAAGTAGGCGCGCAGATAGTAGAAAGAATAACTCACAATTATAACATAGCAATCCCTCCTAATAAAAACACCGAGACCTACACATATAATGAGTTTGTTGATTTATTTGGAGGAAGACATCGGGTAGTTCATACTATTCCATTTGGTCTCAAACCATTAGAAAAACAGGATAATTATTTATTTAGTGGATACCCGTTCATCAGAACCAATGATGACATTGATGAATATAAGATGGCCGCTTTTGAAAATGAATTGCTTATGAGCTATCCTGCTATAATAGACAATACCGTGTATTTTACAACGGCATCTAATTTATTCAAATATATTGATGACAAAGATATTGATCGAGAATTATTTGTTAAGGCCTATTTTCCATTTTTATACAAGAGTTCTATACTAACTTACTCTGAGTTTACAACAAATAAACAGAAATTAATAGAAAAGAATAATAAGATTTTGGATAAGAATAGTGAGACCATTTATAAATCGATTGATGTGTTTTATGAGACCTATTATGAACGAAAAAGCGACCTAAAATATTTGACAAAAGGTATTAAAAATGCTGTGCTGAAAATAAAGTCGAATATGAATATTGACCTGCAATTAGATGTTATATTCAAAAATCTGCATTCAACTAAAAATATACCCTTTATTAAATACAACTCAGGGTCTCGTCAAGAAAATATTTATAGGCTTTATACCCAGCAAAAAACAAATGATGGCAAATTTATTCCATACTTACCTGAAGCTCAGGTTATTAAATTATCACGCGAAATAGGTAAGCCAAAACAAATATCTCTTTATATTCAAGAAAACGAGAACCAACCAATCAGTATTGTCTTAAGTATTTTAAATAATGGCGACCTTATTGTTAGCCTGCAATTAAAATTCGCGCTTGATTATAATGTATTAAATAATAGTCTGATAAGTATTATAAATCCAATCACTGAGACCATTAATGGATATTTGGAAAAAACAGGGTATGCTATTCCACATATTCGAGACCTAATGGATGACCAAATAGAGGTTATTGATATGGAATACTATATTGAATACAACTTGGAAAAAGAATGGAACTTATCTAAAATGATAGGATGTATTACAAGTATTTTTGATGTGAAAAGCAATGCCGGGATTGAAGGTAGTGAAATGGTATTTAAACGTGTAGAAAATTATAATGTTATGGATGCACAACAGCAAATGATAAAGAGTGTATACGACGAAACCGGTGATTATGGAAATGTCGTGTATGCATTAATTATGAACTATAAGCTCACCCAGCAAGAGGCAGATAATGTGTTGTTGAACTATTTGAATGAGCATAGAGAAATACAGGGTCGGTTTATTGACAATCCGGGGTTCAAGGTCTCAATACAATTTTTAAAAAATGATAATAATATTGCTATTTCAATAAAAAATGTGAGCTCGATGAAATATATTGAGACCCTGAATATTTATTTCGATAGTATATTACGTATTACACAAGAACCCAAAACAATAGCAAATGGAACAGCAGGTATATTTGATATATGTAAAAAGGCAACTAAGGTTGATAAAGACATTGATAAGCCACATATTGAAAATATGATTACAAATACAATTGTTGAGGCCCAAGTTCAGAAACCAAAAATCCAACCGATTGCTATTGCATTACAAGAAAATATTGATGTGAGAGATAGTGACGATGAAGATAGCGGTGTTATTGAGGGTGAAGCATTATTTTTTGATAATGATGAAGATGAAGACAGAGGTGTTATTGAGGGTGAAGCATTATTTTTTGATAACGACGACGAAGACGAAGGAGACCGTGATGTTATTGAAGGTGAAGCATTGTTTTTTGATAATGAAGAAGAGGAAGAAGAAGACAGCGGTATTATCGAAGGCGATGCATTGTTTTTTGATAATGAAGAAGATGAGGATGAAAAGACAAATAGTTCAGGTAGAGACCGCAGTCCCAGACATCCAAAATATAGTGGAGGTGATGGCACTCCTGATAGCAAGGGCAGCAATTATATTATTAACCCTGCACTGAAAAAGATGAAGCTGAAAGACCCATACTGGATATATTCACGATTAGTGCAAAGAGACCCAAAACTATTTTCTAGTGAGGAAGCCGGAGACCCAAAATATGAAGGCTATTCCCGTATTTGTGCGTCAAATATACAATTGCAACCAGTAGTATTAAACCAAAAAGAGTTTGAAAAACAAGACCCAAAAACATATAATGATTATGTTAAATACGGGACAGATCCAGATAACCCAAATTATTATATTTGCCCTCGCTATTGGTGTCTATTAAACAATACTGCTATGACAAAAGAAGATGTAGAAGCTGGAAAATGTGCCAAACAAGGAAAACCTGATAAGATTATTCCTCGCGGCGAAAAATTTGTTCCACCTGATGCATTTGTATATGAATTCAATAACCCAAAACAACATATGGATGATAAAGGAAACTATCGGCTACATTATCCCGGGTTTAAAGTCGGAAAACATCCAAAGGGGTATGCTCTACCGTGCTGTTTTATTAAGCCTAAACAAAACTGGGAGCATAATCTAGATGCGACTGATGATGATAATGGTAAAAAGAAAAAAGTTAAACGCAAAAGAGAAAAGAACTTGGCATATATTATTAGTAATGAGACCTTTCCTATTAAAGAAACAGGCCGTTATGGATATTTACCTCTGTCCGTCCAGAAATTTCTGCAACACGATAATAATAAATGTAGCACGGAAGATAATGCCGCTATTATTAAAAGTGAAACAGACTGTTTATTGCGTTATGGAGTAGAACAAGTGAAAAACCAATCTTTTTTGGGGGCGATTGCTGAATTCTATTCATATAAAAATCAAATTTCACCAGTGATTAGTGTGGCAGATTTTAAGGCACATTTAACAAATGGCGAGACCATTACATTGGATAAATATGTTCGCTATTTTAATGGTTATTTGGTCTCAGTGTTCAGACCCAAAACATATAATGTAGACAGTATTGAATACTATAAATATGAAGATACACGGTTTTATAAAAGTATTGACCTACATAATGAATATCAGGTGGATTTCTTAGAAGATACAATTGCATCTTATGAGAATTTTATGCGATTTTTACAGGGAAACGGAAATATAATAGACCATACTTATTTATGGGATATAGTGACAAATGAAAATCAAGAATTATTTAAAGAAGGTCTCAACTTGGTCATTTTAGAAATAGTAAATAATGATATAACAAATAATATTAAAGTTGTATGTCCTACTCATTCGAACAATAAAAAATACTATGACCCTAGAAAAGAGACCCTTATATTAATTAAATACGACGACTATTATGAACCACTTTATATGTATAATGAAAAAGACGGTAAAATAACCACAACGCGTTCATTTAATAGTCATACAGCAATGAAAAATATTAAACATATACTGAACATTATTGAAAAAACAAATAATAAATATTGTGTATCACATCCGAGCCTTCCAAAGGTCTATAAATTTATCAAAAACATCGGGGTTGAAGACCTTTTTACAAAAGTGAAAACACTAAACTATAATGTTGTGTATCAAGTTTTGAATTATCAAGGTAAAGTAATTGGTATAGTTGTCAGTGAAGAAGGGAGCGAACAAGATAAAAAAATATATGTGCCTTGCTACCCATCTGCACAAATACAACAAATGGACGATATTGATGAAATATTTATTAACGAAACAGCTGATATATGGACTGATTATAATACTACTATACAAATGTTGAATAAATTGCATAATGAAAGTTCGGGTTATATTCATTCCAAACCAGTGGCAAAAGTGGTAGATGACGGAATTATTGTTGGTGTTTTAACACAGACAAACCAATTTGTTATGATAACACCCTCTATTGAAAACACGGTATACGATGATTTAATAGTGGTTAATAGTAGTAATTATATTATTGCAGATAAAGTGGTCAATACAACAAAAACAGTAGATAATGAGAGGGTTATTGAAATCAAAAAAATAGAACTGGAGACCCAGTTTTACTATTTGTTTCGCAGTATTATACGCGAACTATTAGGTAAATACGAAAACAAAGAATTCCGTGATAAAATAGTGGGTCTCTATAGTAATAATAAAATGGAGTATACAATAAAGCTGAAAAATATGATTAAATATTTATCGAAAATGGTAAATGGTAAAATAGAATTTGCGGAATTTGATGAAAACGTATTAATGGGTCTCGACACATTAAAATGCAGCCTCGATAAATGCGGAAATGTGTCATATTGTTTTAAGAAAACAAATGAAGATAATAGTTGTGTGTTAGTAATTCCCAAGTATCATTTGAGCAGCGGGGCTGATAATAAGTTTGTGTATTATGCAAGAGTTGCAGATGAATTATTGCGATATAAACGTATTCGCCTGTTTATGCTACAACAAAATAATTATTTGAATATAACAGACACTAACTATAAATTAGATGATGATGAGTTTATTTTATTACAATCGAATATTAATAATGGGTATTTAAAAGGGCTTGTTCCATACAATACTGCGGCGGAAATAGTGAATACGGCATTTAATACTGCTGGGCCACAAATAAGTCAAAAATATAGCGAAGAACAAGTCAGTATTGAAGAGCAATATCAGGATAATAATGATAACAATATAGGCCAATTAAAAGAATTTGTAGTTGAATGTATTAAAGAAACCCGCGATGTTATTGGAAACCCGCAAGACAGTATGTGGAAGAGAATGTTCCCTAACAAAACCCGCGAAATAGTATTCAAGAATAGCTCAAATAACTGCACATTCTTTGTTTTAATCTATATATTCCAAGATAAATATGGAGTTCCTATTTCAGTACAAAAAATAAAGGAGACGATTGCTTTCGGATATAAAAAGCTATTGTCTACTTATAAGACCGAGATATATAAGACCCTGCGAAAACAAGGGAAACGAAATATTGTGGATAGTGTTGAGAAAAAAGGTGTTGAGTTAGATGCAATCATAATGAGTGAGGAGTATTATTTAACAGATCTTGATATATGGGTTTTTGCGGTTGAAGCCAAGATGCAGATTTGCTTGTTCACTAAAAATAAATTAAAAGGTCTCGCAGATAATCTTGAATGGCTGATTTTGAATAAACAATATAATGAAAAGCACTATTTTATACGGTCTCCACCAGTAAGCGATGCTAGTAAATATGGTGCATACAATTTGATTTATCCGGCATATTCATTGGCAGAATTACCCACATTCGAAAATACTGTGCAAAACATTGTTAGTGGTAAAAATAAAGACGACCTACCACACATCCAAAGTATTTACCAATATTTGGAGAGTGTATAGATCTCAAACAAAAATGATATAATTATTTATAAAAATATATAATTATATTGCATTGACCGGGAATCGAACCCGGGACATATCGTTGGCAACGATATATTTTACCACTGAACTATCAATGCGAAATCCGGATTGCCGGAATTGAACCAGCGACCAATTGATATCAAATTGCTTACTACAACTACAGTCAATTGCTCTACCTCTGAGCTAAATCCGGATAAGTAGCCAGGCACCAATGAGGTAGTATGCACAAGCTCAGTAGTATTTGTATATTTGGCTTTATATTGTTTATTTGTTAATATATATCTTTTCGTTTTTGTATATAAAGTGGTCATCATCTGTATGGTCATTGCTATAATCAATAACAAGACCGCAATTCTGTATTTCCTGTGTATCCAATGTAATTTCAATCTCGTAGAATTTCTTTAACCCGTGCTTCTCATAATACATAGACAAACATTTATATACATAAGAATTGACCATATGAGTATCGCTTTTATATATTGAATAATATTTTGTCATTAGTTTTCCTCGTTGCAATTCTAGTCTATTATCCACACGAAATAAAAAATATAATATTTTCATTGATTTATTATATTTTTACACTATTTTATTTTTTATATCTTTTTGTGTCTTTTGTGTTTATAATCCCATATCATAATCATCATCGCAAATGCCGTGTTGATTTATTTTAATATGCTGTATATTATTCTTGATTTCAATATTATTACGAGAACAATTCTCAGTTTCTTTTTCTCCTATTCGGAACATATTCTCTATAGTATCCTCTTTATTTTCAATATTCGCCTCCGCATCATCCATATTCTCCACTTCTTTCATATCCATCACCAAATTAAATGCATTGGTTCCAAAATAACCTGTCTGTCCCATCATAACAGTTGCTGACACTGCACGCATATGGTCGAACTCCGCGTGTCTTGCTGCATCCAATAATACTTCGGTATGAACCTCAAATGTCGATTTTCCAATAGGGCCAATATCATCATTTAATATACCCGTTCTATTAATAGATACCATATCCTTAGTATTTGTCATTCTATCACACAAGAGACTTAGATGATGATAATCAATATAGACATCTGAATGTTCCATCACTTCTACAAATTCATTATATATCATCTGGCGGGCAGCCTGTATTCCAAGCACATCATAAACCTCTTTAATATCATTGCTGAATGTTCTCTTATAATCGATGAAATCTATTGCGAATAATTCTAATAAATTAGTGCCTGTTGTATCTAATATCCAAGTATCCTTTGTCACAAATTTCCCGTCTTCTTTTACTACTGTATTTTGCAATTTACGAGGCAATACATTCTGTATTCCTGATATACCGCGCAATACAATGTTGTTCAATAAACTATCCTGGAAATTCTTCAATAAATAGATTTGGTCTGACTGGTCTAATGTATCTGGAACACCCCTGCGTTTGCCCTTCATAAATATATCCGCATTCGTCTTAATACGGAATACCAACTTATCCATATTGTAATCTGAAAATACACAGTTTATATCAATACCATACGGACTATTTTTCAACGCAAAATGAATATCATCCATTGTTATATTCTTATCCAATAATAATTCTGGGTCTATTTCCATACGAATAATCCATTTTGATTTCTCTGGCCCATCGTCATCTTCTCTAGGACCTCCATTGCATTCTTCCATCAACTGTTCGAACTGGTAAAACTGTTCCATTAATACCTTGTCCTCTTCTATTAATGTATTCTTATCATTTGGATCAAAACATATCTGAACTGACTTAACAACATCCACCAATTTTGTATATTCCAACATATTTGAATATCGAATTGCCTTGTCTTGATCACACTGGTCAAGTGGTTTCAAATGCACAGTTGCAGACGGATTTTTTGGCGTACTTGTTAATCTGAGGATTTCTTCAATTCTTGGCACACCACGGGTCACATTAGACTTTGTACCGTGGCCTGCCGAATGAAATGTGTCAAAAACCGCCACTGCATTTCTGCAGTCAAAAGTTCTCGTGTCTTCAACAGTTAAGTCATAAGCATAGTTCGTTGTATTTGATACTTCTTCGATTGATACAATTTTGTCAAATTCCAAGTCCATCATCCTGTCATCGCGAGGTTCCATCACAACTTCTCCAGTCTTACTATCAGTATTTGGAAACATATTATCATCAAATCTACTATAAATGAATGATGGTTTATATGTATCAATTATTTCTTTGGCTCGTTCTTGTTTTCCAGCTATTTTTGTGTTAAGTATACTACATAATTTCACAGCTTGAGAATGAGCTATACAAATTTGATATGGTTGATGAAAATTCTCAGGTAATGTGCCTCTGTTATTAGATGTTGGCATTTT
>JACCDJ010821967.1_pt1 | contig 16051 bp, 15 predicted proteins | sample 7444481 | NCBI WGS metagenome assembly JACCDJ01 (sample SAMN15323435, study PRJNA562643) | freshwater metagenome | isolation source: river surface water | place: USA:Blue River Watershed | collected 2017-08-15 | reverse complement strand
CCATAGTGCGCAACCTTACTCGCTACAATTGCGCCATACGACCCTGCAGGCGCCTGTAGCTCAGTCGGATAGAGCAACCGCCTTCTAAGCGGTAGGTCGCAGGTTCGATTCCTGCCAGGCGCGCATTGATTGCCGAAAATAAAACTGGGCAGCCCACCGAAGTGGACTACCCAGTTCTTTTTCTAAGTGGTTACTTATTCATCTTTGCAATCTGTGCCTTTGCCTTATCAAGGAATGAACCTGATAGGACTACGTATCCAAGTTTTGGATCCGCGGCAGAACATGCTGGAGAAAGGATGTACTCGGCGAGCTGCTTCACAGCTGCTCCACGAGCCTTATCCGCGTATGAAGTTTCAACGAGCATGTAGGAGATGATGCCAAGTGTGTATGCACCAGCAACCTTTGTACCGTAGTCGTAGGTCACAATTCCATTTGCATCTTGGCTCGCTTCACCTAGGAACGCTGAGACTGCGCCAGAATCTGGATATGTGAAGTTTCCGGATGCATTGCCGATATAAGCAGCGCGCAGGCCATAAGCATCTCCCCAATTCTTCTCAGCGTAGGTAATTGAGTACTTGGTCTTTGCAGCAAGTGTTGCAATACCTTGTGACTGGTTTGCTCCGACGATGCGACCAATGTTTCCTGCAGCGTTGATGTTGCCCGGGAAAGCTGTTGTGAAGGCGTCGTTAGCTGGCTTATTCCACACTGTTGGTGCAACACCGTTGAGCCAACGTGTGAAGTTATTTGTTGTTCCTGATCCGTCTGCACGGAAGATTACCTTGATTGGTTGGTTTGGAAGTGTGTAGATAATCGACTTTGTACCTGTTCGAAGAACTACAGGGTTTCCGCTCTTATCCTTTACTGCATTTCCCTGTGCATCTTTCTTGTAGACAGTTGTCGTTACTGAACGATTGTTATCTGCAGCAATTGCAGGGTCATTCCACTTAGTGATTTCGCCTGCAAATATCTTCGCCACAGTTGTTGGAGAAAGGTAGATATCTTTCTTTGCAGGAAGATTTACAAGTACAGCAATTGGAGCAGCCACGACTGGAGCATGGAAGATAGTCGAGCGCTTTGAGGCTGCTGTGTGTGCAGAATCTGAGAACCAGAAATCACCAATTTTTGAATCTGAATTCTTCTTACCGGTACCTGAACCAGTTGATGTGTAAACATAGGAATGGTCTGTTGCCTTTGCAAAGCCTGCTTTACAAGCCTGGAGAAGTGGGTCAACGAATGATGCACCAGATCCTTGAAGATCTACTGCGTGTGCTGGTGTTACAGAAGAAACTGCAATAAAGCCGGCGATGACTAACGCCTTGGCCTTCTTTGAAAACTTCATCTTTTACCCTTCGATTGACTAATGTAAGTAACCCTTACGCGAGAAAAGGTAGTCAGAGGGCGTTACTTTTGAGCCACCAGAAGGTAAACGTTGAGGTTCTAGAAAGTGAACAAATGGATTTAGCCGAAGCGGCCAGTGACGTAATCCTCAGTACGCTTATCTTGAGGTGACGAGAAGATTTTGCTTGTTGGGGCGGCCTCAATCATTTCGCCAGGACCGCCGTCAGATAGGAAGAAGGCGGTGTAGTCAGATACACGAGCAGCTTGCTGCATATTGTGTGTCACAATGACGATGGTCATTGACTTTGCGAGTTCGGCAATAGTTTCTTCGATTCTAAATGTAGATCCTGGATCAAGGGCCGAACATGGCTCATCCATAAGCAAGACCTGGGGTTCGACAGCAAGTGAGCGCGCAATACACAAACGCTGTTGCTGGCCGCCAGAGAGCGCGCCACCGTGTTCATCAAGGCGGTCCTTTACTTCATTCCAAAGACCAGCGCGAGTAAGGCAGGCCTCAAGCAGATCATCAGTATTGCTCTTCTTTAATTGTGCAAGCTTCAATCCCGAGAGAACATTTTCACCAATAGTCATGGATGGGAATGGGTTTGGCTTCTGGAAAACCATACCTACACGTAAGCGAATCTTTGTTACATCAGTACCAGGTGCATAAATGTCTTTACCATCAAGGAGCACTTCACCTGCCATCGCAGCTGTTGGAATAAATTCATGCATACGGTTGAGCGTGCGAATAAATGTCGACTTGCCACAACCTGATGGACCAATGAGTGCAGTGACAGTTCCAGCCGCAAAGTCGAGAGTGATATCAGAGAGAACATGTTTCTTTCCAAACCAAGCATGTACCCCGCGGGCTTCAAGACCAGTTCCGAGTAGTGATGTTCCTGGCTGAGACACAGTGCGAGCTGATGCAACGCTAGCAAGAGATGCAGGCTTGGTTTGAGATGTAGTCATCTGTTGATCCTTCTCGTGATTATCAAAGTTATTGGTCTCAGTCATTGTGCTACGCAACCTTTCTTCCGCTTAAGTAGCGTGCCAGTCCAAAGAGAATGAAGATAAAGCTCAACAACACCAGCATTCCGCCCCATGCACGGGCAAATGCTTCTGGAGTGCCACCAGTGAGGAATGACTTCCAGATGTAATAAGGAAGTGAACCCATCGCGCCTTGAGTTGGATTGAGGTTTGTGGAGTCTCCGCCGCCGGAAACCAGCAGCAGTGGCGCGGTTTCGCCAATAATGCGCGCGATTCCCAAAATGATTGCAGTAACAAGTCCACTCTTTGCTGCAGGAAGAATGACGCCAGCGACTGTTCGCCATTGCGTTCCACCTAGCGCAACCCCAGCCTCACGGAGTTCATTCGGAATCAGACGCAACATTTCTTCAGATGTACGAGCAATGGTCGGGATCATCAGAATTGTAAGAGCAAGGGATCCCATAAGCCCAGAAAGTTCCTTCGTGACTGGATAAATCAGACTAGAGAGAATAAAGAGTCCAGCAACGATGGATGGAACCCCAGACATCGCTTGTACAAGGAATCTGATTGGACGAGTCAGCGAGCCACGAATTTCAGTGAGATAGAGAGCAGTAAGAACTCCGATTGGAAAGCTAATGATGAGCGCTCCACCGACCATGATGATGGTTCCAACCAGCGCATGCAAAAGTCCTCCGGCACCGATGGGATCGTTTACCGAAGCTAGCGCCATATCTTTTGTCAGTAGTCCCCAGTGCAAACCTTTATAGCCTTTACTGACAACGGTAGCGATAATGCTGACGATTGGAATCAGAGTGAGCACAATTGCCATGATGGCAAAGACTTTGAGCAAAGAATCTTTTGCGGCGGCGCTTCCGCGCTTGAGGTAATGGAAACCGAAGTTAAGGATCAGAAGAGCAAAGAAGAGAGAAACAAAGAATCCCAGCTTTCCGTTGAGGCCGGTGAACTTAACGGATGCGCCTGCTAGACCAAAGGCTGCAAGAACAATCATCAAATCTTCAAGGCGATCGATAAAAGTAGGTTGCCACGGTTTACGAGGAGTTGGGATCACCGTTGTCATCGACCCTTTCCTCCAAAACGATTAATCAAGAAGTCCGCAAGGGCATTAACGAGAAGTGTAAGCAAGAAGAGAATAAGTCCGGCAGCCATCAAGGCATCGACTTCGTAAGGGCCGGCTTCTCCAAACTTTAGAAGAATGAGTGAAGCCACATTGCCGCCGGCTCCGAAGAGGATTTGCCAGTTAATCTGATAAACAACGTTGAGCACTGTATAGACCGCAACTGTTTCACCCATGGCGCGACCTAAACCGAGCATTGCTCCACCGATGATTCCGCCGCGACCGTAAGGAATAACAACTGCTTTAATCATCGCAAGTTTTGTAGCGCCAAGTGCGTAAGCGGCTTGTACACGATCGAGTGGGGTTTGATCAAAGATTTCGCGAGAGATAGAAGTGACGATTGGGATAATCATGATTGCCAGAACTAGCCCTGCAATGAATGGCGAGCGCTCAAAGATTGGTGTTGGCACGTCAAAGAATGGAATAAAACCAAGATATTTATTAAGGAGCTTCGCCCAATACTCGGCAGAGGACATAAAGATAAAGAATCCCCAGAAACCAAAGAGGAGCGAAGGAAAAGCTGCCATTAAATCGATAACCGAAATCAGGAATTTTTTAACGCGTCCATTTGCGTAAAAAGTTAGATAAAGAGCGCTCAACACCGAGATTGGAACGCCAACGAGAATCGCAATGAGCGCACACAACATGGTGCCGATGAGCATTGCCCCGATTCCAAATTTGGAATCTACGATATTTCCAGATTCATCAGTAACTACTTCCCACGCGGAGCCAGTGATGAATCCAAACTTCTCTTCAGCCAAAATGTGCACACCCTTGATTGATAAGAAGAGAGCAATTAATCCCAGAATTACGAGTGAGGCCATTCCACCTGTCGTAACAACTGCGCGGAAGACCTGATCTGAGCGACGTGGCTGGGTGGTAATTTCACGTGGGCTAGGTGGTGCCACACGCTCCCTGAGCTCAGATGCCATGGGCAGATAATGGCTGGAGTTGAGAGTCGATAATGAGAATGTAAGTGAACTCCAGGTGAACGAATGGTGAAATCAGCGGTCAAGCGAGCGCTCGCCTAATCGGTACCCTTACCGCCATGGCGACAGAGCTTCCACACCTGATTTGGATTGATTGTGAGATGACGGGGCTCGATTTGGGCAACGATGCCCTCGTAGAAATTGCCGTGCTGGTCACAGATTCCGACCTTAACGTTATAGGCGAAGGTGTCGATGTGGTTATTCGTGCAACTCAGGCTCAACTCGATGCCATGAATGACTTTGTCAGACAGATGCACACTTCATCTGGCCTCATCACCGAGATTCCGTCTGGAATTTCGCTTTCGGTAGCTGAGGAAAAAATTTTGGAGTACTTAAAGTCTGTGGGCACAGAGCCAGGAAAATCTCCCCTTGCTGGCAATTCAGTCTCTGTCGATCGCAACTTCATCGCACGCGATATGCCAAAATTAAATGAGTACCTTCACTATCGCACCATCGATGTTTCATCGATTAAGGAACTCGCTCGCCGCTGGCATCCAAAGACCTATTTCGCGTCCCCTGCCAAGACTGGAAATCATCGCGCTCTCGGCGATATACGTGATTCCATCGCTGAACTGGCGTATTACCGCCAATCTCTCTTCGTCACGCCTGCCAACAATTCGACCCCTGAAGAGGTAAGCGGGTAAAGTAAGCACCCTGCACAGCACATGGTGGGCGTAGCTCAGCTGGTAGAGCACTCGGTTGTGGTCCGAGATGTCGCGGGTTCGAGCCCCGTCGTTCACCCCAATTTTTTCCTCGCACTTCTAGACCTACGAGAAAGAGGCAGACATGATCTTTGACGTAGTTGTTGAAATCCCAGCGGGATCTCGTAATAAGTACGAAATCAACCACGAGACCGGCGAAGTCCGCCTAGATCGCATGCTCTTTACCGCTACTCGCTTTCCCCACGACTACGGTTTTGTAAAGAACACTCTCTCAAATGATGGCGATCCACTCGATGCGCTCATCATGCTCGATGAACCAACTTTCCCCGGCTGCGTAGTTTCATGTCGCGTTATTGGAATGTTTCGCATGACTGACGAAAAAGGTGGGGACGACAAACTCTTGTGCGTTGCCGCCGGTGATATCCGCAAGAACAATCTCAAAGATCTCTCAGATGTGCCTAGCTACGAACTCGATGAAATTAAGCACTTCTTCGAGGTCTACAAAACTCTCGAGCCAGGTAAAGAAGTTCATGGTGGCGATTGGGTGGGCCACGATGCGGCAGAGGCCGAGATTAAGGCTTCTTATCAGCGCTACAAGGAATCACATTAGGAAATGCAGTCGCTTAAGACTCAAACGTGGGCAACTCCCGCATCACAAGAACTGATTACTCGAATCGCTTCGCAGGTAGATACCAAAGCGGGCGCTGATGTTCAGAAATGGATCGAAGACTTAGCTCAAGAAAACCATCGTCTACACGATATTGAGGGAATTAATCTCAACCCAGCAACAAATATTCTTAATCCTCGCGCCGAGAAATTGCTCTCTTCAGGAATGGGCTCTCGCGCGTCTCTTGGTCACCCTGGAGATAAATATGAGACCGGGCTCGGAGCAATTGAACAAATTGAAATCATTACTCAAGAACTTGCCTGCGAAGTATTTGGCTCCACATATGCAGAATTTCGTGTTCCATCTGGAGCCATAGCAAATCTGTATGCATTTATGGCTACCACCGAACCACATGACACCATCATCGCTCCCCCACCATCTATCGGTGGTCACGTAACCCATCACAAAGGTGGATCAGCGGGTCTCTATCGCCTCAACACTATTTCTGCTCCAGTTGATTCAACTGGCTACACCATTGATATCGATGCGCTGCGCAAGCTTGCGCACGATGTAAAACCAAAGCTCATTACCGTGGGTGGTTCACTCAACTTGTTCCACCACCCAATCGCGCAAGTTCGTGCAATTGCTGATGAAGTTGGCGCCAAAGTTCTCTTTGATGCCGCACATCTCTGCGGCATGATTGCAGGCAAGGTCTGGCCACAACCACTTGTTGAGGGTGCGCACTTAATGACTTTCTCAACCTACAAATCACTTGGTGGTCCAGCTGGTGGGTTGATTGTCACCAACGATGATGAAATTGCCCAGAAACTCGATGCGATTGCTTACCCTGGCTTAACTGCAAACTTTGACGCAGCAAAGACTGCTGCGCTAGGAATTACTCTGCAGGATTGGAAATCTGTTGGCCGTGATTATGCGCAGATGATGGTAAAAACTTCACAAGCGCTTGCTCAACACTTGCAGAACTTAGGCGTAGATATTTTTGCGGCTGACAAAGGCTTTACTACCTCACATCAGTTCGCAATTTTGGCAGCTCCTTATGGCGGTGGCCAGAAAGCTGCTCGCCGCATGGGAGATGCCGGGCTACTCGCCTGTGGAATCGGATTGCCAGTCGAGCCAGTTGAAGGTGATCTCAACGGACTTCGTATTGGAACTCCTGAAATCGTACGAATTGGAATGAAAGTTGAGCATATGCAAAATCTTGCTGGTTTTATCGCTCGTTCTCTAGATTCATCATCTGATACAGGTGCAATTAAGCGTGAAGTAACAGAGTGGCGCAAACAATTTAGCGGGGTCCACTACACAGTTGATTTACCTAACTAACCGGCAGCTTCTGTGTTGGGCATTTTGCCAAGATTGCAACCATCGCCGATTTTTCCGGAACAACTACCCAGAGCGAGTACTTAGCCTTCACGGCAATTTGTTGTGCCACGTATGCACATCTAAAACTTTTTAGCGGTGGAAGCCACGTTGCGGCATCACCATCACCCTTCTGAGAATTAAGGCGCCCCTTTACCGCAAATAAGTTGAGCGGATCATTTGCCAACACTCTGCGCTGTTCAGCACTCAACTTAAATGCTCCTGTCTGCCATGCATTTGATAACGCAACAACATGGTCAATCTGCACTTCCATGCTAGAAATATTTCCACGCACAAAATTAATGGTCTCGCCTGAATATCTATCAATCAGAGTCCCTGACTCCACAACGCAATCACGCGTTTTGGCTCTAAATACAATCGAAGTTAAATCTCTTTTTAAAATATCATTTCGAGTATCGCAACCGTTGCGATCTACATCAGCCCAGGCAGGACCAAATTGCGCGCGCGAGTAACCAGTCTTAGGCGCACGACCCTTCACCGGCAAAGTCTCAAGTACCGATATAGCCAGACGATCTTGCGGTGAATCTGCCGAAGTCGGCATAGGGGTAGACCCGACCAGCAGCGCAGAAAGTACTAGCGCTATCCGTATTTCCCAGCGAGACATTTCACTATCTTTGCCCGAGAGATGTGGTTAAACAAGGTCTGCCACGCTGGTAAGGTCTGCTCTGCATTTAAGCGTCCCGCGCTTAAATGGGTTGTTAGCTCAGTTGGTAGAGCAGGTGACTCTTAATCACCGGGTCGGGGGTTCGAGTCCCTCACAACCCACTTATTCCATTTAGCTTCTTAGCCAGTTCCGCATAGGCAGCGTCAAATTCAGGGCTAGCAATCTCTTCTCTCCATCGTCCACTGGTCGCATTCTTTGGGGTCAGCTCCTCCTCAAAAAACTTCCTCATCTCTGCACTATCAGCAAGGCTCAAGAAATTGAGAAGCGCCTTGTAACTCTCTTCTCGGTTATGAATTGCTAGATCTTCAAGGGCAATTGTGATTTTTTGCTTCGCTGGAATGTGTTGGAGCGCCTTGTGTCCATCTGTCAGGCGCTTTTCAATCCACGCCAGACCCTCCATGGGAGTCGTTGGCCCCCAATTCTTTGTAAGAAGTGAAGCGATAACATCTCTGGGATCGCGAACCATGATGATGAATAGAGAGTTAGGAAAAAGCTTGAGCAATTTATCAGCCATCGGGATATTCATTGGAGTCGTTTCTACCCAGTACCTCTCGCTTCCCGCTTGGTATTGAAGAGCGATAAATCTCTTCATAAATCGGCGAGCAGCCCAAATTCTATTGAGCTTTAAATCTCGACGGAGCGACTTCATAAGGCGTTCTAAATTCTCTTTAGATATTCCCGATGTCAGACCTCTTCCGTGCGGCGGGGGCGCATCAATATCCCACCACTTTTTCCAAATTTGATCGACAAACTCCAACCAAATTCTTTCTGAACGCTCACTCTCTTTTTTCTTCCGCTTGCGATAGGTGCGGAAATTAAGAACAGTTACATTTGTCTTAGTTCGTGCTACATCTTCATCGCGGCCAAACACGACATCCAAGAGTCCAGATCTATTAGCCAAAAATTTAATTTCAATTGGAGTGCTCGTGCGCACATCTGGGTGCTTGCCAAGTAAGTCACCCATAACAGTTGTACCGCTTCTGCCGGTTCCACCAACAAAAACTGGCACTACTTTGTGAATTTTCGGAGACTTTCCCATTTAACAAGAATATCGCCCTTACAAAAAATTTCTGCCTTTACAGTCAAGGCATGGCGGCAAATTTCATCCCAGTATTCATTGGAGGTACTGGCAGAAGCGGTACAACAATTCTGCTCAATTTACTAAGTCGCCATCCAGATTTTCATGCCAGTATGCCTCGTGAAATCAAGTATCTGACAAATCGTCATGGTCTCATCGATCTCACATTTACTCGACCCCTCAGATTTGAAGAAAATCTCAAGTCCCGACGCAATAATTTGGCAGCACGAGCGCTTCCACTATTTGGACAGAGCAAGCTATCGTCATGCGAGAAAGAGATGTTCGGGTCATGGTGGTCTGAATTAGGCAAAAAGGGATTACCCAGAGGTCTGGAACAAGGAATTCCTCGTGAAGTTTTAGATCGCGAATTTCAGAAGTTTAAATTGGAATTTAAGAGTGACCGAATGTCTGCTGCACGAAATCTCTTTCAATCTCTCTCACTTGCGCAGATGATTGAATCACCCAAGAGGTACTTTGGCGATTCAACCCCAGTGAATATGATGCAAGCCGACCTAATATTTCAGTTACTTCCTGATAGCAAATTTATTAGTGTCGTTCGAGATGGCCGTGATGTAGCTTCTTCAGTTGTGAAAGAAAAGTGGGGCCCAAATAATCACTTTGAAGCGTTACGATGGTGGCAGAATCGAATCTCAAAAGCTCATTTAGCTTTATCAAGAATTCCGACTGACAGATTTATTGAGATACGCATTGAGGACCTGGTCATTCATGAGCGAATGGCAACGTTTGAGAAAATAGTTTCGTTTCTGGATCTAGAGAGCCATCCTCGATTAGAAAAATTCTTCACAAATGAAATTTTGCCTGACAGGCTTCATGCTGGACGCTGGAAAACTGAGGTAGCTAACCCTAAGAAATTTGAAAGACGATATCGAGAGATACTCCAGAAACTTAAAGCTCAGGGAATATCTATTAGTGAGCTTTAATCAGCCAGTAAGAATTCGGTAACCGTTAATCACGATAACTGCGATTCCAACCAAAATTCCGATTTGTTTGCGCGGCAATATAACCACGATGCGAGCGGCGATAGGTGCCATTAAACATCCGCCGAGGGCAAGTCCACCAACGATTGACCAATCAATATCTAAACGATTGATATTTGCAAGAAATCCAACACTCGCTGAAACTGCCACAATAAATTCTGCCGCGCTAACTGTTCCGATAATTTTGCGCGGTTCAACAGTGGTCGTTGACATCATTGTCGGAGTGACGATTGGACCCCATCCCCCACCACCCGATGCATCGACAAATCCTCCAGTGAAACCCAGGTATGTCAGGTAACGCGGATTGGTGAGCTCAACAGAGGGCTGGGGCCCCGTTGAAGGAAAAATATTTCGGTAAAGAAGTAAAAAGCCAAGAAGTAGTAAAAGAGTAGAGATAAATATCTTTGCGCTAGATAAATCTATCCATGAGAGGAATGTTGCTCCCAAGAGAGCTCCTATTCCCCCGGGCACTGCCAGTTTTAGCAAGATTTTCTTATCAACGTTTTCAGCATGCCAGTGGGAGACACCAGATACGAGGGTCGTTCCTATTTCTGCGGCATGTACTGCTGCAGAGGCAACTGCAGCGGATGCACCTAAGGTGAGCAACAAGGTCGAACTAGTAAGCCCAAATCCCATTCCCAGAGTTCCATCAATTAATTGCGCAAGCGAGCCCGCTAATGCAAAGAAAATCCAATTCATAGAAGCCTCTCCATAATCATCTTGGTATTAGCGTCAATATCTGCAGTCCCATCAAGAATGAGATCAGGTTTCGTAGGACGCTCATAGTCTTGGCCGATTCCGGTGAAATTCGGAATCTGCCCATCCTTAGCCTTCTTATATAGACCCTTTGGATCACGAGATATACAAACATCTACTGGCGTATCGACAAATACTTCAATGAAATCGCCCTCTTCAAATATAGAGCGTGCACGTAGCCGGTCTGCTTCGAAAGGGCTGACGAGAGCTGTAATCACTATGAGTCCAGCATCAACCATTAATTTGGCAACTTCGGAGACACGACGAACATTCTCAGCGCGATCTTCAGGCGTAAATCCAAGATCCACATTAAGCCCCATACGGAGATTATCTCCATCAAGCACATAGGCATGCATGCCAACTGCATGCAATCGCTTTGCTAATTCATTTGCAATTGTTGATTTACCTGATCCGGAAAGTCCAGTCAACCAAATTGCTCTAGCTTTCTGGTTCTTCGCGCTCTCGCGAGCAGCCTTATCCACCTCATATTCTTGATATGTGATGTTTTCGCCACGGCGTAAGGCGTGTCTAATCATTCCTGCGCCTACAGTCTGGAAATTGAGGCGGTCTACAAGGATAAAATTCCCAAATTCGCGAGATTGTGCGTAAGGCAAAAGGGGTAGAGCTTGATTTGTAGCAATCTCAACTTCACCAATTTCATTCATCACAAGAGTGTTCGCTGATATGTGCTCACCAGTATTCACATCTATTTTGTGGCGAATCTTCGTCACCATCACAGGAGTCTGCATTGGACCCGACATTAACAAATAAGAGCGAGAGTGAATGAGCGCGTCTTCGTTAAACCAGACAACATAGGCATTAAAGCGATCAGAAGGGTGAAGTTCCTCACTTGAGGAAAAAATCAAATCACCACGAGTTGCATCAACCTCGGGCTGAAGAACAACAGTCACAGCTTTACCCTCTGGAGCTAGCTTCTGATCTTGGAAGTCATAAATGATTCGACTCACTTGGGCAACCTTATTGCTTGGGAAAATTTTTACTTCATCACCAACTGCGAAATCACTTTCATGGATGGTTCCACTCACACCTCGAAAATCATCAGCACGTGCGATCGATTGCACGCGCATACGGGCATTTGCCGACTTACTTTTGGCAGGCTGCCACGATTGAATTGCTTCTAGAAGAGTTGGACCTTGATACCACTGCGCTTGTGTGCTGCGCTGAACAACGTTGTCACCAGCTAGAGCGCTCAGTGGGATGAAGTGCACATCTGTGAGGTCGAGTCGAGCAAGTGTCTCTTCGATTTCAGCTTTAATATCGCGATAAACACTTTCTTGAAAGCCAACCGCATCAAGCTTATTTATTGCAACTAAAACTCTTTCAACTCCCATGAGTGAACAAATCGTGAGGTGGCGAAGGGTTTGAGTCCGCACACCCTTTGTTGCATCAACTAATACAATTGAAATCTGAGCGCGTGATGCAGCAACAGCCATGTTGCGTGTGTACTGCTCGTGCCCTGGGGCATCCGAGATAATCAAACGTCTTCCATCGAGCAGTGACATCGATCGGTATGCCACATCAATTGTGATGCCTTGTTCGCGTTCTGCTTCGAGTCCATCCGTTAAGAGGCTAAAGTCTATTTCGCCAGCTGGGATAGTTGATCCAGCGCGACGAACTTTGCGAGTCGTATCTACAGTGTCATGTGGAATGCTGTCCGTCTCCACCAGAAGGCGACCAATCAGAGTGCTCTTGCCATCGTCAACGCTGCCGCAGGTAAGTAAGCGAACTACGGGAATCTTCATTAGAAATATCCCTCGCGCTTCTTCTTCTCCATGGAATCTTCATTTTCGCCATCGATAAGACGAGTCGCGCGTTCACTCAGTTTTACTTGAAATACTTCTTCGACAACTTCTTCAACGTTGGTCGCTACAGACTCAACGGCTGCTGTTAATGGGTAGCACCCTAAGGTTCTAAATCGAACGCTCTTGACTTCGGGCTCCTCGCCTGGGTTGAGCTGATAACGCTCATCGTCAACCATGATCAATTGCTTTCCACGCTTTACAACCGGCCGCTTTTTTGCGTAATAAAGTGGGTTGACTTCCACATTTTCGAGCGCGATGTAGCGCCAAATATCTAGCTCAGTCCAATCTGAAACTGGAAAAACACGCATGGTCTGGCCCGGTGCAAGCCGTGCATTATGAGTGCGCCACAGTTCGGGCCGTTGTGTGCGAGGTTCCCAACGATGTCCAGCTTCACGGACGCTAAAGATTCTTTCTTTTGCGCGTGATTTTTCTTCATCGCGCCGTGAACCGCCAATAGCAGCATCAATTTCGTAGAGATCAAGGGCCTCTCTCAACGGAACTGTATTCATGACTCGAATGTATTCAGAGATGCCAAAATCAAAAGGATTCATTCCTTTAGCGATGCCCTCCTGGTTTGAGTGGGCTATGAGAGAGAACTTGCCTTCAGCAACAATCCGGTCTCTAAAGGTAATCATCTCTTTGAAGTTCCAGGTGCTGTCAATGTGAAGCAATTTAAATGGGATAGGCGCCGGGTAGAAAGCCTTCTTCGCTAAGTGCAGCAGTACCGATGAGTCCTTGCCGATCGAGTAGAGCAAAACGGGATTTCGAAAAGAGGCCGCCGTTTCGCGGAAGATTTCAATTGCTTCAGATTCAAGTGACCTGAGAATCTCAAGCTCAGTCGACATGGATAAAACCTACAGGGCTCTCTTGTGAAAATTCATAGAAATATTACTTCTTTTCAAATTTCGGTAAGTGAAGATCCAATTTAATCGAGATTAGTCGGGTTGCAATTACGACTAACCCTCCCACAATTGCCGCAATATTGTCGGCAAAACCTAGGCCGTGAAGTGCGACATAGGTGGATGCACCAATGAGAGTCGAGGTGCCAATGGTTTCGCGGTGGAGAAGGACTGGCTCTAATTGACAGAGTACATCGCGGACTAATCCCCCGGTTACCGCAGTAATTACGCCAAGAAATATTGCCCCAAACCAGACAACATCCATTTCGTACGCCAATTGAGTTCCCGACATGGCGGCAACAGCTAACCCGAAGGTGTCCATCAAAAGAAGTGTTTTCCCTATGTGAGTGACGCGACGAAAGACTAGAGTGAGAATAATTGCAGCTATAACGCTGAGAACGATCCATGGATCAATAATCCAGACAGGCCGAATTCCCAAGAAAACATTGCGCAGTGTTCCACCCGAAAGTGATGCAACTGCTGCGATAAAAGCTATTCCTCCGTAATCAAGACCTTTATCTGCGGCAACTCGAGCCCCCACCAAAGCAAAGGCGAAAGTTGCGAGTAGATCCAAGGTCAACATCAGGGACATAGGGGTAAGGATAGGGAATTAATTAGGGCTCTGCACAAAACTGCAAAAATGTTTCATTTCCGTCACATTTTGCGTGTTTATCTATCCGAGCCTGCTGCGCTTGCGTAGAGTTCCGCGCATGCCAAAAACAAAAGGATTGAGTAAAGATAAGAATTGGTGGCGCCAGGCTTCTGTTTATCAGATTTACCCTCGCAGCTTTGCCGATTCCAATGGAGATGGCATCGGTGATCTCAAGGGAATAACATCGCGGATTCCTTATCTAAAATCTCTCAATATTGATGCCGTTTGGCTAAGTCCGTTCTATCCATCTGCTCTCGTCGATGGTGGGTATGACGTAGATAATTACCGCGATGTTGATCCTAAATTAGGGACACTTGCAGATTTTGATGAGATGCTCGCTGGGCTCCATAAAGTAGGTATTCGAGTTTATGTAGATATTGTTCCTAACCATTCATCAAACTTGCATGAGTGGTTTAAAGAGGCGATAGATGCAAAGCCAGGCTCTAAGGCTCGCAATCGCTATATCTTCCGCGATGGCCGAGGTAAAAAAGGTGAGTTACCACCAACCGATTGGGTTTCACATTTTGCCCCAAGCGCATGGACGCACGAATCTGTCATGGGTGGAAAACATAACCAGTGGTATATGCATTGGTTCGCCCCTGAACAGCCTGACTTCAACTGGGATAACCCAGAAGTCCAAAAGGATTTCTTGAAGACTCTTAAGTTTTGGGCAGACCGTGGAGTTGATGCATTTCGCATCGATGTGGCACACGCTCTCAAGAAGGATTTATCCGAGCCGCTACGAAATCTTGATGTCTTCGAAGGGTTAGAACAGCGTGGCAATAAAGGTAAAGGCATCCTGGCCGACCGCGATGACGTCTTTAAGATTTATAGAGAATGGCGCAAGCTCTTTAATACGTACGATCCGCCTCGCGTTGCTGTCGCTGAAGCATTTGTGCATCCAGAACGTCTTCCTCTCTATGCGAGCACAAAGACCTTGGGACAATGTTTTGATTTCCGCTTCATCGAAACTCCGTTTGAGGCTGGCGCCTACAAAGTTGCGACACAAGAAGCGATTGAACTTGCCGCTAAGAACAAATCAACCTGCACATGGACTCTGTCCAACCACGATCAGATTCGCCACGCCACCAAGATGGGGCTCAACCCAAGCGTTAATCGCCGTGATTGGATGTTGAGTAACGGCACATCTCATCCGCTTGATATGGAATCCGGGACCAATAACGGTTTAGCAGCAACGCTTTATATCTTGGCACTTCCTGGCAGTACATATATGTTCCAAGGCGAAGAGCTTGGCCTGCATGAGGTTAGCGATATTCCAGAATCTGCAATTCAAGATCCGCAGTATTTGCGAAACCACAAGGTCGATAAGGGGCGCGATGGTTGTCGCGTTCCGCTACCGTGGACAAAATCAGGGCCGTCATTTGGATTTGGAACTGGTGGGGCCCATTTGCCACAACCTAATTGGTTTGAAAAATATTCGGTTGAAGTTGAAGAGAAAGACCCTCACTCACCTTTGGCGATTTATCGTAAGGCTCTTGCTCTTCGAAAAGAGCTTCAAACCAAAGAGGAAATCAAGTGGCACAAAACTAGTGATGTTTCTGTCCTTCACTTCTCACGGCCAAATGGTTGGAACTGCATCACCAATTTCAGGGCACAGGAATACTCGATGCCAAAGGGTGAAATCTTGCTCTCATCTAAACCGCTTGTAAATGGAAAGATTCCAGCAGGTACAACAGTTTGGTTTAAGAAGAAGTAACTCTCTCTATGAAACGCCGATAATGTCAACGGCGAAGATAAGAGTTTCATTCGGCTTGATTGGTCCGGCCCCACTTGCTCCGTAACCCATGGCAGGTGGGATAACCAAGAGTCTACGTCCGCCAGCTTTTGCACCAGGAAGACCTTTTTGCCAACCTTCAACTACTTGCGCAAGAGGGAATGTTGCAGGTTCTCCCGACCAAGAAGATTCAATGAGTTTTCCATCCGACCAAGTCATCAACACATAGTGCACAGTCAAAGTAGATGTCGGTAGAACTTCTGCGCCAGTTCCAACAATGACATCCTCAAATACGAGTTCAGCAGGTGGGGTGCCTTCAGGCTTTGAAAT
>JACCDJ010115237.1_pt1 | contig 16052 bp, 10 predicted proteins | sample 7444481 | NCBI WGS metagenome assembly JACCDJ01 (sample SAMN15323435, study PRJNA562643) | freshwater metagenome | isolation source: river surface water | place: USA:Blue River Watershed | collected 2017-08-15 | reverse complement strand
TTCTTGACCGTTTTATCGTCAGAAATTACACCTCAGAAACTACCAAAGCCTTAGGTGCTAATATCAACCTCAACCTAGACCTTTTTAATTTGGCTTTTCACCTCGGTGAAAAAAGAGCAATTGGCATTAATGCCCGCATGCGCTCTATTACCAACGTTGATAACATGAACCCGAAACTTGCGGTTTTGTCTGAGGAAGGCTTAGAATATCCTGCACTCTGGAATCAAGTTATTAATGAAGAGCTCATCAATGTGAACCACATGACTTGGGCCGAAATCGGCTTTAATTATAGCCAAGTTCTCATTGACAACAAAGAACACTTCCTCAAAGTCGGGATAACTCCTAAATTACTTCTAGGTTTTGCAAGTGCCTATGTACACTCTGCAGATTTTACTTATAACCTCGTTAATGAGGACACTTCTCAATTGCTGTCCGGAACCTTTGACTACGGCTATTCCAAAGAAGTCGGTGATTTCATAACCGACGGCATGAACGGTTTAATAAATAGCACCAATGCCATGGATTATCTCAAACCAGGTTCAAAAGGATTTGGGCTTGATATTGGTGCGGTCTATGAATGGCGCCCTGACTATGCTAAGTACAAATACGACATGGATGGCAAAACCGATCTTTGGATGCGTCAAGAAACAAAATACAAAGCTAGAGTTGGTCTTTCGGTGCTCGATATGGGTGGCTTGAAATTTACAAAAGGAGGTCTGAGCCGCAACTTTGTGGTGAATACAAGTAATCTTTTTGACCTACACACTTTTGAAGTGGCAACCGATCTAGCATCTTTTGATGGTGTCATTGATTCACTCATCACGGCATCCACGGCAAACGGAACGCAAGACTGGGTTGCTCTGCAAGACCCAGCGCAAACTTATAAAATGCGCACCCCAACAGCACTTAGCCTTCAGGCTGATTATCATGTTTGGAAATACTTCTACGTGAATGCCACAGCCATGTTGAACTTGATTCCTAAAAATAAGGATACTAAAGTGCACACTGCCACTCAACTCAGCTTGACTCCAAGTTTTGATAGCCCATACTTTGGCTTGTATGTGCCTTTTGTATACAACAAGTATAGCGGTTTCAAATATGGTGTGGCAACTAGAATTGGCCCACTTATTCTTGGGCTTAATGACATGAACCTCATCAAAGCCAAAAATGAAATTAGTGGCCTAGATTTCTATGCCGGTTTGCGCCTTCCTATTATTTATCACCGCGTCAAAGACAAAGACAAAGACAAAGTGTCTGACCGCATGGATGAATGTAAAAATGTACCAGGTACTTGGGGCTTCTTAGGTTGCCCTGACACTGACGGCGATGGCATTCCTGACTCTGAAGACGATTGTGTGGAAGTCAAAGGACTCAAAGAATTCAAAGGCTGTCCTGACACAGACGGTGACAAAATCATCGACTCCGAAGATGCTTGCCCTACCGTTGCTGGTCTCAAAGAATTCAAAGGTTGCCCAGATACCGATGGCGATAAGATCATTGACTCTGAAGACGCTTGCCCAACAATTGCTGGTATCGTAGCCTTAAAAGGCTGCCCAGATAAAGATGGCGACGGTGTTACAGATGCCGACGATGTTTGCCCAGATAATGCTGGCCCGAAAGAAAACCAAGGTTGCCCAGACAAAGACGCCGACGGCTTATTTGACTTTATTGACCAGTGCCCGGAAATTGCAGGTCCGAAAGAAAACCAAGGTTGCCCTTGGCCAGATACCGATGCCGATGGCTTACTCGACAAAGACGACGAATGTCCGAACTTAGCTGGGCCAAAAGCCAACAAAGGTTGTCCTTACAAAGATTCTGATAAAGATGGCTTACTTGATAAAGATGATGACTGCCCAAATACACCAGGTCCAAAATCAAATAAAGGTTGTCCAGTGATCGAACAAGCCGTGATTGAAGTGCTTAAAACAGCCTTTGATAACCTAGAGTTTGAAACGAGCAAAGACGTCATATTTGAAAGCTCTAAACCATCTTTAAATGAATTAGCTGAGGTATTGAAGAAAAAAACAACTTGGAAATTGCAAATTTCAGGACACACCGATAACGTAGGTGACGACAACCTGAACATGGTGCTTTCTAAGAAACGTGCTGAAGCACTCAAAGCCTACTTAGTTTCTCAAGGCATTGATCCTAACAGATTAATCACACTTTATTTTGGTGAAACCAAACCAATCGCACCAAATGACACCCCTGAAGGCCGTCAGAAAAACAGACGCGTCGAGATGAAAATTGTTTTTGAATAACATTCATTTTAGTTAGTTTAGAAAAAGGCGGCCTCTGGGCCGCCTTTTCTATGTTACCTCAATGTTAACGTTTGATGCGCGCTAATTAACGCTTTGTTAATCTTAGATTAATGTACTCATCAAGATACTACAAGACCTTTGCATTAAATAATTTAATGTAAAGCAATGAAGCTATTTACCTCAATTTTAGCAAGTTTATTCTTAATCGTTATTAGTTCTCTTTCTCATGCTCAAACGGGAAACATTAACGGAACCGTGACAGACGAAGATCAAAAAATTTTAAAAGAATTTACGGTCAAATTATCTGCAGCTATCAAGCCAACTATTGATCTTGAAAAAGGCACATTTACCTTTACTAACATTCCGATAGGAACCTACACGATTGACGTAAAAGCGCCTGGCTTTGAAGCATTCAAGAGCGAAACAATTACCGTTACAGAAGGTCAATCCAGCACAGTTAATGTGAGCATGAAAACACGTGCTCAGACCACCGGAGATATCCGAGTGAGTGGTAAGTCAGATAAAAATAAAGGTGATGTTGAGGTAACAAAAATGCAAATTAACCAGGCAGGAGTTGTCGATGGTATTAATAAAAACACTTTTGTTAAAACTCCAGACTCAAGAGTATCACAAGTCTTCAAGCGCGTGAGTGGTGCAAGTGTACAAGACAACAAGTTTGTAGTTGTTCGCGGTCTTAGTGACCGTTATAACTTCGCCTTGATCAATGGGGCGCCGCTTCCAAGTACTGAATCTGATCGCAAGGCTTTCTCTTTTGACATCTTCCCTTCTAACATGCTTGAGAACCTTTTCATCATGAAAAGTGCTACGCCTGAACTTCCTGGAGAATTTGCAGGTGGAGTTATCGATATCAAAACGGTTGAGCCTCGTTCTGAAGCTTTTCAGAACATTCAGATTGGCACCGGTTTCAATACCATTGCAACCTTAAAAAACGCTCGTGTATACGAAGGAAGTTCTACAGACGCTCTAGGTTTTGGAAACGCGGCAAGAGCGCTACCAGATGGCTTACCATCTACCGCTGAGTTCAATGCCTTGAATTCACAACAAAAAGCAGAATTTGCCAAATTGATGCCTTCAAGCTGGGCTACGAGTAATCAGACAGCCTTGCCAAATGGTAGCCTTCAGTACAGTGTCGGAAACAAACTTCAACTCAAAGACAAGAAAAGTTTAAGCTACGTTTTTGCTTATTCTTATGCGAACACGAATAATTTTAGTCAAGTCACAAGAAGAGAATTCGAGGAACAAGCCACAGGAGTCGTTACAAAAAACGAACTCAAAGATTCTGCGTTCACCAAATCAATTTTAAATACGGGCATGCTCAACCTCAAGTTCGATCTCGGTAAAAGAGCTGAAATTCAGGTTAAAACACTTTATTCTGTTTCTTCGGATGATAAAGTGAATGTCCGTAATGGGAAGCGCGATATGGATATCGAATCCATGTATAATGAAAAATCTACCAATATTTGGTACACTCAAAATAACATTTTAACGACTCAAATTCTAGGAAAACACAACTGGAAAGACGATTGGAAATTCAATTGGAATGTAGGCTATAGCAATATCAATCGCGATATTCCATTTCTAAGAAGAATGGTATACCAACAAGTAGATACAACATTGCCGTATTTTGCAGTAGTTCAGAACAACGACATCACCACACTTGGGGCTGGAAATATGTTTTGGTCTACTATGAATGAGAATATTGCGAATGCCCGTTATGACTTTTCAAAACAATTTGGAGGAGATGATTCGAAAAATCTCTTCAAATTTGGTGGATTTCATCAGTACCGCGGCCGCGATTTTGCTGCAAGAAACCTTGGTTTTTCCAAATATGACCCTGCCGGTTCAAGTTCGTTCAATTCTTCACTATTGCTTTTGCCAGAGGATCAAATCTTTGCACAGGAGAATTTAGGTCTCATGGCAGATGGTCAAGGTGGATTCAAACTTGAGGAAGGTACGAATGTGGATGACAGCTATGACGCGTCGTCAATTTTAAACGCTTTATATGCCATGGTTGACGTGCGTTTGTTTGCTAAATTACGTGTAGTAACCGGAGTGCGTGCTGAATCTTACCAACAGAAATTCCATTATGTTGAATTTGGGTCTAATGCAGATAAATATCTTGATACAACAGTTATAGACCTATTACCTTCGATAAACCTTACCTATAAGATTACAGATCGTTTTCAGTTCAGAGCTTCTGCTGCTCGCACTGTAAGCCGCCCAGAATTCCGTGAGTTGGCTCCATTTACTTTCTATAACTTTTTAAATGACAACTTGGCCTCTGGTAACCCGCAATTGAAACGCGCTACCATTAACAATTACGATACGCGTTTGGAGTATTTCCCTGGCAAAGGTCAAATCATCAGTGTATCGGGCTTCTACAAAACTTTTGAAAATCCAATCGAATTATTACTCCGCACAGGTACTTCAGGGCAGCCTGAACTTTACTACAACAATATTGCACGTGCAAACAGTTTTGGAGCTGAGTTTGAATACCGCATGAATTTGGGTTGGATGAACCGCACCGATTCGAACTCAGTATTCTCAAGAACAACTTTCTATACAAATGCATCATACATTCGTTCAGCAGCCGACTTAAGTCAATTTGCAGGTCTTGAAGAGTACCCAGGTTCAACCAGACCACTTCAAGGTCAATCTCCATACATTTTAAATGTTGGTTTATTCTACGAAAGCAAAAAAGACCTCATGATTAACTTCTCTTACAATTATGTAGGCCAGCGCATTGCCATTGCAGGTAGCATCCAAGAACCAAGTGTTTGGGAAAATGGCCGTCATGTACTCGATTTTCAAATTGGGAAAACATGGAATGATAAATATGAATTGAAATTAAATTGTGCTGACCTTTTAGCGCAAGACCTCGTGTTCTTCCAGGATATCAACAAAAACAAGCGCTACGACAAAGGAGTAGACAGTGCTTGGCAAGAAATCACATTTGGTCAGACCATCACCTTAAATTTCAAATACAAGTTCTAATAAGTCAATGTTAAGAAATCGTTGGTCTTTATTAACACACATTTAAAGAACATTTAAGTATCCTATAACTTAAGCATAGGCAGTTAGCGGGAACTTTGTATCGTAAAAAAATTAAAAAGATGAAAAAGATTTACAATTTAATGACTGCCCTTTGCATTGGCGCTTCTGCCTTTGCTCAGGATGCTTTCTGGACGCCTACTTCATATCGTGGTGCTTTTCCAGTTACCGACAACACCCCTGCTACAGACTGGACGTCTGGCTGGGCGAATTTTGATCCTGAAACTACTGTTTATCCTACTACAGTTACCACAGTTTCTGCAGATATCACCACAAACACTACATGGAGTGGAGTTGTGAAATTGATGAACAAGGTATATGTAAAAAACAACGCAACTTTAACTATTGCTCCAGGAACAATTATCCGTGGCGATAAATTGACGCAAGGAACTTTGATCATTACGCGCGGTGCAAAAATCTTGGCTGATGGTACAGCTACTAACCCGATTATCTTCACTTCTAACGAAGCCGTTGGTGCGCGTAACGAAGGTGACTGGGGTGGTTTGGTTTTACTTGGATTGGCTAAAAACAACCAGCCAGGTGGCGTAGCTAACATTGAAGGAATTGTTCCTACTACAGATTCACAATATGGCGGTAACTTCGATAACGATTACTCTGGTATTTTAAGATATGTACGTATTGAATTTGCTGGTATCGCTCTTGAGCCAAACAAAGAAATCAACGGGATTACTTTTGGTTCGGTAGGTAATCAAACAATCGTTGATTACGTTCAAGTTTCATTCTCTGGAGATGACTCTTTTGAGTGGTTTGGTGGTACAGTAAATTGTAAGCACTTAATTGCTTACCGTGGTATTGATGATGACTTTGATACAGACTTCGGATACAGAGGAAAAGTTCAATTTTTCATGTCTATCCGTGACAAAGACATGTCAGATGCTGCTGGTGACTCTAACTGTTTTGAGTCAGATAACGACGCTGCTGGTTCAACTGCACAACCAAAAACTGCACCTATTTTCTCTAATGGTACAATCATCGGAGCTAAAGGTAATGGTACAATCGCTTTGCCTGTAGGTGAGAAATTTGAAAAAGCTTTCCGTTTAAGAAGAAATACAGCGACTTCTGTTTTCAATACTTTGGTAACAGGTTGGGAAAAAGGTCTTTCAATCGAAGGAACGCCAGTTGTAAACAATGTAAATGGTGACACCCTTGTTTTTGGTCACAACACACTTACAAACTTTGCTCCTAACACATACACTATTTTTAACGCAGGTACTTCTGGTGGTGCTGCTTCAACAGCTGCTTTCTACCTTTCATTTATGGGGCCTGACGGGAACGATACTACCGCTACACTTTCTCAAGTAAACTGGGTGAACGCTTTTACAGCTCTTGGTGTTACACCTGATGCACGTTTATCTGCAGGTTCAGTTGTTGCAGCTAACGGTAACTTCATGAATCCTAAGTTTTATTCAGTGGCCACACCAGTTGTTGCTACTTCAAGTTTTACATATTGCCAAGGAGCTACTGCTACTGCTCTTTCTGCAACAGCTTTAACAGCAAACACTCTTCGTTGGTATACTCAACCAACAGGCGGAACTTACACTACAACTGCACCAGTTCCTAGTACAACAACTGCAGGAACTTATACTTACTATGTTTCTCAAGCTAATGCAAACAACGACGAAAGTATGCGTGCAGCCATTACAGTTATTGTAAATGCGCTTCCTGCTACACCAGTAATTACTGCAAGTGGTTCTACAACATTCTGTACTGGTGGATCTGTTGATTTGACTTCAAGTGCTACCTCTGGTAACGTTTGGTCTAACAATGCTACTACCGCTACAATTACAGTGAACGCTACAGGTAACTACTCGGTTACTGTAACAGACGCGAACGGTTGTTCAAGTGTTTCAACTCCTATTTCTGTGAACGTTTCTAACGCTCCAGCTCCTACTATCAGCGCAACAAGTACACAAGCGTGTTCTGGTGATGTCGTAACGGTTACTTCATCAGCGGCTGATTCTTATTTGTGGTCTACAGGTGAAACCACGCAATCAATTGAGGTAACTAACACCGCAGCAGTTTATGTAACGGTAACAAATGCTAATGCATGTGACGGTGTGGGTCAATCTGCAACTACTAACATTACTTTCACTGCTACGCCAACTGCAGCTGGATCATTCACTACTGCTGGGAACGTTGTGACTTTCACAAACACTTCTACAGGAGCTACTTCTTACTCTTGGGATTTTGGTGACTTCACCAACTCATCTGCTAGTGCTCCGGCTCACGCCTTTGCTGGAAATGGTGCTTACTCTGTTGTTTTAACTGCCATCAATGGTAACTGTACAGATACAGTAGCATTTGAAATTTCTATTGAGGTAGGTATTGAAGAAAACAACAGCTTGACTTTTGAAGTGTATCCTAACCCTGCAAGTGCACAAGTATTTGTTGCTTTTGAAAACAACGATAATGCTACTTTAAGTATTCTTGATGCAATGGGTCGTGTAGTACTTACACAAGCCATCAACGAAGTTGGTTCATTAGTACTTCCTGTAAGCGTTGCTGAGCTCGCTGCTGGAAGCTATACATTGCAAATCATCAGCGAAAATCAAGTAGGTGTTAAGCGCCTAATGATTCGCCAATAATTTTAAGATTCTTGATAAGAGGGGGTTTAGGCCCCCTCTTATTTTAAAAAGTAGAAGCGATGGAAAACACAAAAGGACACACCATACTGATCGTTGATGATGAACCAGATATCTTGGAGTTTTTATCGTATAATGTACGAAAGGAGGGTTATAAGGTTTTTACCGCTAACAATGGAATGGAAGCGCTCAGACTTGTTCAGCAAATTAACCCATCCCTCATTTTATTAGATGTCATGATGCCAAAAATGGATGGCATCGAAACTTGTCAGGTGATTCGCAAAGACCTCAATATGGTGCAACCAATTATTGCTTTTTTGACTGCTCGCACTGAAGACTATGCACAAATTGCCGGATTTGAGGCTGGCGCCGATGACTACATCAATAAACCCATCCGACCTAGACTACTTATAAGTAAGATTGAATCTCTATTACGCCGAAATAAAAGCGTTCAAAGCGGAACCGACAAAATTACAATTGACAGAGACCGTTTTGTTGTAGAAATTGAAGGGAAAGAACTTCAATTGCCTAAAAAAGAATTTGAATTACTAGAATTGCTCGCCTCAAGGCCAGGTAAAGTTTTTAACCGCGATCAAATCTTAGCAGTTGTTTGGGGAAATGACACCATCGTTGGCGAACGAACCATCGATGTTCACATCAGAAAATTGCGCGAAAAACTCGGAGATGCGTATATTCGTACCATAAAAGGTGTCGGATATACCTTCAGCGAAAAGTGAGCAGAACAAGACCAAGTTTTTTAATCCTCAGAGGTAGTATTTTTTTCTATCTTCTCAGCTTATTATTTACTTTTTTTGTACACCTCCAGATTGTCACCCTGAGCCCCGTGCTCATCTTTATAATCCCGTTAGTCAGCGGGATTTTTGCATATACCATCTTCTACTACATCATCAAGCGCTTTTTGCACTACCGCATGAGTCTTATTTACAGGAGCATTCAAAATACTGAACCATCCAAGAATAAAGAAAAAAGCATCGATCAACTTGTTGAACAAGGAGAAAAAGATGTTAAGGAATGGAAGCTGAAACGCAACCAAGAAATTGAAAAACTTCAAGAACAAGCGGCTTTTAGAAAAGAGTTTCTCGGCAACTTAGCACACGAACTCAAAACACCTGTTTTTTCCATTCAAGGCTATATAGACTCTTTGTTAGATGGCGGCATGGAAGATCCTGAAATTCTGAAAACTTTTTTAGAACGTGCATCGAAAGCAACCGAACGCATGACCCACATCCTCGATGACCTCGATCAACTCACCAAATTAGAGCTAGAAAGAATTCCATTAGATGTGCGCAGTTTCGATATTTTAGATTTGATTCGCGAAACCTTTGACTCTCTTGAATTGATTGCGCGCGAAAAGTCGTTTCGCTTAAAATTAGAGACCACCAGCCCTTTCTGTTATGTCATGGCTGATCGCAATAAGATTTCCCAAGTGCTAACTAATTTATTCAATAATGCCATTGCTTATGGCAATGAAGGCGGAGAACTCAGTGTGAGTGTTGTTGAAATCGAGCAAACCTATAACATTCAGATCAAAGACAACGGGCCAGGTATTGAGCCTGTACATATTCCACGTCTTTTTGAACGTTTTTACCGCGTAGAGAAAAGTCGCAATCGCAATGAAGGCGGATCTGGTCTCGGCTTGGCAATTGTCAAGCATATTGTTGAGTCACATGGGCAACAAATTCAAGTGAGTAGTGTCGTTGGTAAAGGAACCTCCTTCAATTTTTCACTAGAAAAAAGTAAGGCTTCCGGTCCTGTAAGTTCAAGAGGTATTCCATTGAAATGACAGAAAACGTCCAAATATTTAGCCTCAAACAAGTCGCGCTTTCCATAGAGAAAACTATCGCTAGCCGTTATCATCAACAATACTGGGTAAAAGCTGAAATTCATAAACTCAACAAATACCCAAGCGGACACGCATTTCCGGAATTGGTCGAGAAGGAGGACGGAAAAATTGTTGCGCAACTTAATGGAAGCATTTGGAAGCAGCACCTCCAGCGCATCGAAAAGATATTTATCGATCAGGTTCAAGAACCACTCAAAGACGGCATTCAAGTGTTGATGTTGGTTAGGGTTCAATTCAATCCTACTTTTGGACTGAGTTTGCAAATTCAAGATATTGACCCTGCTTTTACACTGGGGCATTTGCAAAAAGAAAAAGACATCACGCTCAAAAAACTGAAAGCAGAAGGGCTGCTCCAAACCAATCAACAACTGCCCTACCCGCTTATCGCCAAAAAAATTGCGGTCATTTCTGCTGCCACGAGTAAAGGTCTTTCCGATTTTTATCAAGTATTGGATCAAAATGCTTTTGGCTACACCTTTCATACCCAACTTTTTGAGGCATACGTGCAAGGTGATGTAGCGGTTGCATCCATACTTGAAGCGCTCCAAGAAATTGAAAAGTGCCAAGAACAATTTGATGTTGTTGTCTTGGTAAGAGGGGGCGGCGCAGAAGTAGGCCTTACTTGTTACAACAACTATGAGCTTTGTAAAGGCATTGCCACCTTCCCTTTGCCGATATTAACGGGCATTGGCCACTCAACTAATTTAACAGTTGCCGAACTGATTGCCTACGCATCAGCAATTACGCCAACGCAATTGGCCGAAATGCTGATTGCTCAATTTCGTGAATTTGAACTGCGCATAGAAAGACTCAGTCAAGGCGTTGTGCAACATGCGCAAATGCAAATTCAGCGCAATACTGATAAAATCAATCAGGTAGTTCAGAACTTAAACTGGGCCTCCAATCAATATTTCAAAGCCAAGCAACTTGAACTCGAGCATGCGCTTCAAAAAATCAACCTCCTCGACCCCATTCATATCTTGAATCGTGGCTTTACGATTACAACTATTGATGGCACTTTACTGAAAAATATTTCGGAATTAGAAAATGGGCAGCTCATGCAAACCCAAACCAACGAGGCGCTGATCTATTCAAAAATCGAGAAGCCGAATCAAAATTAAAAATATCAAGTTGGGATGATCCAACTAGTGGGTACTGGTCATATTCGATGGCACACAAATAATAAAATCAGCTCTCCCGAAATGTTCGGCATCTAACTTTTTGATGTTATCCTGAGAGACTGTACTAATCGTTAATATTTTGTGCTCAGGTTTATCCTGCAATACATACCACATAATTCCTTGATAAAAATCTGAATGATACGCTCCGTTGAAATGAAGGTGCACTGTTTCTGGCTTGCGCCAAAGATTGTGTAAAATAAAATGTGCCATAGTAGCGTCTTTAATCGCTTGCGCTTCTACCATGCGCCAACCTGCACCAGGCCCCATATGAGCTCCCATTTCTTTCATGGCTTGGTATTGGGTCAGTGTGGTATCAAACTTGAAATCAAGTGGTGCCATTTGCGCTTTAGTGCTTTCGGGTAAGGTATCGAGTGCTGCGCGACCTTTTTTAAATAGTAAACTCGCATATTTTCGTTGAATATTGCTGGCCACACAACTCAGATTTTTCTCTTTGGCAAAATCAATCAATGGTGCATAGTCGGTTGTATAATTAGGCCAAAGGCGCAGTGTGTCTTTGAACTGCTCATCAGTTAGTTTTCCTGCCAAATAAGCATCTAATAGCACTTGCTGGTCTTGTTCGAACATTTCAAATCCTAATTGCAGATTTCCCTGATAAACGCTGTACATGCGCTGTGTCAATTCTAATTGCAACCAATGTGCAATCGGATTGTCATGAAATTCTCCAAACAAAACAAGATCAATATTTTTGGTTGCCGCAGCCATTTTATCAAAACTGACAGGTTTACCTTTTGAATTATAAATTTGATAAGCTGGTAAATCTTGAGCAAAAAACAACTGTAAGGTAAATAGGAAAGAAATTGGGATAATAGTTTTCATTTTTCTTAAATCTTAAATCTTAAATCTTAAATCTTAAATCTTAAATCTTAAATTATTAATGATTTGAAAATTAAGAACAAATAATGGGAATTCTTTAATTTTACACTAAACCCATTCTATGAAAAGCAAAAATCTACTGCTGACCATACTTTCGTTATTCCTCTTTTGTAAAGCCCAAGCCCAGACTTGGAGTGGCGAGATTGCACAAATTTTTTACAATAAATGTACGGCTTGCCATCATCAAGGAGGTGCCGCACCATTTTCATTAATGACGCATGCTGAAGTTAGCCCTTTGGCTGCAGCTGTTTATCAGTGTGTCAATACAGGGGAAATGCCGCCTTGGCCACCAGACAACAACTATCAACAATACCAACATAATCGTGCACTTTCGAATACCGAAAAAACAAGCATTATCAATTGGCTCAATAACGGAGCGCCAGAAGGCAATGCCAATCAGACGCCACCACCTCCTGTTTATACTTCAACTACGTTTCTTGGCAACGGAGATCTCCAAGTGCAGATCCCGACCTACATGTCTAAAGCCACCACCCAAGACGACTACGTTTGCTTCAATATTCCGACTAACCTGACACAAAATCGCATCATTAAAGCAGTTGAAGTCGTGCCCGGAAACCGTGAAATTGTGCATCACTGTTTGGTCTATCTTGACCCTACTAGCATCGAACAAACAGACACGCTTGGCGGAAACTGTGCAAGTCCAAATAATGGCACAACTAAACTCATTACTGGCTATACTCCTGGTGCAACTCCTATGATTTTGCCTTCTGCCGACCCACTCAAACTTGGCCTTGATATCGGGCCAGGCTCTTCCATTTATTTTGCCATGCATTATCCGATGGGTTCATATGGCCTTTATGATTCTACAAAGGTCATTTTACACTTCTACCCTGTCGGGACAACCAATGTGCGACAAATCAGTGCCGGCCCACTTTTAGCCGACTACAATTTTAGTCTACCCGCCAACCAAGTGACACAACTCAATGCATTTTTCCCGGTGGCAAATGGCGCCACCTTGCCCACCAATTATTCAGTGTTGTCCGTTTTCCCGCACATGCACCTTATCGGAACCAATATCAAAGCCTACGCATACAAAGCTGGAGCAGACACCATCAAATTTGTCAATATTCCAAAATGGGACTTCATGTGGCAAGATTTTTACTTCTTCAAGCACCTTCAGAAAGTGCCGACCGGATACAAACTCAAAAGTGAAGGAACCTACGACAACACAGTCAACAACCCAAATAATCCAAATAACCCGCCGCAAACAATTTTCAGTGGTTTCAATACCACCGATGAAATGTTCCTGACTTACTTTCATTATCTGCCCTATTTGCCTGGTGACGAAACCTATGACCTAGAAGCACTTTCCTCTGCCTCTGTTCAAGAGTACTTGGGTCCTGAGCAAGGTTCAATTAAGGCCTTCCCAAATCCTTATGCGACCAATTTAACCCTAGAATTCCCAAGTAGCCTCAGCACAAATGACCTCATATATATCTATGACGTGAGCGGCCAATTGAAAACTAAAATTAAACCTGAAGCAGGTGCTACTCAAATACATTTAGACTCGGAAAACACGGAATGGTTTGCGCTTCCAAAAGGCGTTTATTTTGTGTCGGCCCGTATCAATGGCTCCCTACTCTCAAAAAAACTCATCAAGTTATAACGATGGTTTTTTTCAAAGCGTAAAAATTTCTTATCTTTGCACTCCCAAGGTCTCATGGCCGAGCGGTTAGGCACCGGTCTGCAAAACCGTCTACAGCAGTTCGAATCTGCTTGAGACCTCCTTTAAACCCCTGAATCCCATATGGAATCAGGGGTTTTGTTTTTTGTTGTACCATTTTAGGACCATAAATAAGACCGTAATCTATACAATGATCTTTATAAATGGATTTTGACTTCATTCATTTTCAAAGAAATAAATGCTCAATATTGGCATTTCCTTATAAAGGAATTTTTTCCTCGATGAACGCTTCCATTGTTTCTAAATCACGGCGTTTTCAATATTAACTCTATGTTAATTTTCCTTCAGTAATCTATCTTAAACTTCACTTTAGTCCTTTATTTTTAGGTCTTTGTGTTAGATTGACAATAATTAATCGTTATTGATGCAAAATGATGCCATTTTCCTTTTGGCAAGGGGACAAAGTTTTTTTATATTTGGCGTTCAATTGTAAAAATGAAAAATTAAAAACTATCATTATGGACAAAAATCAAAAAACAGCCGGAGGTTTCTCAGCGATCATTGCTTTCCTGGCTATTGCACTTTCATTGATCGCCGGTATTTTAATTTACCAATTTATTTTTGGAGACCCAGGAAACTTCGTGGATCGCAATCCAGAAAATGAACCAGTAGAAGGCAACCTATTAGGGGTTATCTACAAAGGTGGTTTTATCGTACCAGGATTGGTGGCAATCAACATCATCATTTTAATTTTCTCAATTGAGCGTTTGGCTACTCTTATCTTAGCTAACGGTAAAGGAAAAGCTAATAAATTCATTGAAAACATCAAAGAATTAATGGCTACTAAAAATTACGCAGGTGCTATTGAAGCATGTGACGCACAACGCGGTTCACTAGCTAATGTTGTTCGTGCTGGTTTAATTAAGTACCAATTGATCGCTGCAGATAGCCACATGGACAAAGAGCAAAAATTAGAGTCTTTGAAAAAAGAACTCGAAGAAGCAACTGCATTAGAATTGCCAATGCTTTCTAAAAACTTGCCTGTACTTTCTACAACTGCTTCTATCGCAACCCTTATCGGTCTTATCGGTACCGTACTTGGTATGATCCGTTCATTTGCTGCGATGTCACAAGGTGCTCCAGATACAGCAGAACTTTCTACTGGTATCTCTGAAGCCTTGATCAATACAGCACTTGGTATTACAGGTTCTACAATTGCGATCATCATGTTCAACTTCTTCTCTACGAAGATTGATGCCATGACCTACAGCATCGACGAAGCAAGCTTCACGATCGTTCAGGACTTCGCAGCCAACAATTAATATTTTACACACCAGTAAAAAACTCAAGCAATGCCAAAAATTAAAATGCCCAAAGGGACTCCTTCCATAGACATGACGCCTATGGTGGACTTGGCGTTCTTGCTTGTGACCTTTTTTATGTTGACGGCTTCATTCCGTACTGCAGAGCCAGTTACCGTTGAAACACCATCAAGTATCAGTGACAAAATCATTCCAGAAAATGTCATCATGGTAACGCTTGATCGTGACGGACGCGTATTTTTCAATCTCTCAGATCCTGAAGCCCGCAAAGAAATGCTTGGTAGCATGCTTTCTAAGTACAAAATGAATTTGAACGAAGAGCAAGTTGAAGAGTTTTCTTTCATGTCAACTTTTGGTTGTACTATGCAAGAACTTCCTGCATACATGAACACTGAAGCAGCTAGACGCGCAGATTTTCCTACTAAAGGAATCCCTACAGACTCTACTCGCAACGAATTACTAGACTGGATTTCATTTGCAGCTGCGGCTGCGGCAAACACCGGAAAAACTGCTTTTGAAGAAGCAAAACTTAAAGGTGGTGAACCTAAAATGGAAGATTTCAAGCCTAAATTCATCTTGCGTGTCGATTCGAAAACGCTCTATAAAGATGCAGCTACAGTTATTGATGTATTCAGAGAATTGAATTTGAATAACTTAAATTTTGTAACCTCTGCGGAAGCAATTCCGGTTAATTAACATCACATGGCAGAAATCGCAGAAAGCGGCGGCGGCGGCCACGGCAAAGGTAAAAAAAGAGCGAAGAAAGGCTCCACGCGTGTCGACATGACACCAATGGTTGACCTTGCCTTCCTTCTACTTACATTCTTTGTCTTGACCTCGACTTTTAGTAAGCCTAAGGTCATGCCCCTGAATTACCCCGCAAAAGTTAAAGACCCATCAACGGTTAAAGCACCGAAGGTCAACAACGCGGCTACATTTATTTTAGCCGACGACAAAGTTTACTACTACCGTGGTGAATTTTACCCTAAAACTAAGCCCGGACCAAATGGCCCTACTGAATTACAGGAGGCCAATTTCGGTACTGGAGAAAATAGTGTCAGAAAAATGTTAGCTTCTTGGAATGAATACGTTATTAGAAATAAGGCGATTCTTCAACAAAAGCTCGACAAAAAGCAAATTGCTGATAGCACCTTTACAAGGTTAGTAGACGAACTCACTGTAGACAAAGAAGCAGTAAAAGTTCTGATCA
>JACCDJ010127365.1_pt1 | contig 16054 bp, 30 predicted proteins | sample 7444481 | NCBI WGS metagenome assembly JACCDJ01 (sample SAMN15323435, study PRJNA562643) | freshwater metagenome | isolation source: river surface water | place: USA:Blue River Watershed | collected 2017-08-15 | reverse complement strand
CGTCAACTTCTCATTGTAGACGAAGAAGCATGAGACCAGCTGAAGTCGAGTAGGCCGTCAAAGCAGAAGTCGAAGACGTTAAAAGAGATATAGCTGCCGAGCTGAATAACACGAACACGTTCCCGTAAGATTTAATCCTGGTTTCGGCCAGGATTTTTTTTTGAAAAATATCACTAAAAGTTTTTCCGTTTGAAAACTTTTGTTTATATTTACATATCAAATTAATCAAAATGGCAAATAAAAAGAAAAAGCGAAATGATAACTTAAACGGTCTTACTGATCGTCACGTTGCTGCTATTATTCGTCGAAAAATGATGTCCAAGGATCACGGCGATGGTAGTAAATATAATCGTAAAGATAAATCTTGGAAAAAAGATATTGATAACTCTAAAAACGAAGAATAATGTTAGACAATCTAGAAATAATCAGACCACTCCTAAATTTCGAAAAGAAAGGTGATTTTTACATGTTGTATGTTTTCAAACGTAAAAAAGATCAACCAGAAGGAGAACGTGATAACCACCAATCGGTTAGAACTATTAAAACTTATTGTATTGAATCGATTGAACATTTAGAGAGACGATATGATGAGATTAAACAACTTTGTGAAATGTTTAAGGCTCGAGCATATATTCATGTTCAAAAACAAAATCATTTTGATGTTTCATTAAATATGATGGTTGCCTTAGCACAACGCATTCAAGATGGTAATACTAATCAGAAAGGTCTTTTTGATTCTGTTGTTGGTCAAATCAAAACTCAAGAAAAACGTTGGATTGTCGATATTGATACTAAAGACGAGGAAGCAGTTACTAAAATTGCAAGACTTGTTGATAGTTTACGTCCTGAAGGTCCTAAAATCGAAGCAGTAATTCCAACTAAAAATGGTTATCATTTAATCACTTCGCGATTTGATGTATTGAATTTCAATAAAATGATGTCACTTCAAGGAGATGTTCCAGACATTCAAAAGAAGAACCCAACTCTACTTTATTTACCAACCAGTTTAGACTAAGATAAATAGTATATGAAGAAAATTAAGCAATTCTTTAAAAGTATATTACTTGGCTTTAAAATAGCCGAAGAGAATCGACATAAATCACAATGGGGTAAATTTTAAGTATGAAACAAGTTAAATTATTTGAGCAATTTTTGGCAGAATCTGCAGATTCTCAATTATCACATGCTGTTTTAACAGCTTTAGAACCAACAATCGCAACGATGGTAGATAATATCAAGAAATGGATTGTTGAAGAGAATGCCAAGAAAGGAATTAAATATGAAATCAATGAATGGGAAGCTGAAATGATTCGTCTAGGCTTAATCGTTGATATGTTAAAATCTTTTGAGAAATATACAGAACCAACTGATAAGTTAGTTAAAATTAGTGCAAGCGGTGGCCGTAAGGGAATTGAGATTTCAGCAACTATCGAACGCAATGGTACTGAATATCCATATTACACTGAAGCAATTGGTGCTGGTGGATATAATATTCAATCGTTCCACTATCGTTATTTAACTAAAACAACCTTACCGAGTTCTAAAATCAAAGGTACTTTAGCAAATGAGTATGCTGAAAAAATGAAGAAAATGAATAAGGCCGAGAAGTTAAATTATGAGATTAAAAACTACGAGCGTGATATTGAAAAGATTGATGCTAAATTAGCTGAACTTGGTACTCCTTCTGACGAACAAATTGGTAAAATTCTAAAAGACGAAGGACACTATTCATATAATAATCCATCTTGGGAGCAGATTATTAAAAATGGAGCTGCTAAAAATTATAACAATTCAGAAGAAGAGTATAATGCAAGCGTTGCACAATATCAAGCAAATGGTATTGACTTTTGGCGAACTCAAAACATTGAATGGCCGACCAAGAGACGCAAGAGCCTTGAAAAAGAAATCGCAAAACTTAAAGCCAAACTAGAAGCTTTAATCTAAAATTGTTAATAACTTTTTTGAAAATATTTCACCCGACATTTTTTTATGTCGGGTTTTTTGTTTATATTTACATATAACATTAAAACAAACGTATTATGAACACATCCACAATGACTGAACGCGAAGCTTTAATCCAAATCTATTCTGACTTCCATAAAGATGCTTATGGATTTCGTCCTCGTTATAACTATCCTGAGTTTACACTTGAGGAGTTGAAAGCTGATTTTGATCGCTTTGAGGCTGTTTGTAAAGAAAATGCTGAACATGAGGCAAAAACCGAAAGGGAAGCTATTGCTAAGTTTAATGCTTCTATTGAGAAGCTAATTAGTATCGGAGCCCGTACTAAAGCTGGTGCTCTACGTTGGATGGCTGATGCTGGAGTTGCCGAAGACGGTTGGGATATGGATTACCATTTGTGGAAATTAGGTATTTCTAAGTACAGTGCTGAAGGTAAAGTAATTCACGATAAATTGTTACCTTATTGGCGAAAAGCAGTACAACATGCTGCATAATTAAACTATTTAGAATTTTTAAGTATAACGGATATGAAGATTGTATTAGAAAAAGGACAAAGAGTATTTTTTACAAGTGATACTCACTATAATCACACTAATATTTGCCGAGGAGTTTCTCAATGGGATGGTTCTCGAGGAACTCGTGATTTTAAAAACTTAGGCCAAATGAACTCGGCCTTGGTTAATGGTATTAACTCAATTGTCGGTGAGAATGATATTTTGATTCACTTAGGAGACTGGAGTTTTGGAGGATTTGAATCAATTGCTGAATTTAGAAATCAAATTGTTTGTAAGAATGTACATTTGGTTTTAGGAAACCATGACCACCATATTGCAAATAACAAGGAAGATGTTAGGGATCTTTTCTCAAGCGTTCATCAATATTGTTATTTGACAATTGTCGAGCAGGCAAAATCTAAAAATGAGCCAGCAATGAAACACCGTTTTATTTTGTGCCATTTTCCAATTGCTAGCTGGCAAGATATGGGCCAAGGAGTTATGCATTTACATGGACACGTTCATTTATCAAAAGGTCGTCGAGTAGGACCTGGTCGAATGATAGATGTTGGTGTTGATGGAAATGATTTAGTTCCAATCCCATTAAATGAAGTGCTTTCAATCTTAAAGAAACAACCAATTAAATCAATGTATAATATAGACCACCACGAAATATAATTATGGAAAAAGTTTTGTATATAGTTAGAGGAATTCCAGGATCTGGAAAATCTACATTTGCTAAGCAATTAGTTGGCGCCGACTTTTTAGTTTGTGAAGCTGATAAGTACTTTATGGTTGATGGCGAATATAAGTTTGATGCAACTAAATTGAAACAGGCTCATGAGTTTTGTCGAAATACAGTTGAAACTTACATGCGTGATAACGTTGAAGCAAACGATCAATTTTACCGTCAAATTGCTGTGTCAAATACATTTACACAAGAGTGGGAAATGCAACCATACTTTGACCTAGCTGCAAAATACGGATATGCTGTATTTACTGTGATTGTTGAAAATCGTCACGGTGGAGTAAATCAACATGGAGTTCCAGATGAGGTATTAACTAAAATGAAAGATCGCTTCGAAATTAAACTGTAATTTTATGGCCTTAAAAAAGGAACTAAAACTCCTTAATACTGAAATAGAATATTTTGAAAACTATGTCTCTAGTTCTTGGCTAGGCAAATGGTTTTGTAAAGTCAAATTAGAAAAATTAAAAGCTAGGCGCGAAGAAATTCTGATTGAGTTAGAACGAAGAAAAAAGTTGAAAGAAAATCAAAAATAATTTTACCGCGTCAAGTTTTTTGTTTATATTTACATATGAAATTAAGCAAAAAAATACTAGACAAATACGTAGAAGACGGTTGGCTAATTAAACAAAGCCATCCGTCTCTACCATTGTCAATATACAACTATTCACAATCAACCCAGTATGAATCTCATTGGGATGAGGTTACTCTGTCGTGTCGAGGCGTGATAACCGATGATGTGACTGGAAAGGTGATAGTTAAACCATTTTCAAAGTTTTTTAACTACGAAGAGGTACCAAATGATGTACCGTGGTTAACTTCAGAATATGTGTATGTTCAAGATAAAATGGACGGTTCATTAGGTATCTTATTTAACTATGAGAACCAATGGATTATGGCTACTCGCGGCTCATTTACTTCAGATCAGGCAATTCGAGGCCTAGAGATTTTAAAGTCAAAATATATGCTTGATTCTTTTGAAAAATCTATTGCATATATTTGTGAAATTATCTACCCTGAAAATAGGATTGTTGTTAACTACAATAAAGAGAAGATTGTCTTTTTGGGTGCTGTGTTAAACCGACACTGGAATTGGCAACCATCTGATTCTGATGAGTTACATTGGACTACTGCAAATGCCTATTTTAAAATGTCTGGAATTAAGGCATCTGATATTGTAAAAACTGAGCAAATCTTTAAAGAACATTTAGGACACGATCTTTACAAAAAGTTAAAGGCTCTAAATACAAAAAATGAAGAAGGTTACGTGTTACGTTTCTTTCCATCAAATACTCGAGTTAAGATTAAATTTGAGGACTATGTTACCTTGCATCGAATCTTGACTAATATTTCTTCATACGATATTTGGGAAAACTTAATGAAGTTTGGCAAATTACCGGAAGAAATGCTAAAGGATGTCCCAGACGAGTTTTACAACTGGGTAAAACGTATTGAGTCTGAAATTTGGGCTGAATTTATTGCTGTTAAGAGTCGAGCATACTCTGATTTTAATGAAGCTTTTGATCGAAACTGCGGTGGCGCAGATTTTGATAAAACTTTTGCATTAGATGTAAAAACATTAAAAAACTCAGGTCTAATCTTTTCAATTAAAAATGGTAAGAATATCGATCAAGCAATTTTTAAATTAATTAAACCAAAATATGAAAAACCTTTTAGCGAATATTAATGTGGAATTCTTTGGAGTTGCATATCAGTTTTATTTGATTCCAACCATTAAAATTACTCATGACAAATTGTTGAATGGATGTTATGAGTTTCAATTAATATGGTTTAACCGAGGAATCTCTTTTAATTACGAAACTATTAATTATAATAAAGAATGGAAAGAAAATTAGCAAGTGTTCAAATTGTATCTGAAATTAGACCGATTGAAGGTGCAGATGCTATTGAAGTAGCAAGAATTAACAACTGGGATGTTGTTGTTAAAAAGGGTGAATTTAAGACAGGTGACTTTTGTATCTACTTTGAAATTGACTCATTCTTGCCAATTAAAGAAGAGTTTGAATTTTTACGTAAAAGTTCTTACAAAAAAATGGGAGCTCAAGAAGGTTTCCGTCTTAAAACAATTAGATTGAGAGGCCAAGTGAGTCAAGGTCTATTAATTCCTATTCATGTTAAAGAACTTTTTGGTGACACTGTTTATGAAGGAATGGATGTGACTGAATTATTGGGTGTTGTTAAATATGAACCACCAATTCCAGCCGAATTAGCAGGAAAAGTACGCGGTAACTTCCCAGGCTTCTTACGTAAAACTGATGAGGAGAGAGTACAAAACTTAAGTAAAGAATATCCAACATGGATTGAACAAGACCTGGACTTTTATGTGACTGAAAAACTTGATGGTAGTTCTGCAACATTCTATTTAAACAATGATCAGTTTGGAGTTTGCTCTAGAAACTTGGATCTTGAAGAAACTGAAGGTAACACTTTTTGGAAAGTTGCTCGTGAATTACAAATTGAAGAAAAATTACGTGAATATGGCCGAAATTTGGCAATTCAAGGTGAATTAATTGGAGAAGGAATTCAAGGTAACCCATACAATATTAAAGGTCATACCGTAAGGTTTTTCAATGTGTTTGATATCGATTCACAGACTTATTACGGGTTACCAATGTTTTTGGCATTATTTGAACATCAATTAAAATTGGAAACTGTACCAGTTTTAACTAATTTAACCATGAAGTTGCCTCAAACAATTGATGAATGTTTGGCCTTTGCCGATGGTAAATCTGTACTGAACCAAAACTTTGATCGAGAGGGCGTTGTATTTAGAACAATGGATCGAACTATTAGTTTCAAAGCCATTTCTAACAAGTTCTTATTAAATGAAAAATAATGAAAGTTATCTTTTTAGATATTGATGGTGTTCTAAATTCAAATGATTGGTATGTTTATAGAAGGGATAATGTTGCAATGGACTCAGTCGATGCACAATATCCTTTCTATGAATTTGATCCTAGGGCAGTAAAACGTCTCAATAGAATTATTGAACAAACTGGAGCTAAAATAGTTGTTAGTTCTTCATGGCGATCTGGTGAAACTGTTGAAAGTTTACAGAAGTTATTAGATTCAGTTGGTGTAGTTGGAGAAGTTATTGGTTTAACTCCACATCTATGGTGTAGTAAACCTTATCCAGATAAGGATGGTTATCGAGTTCCTAGAGGTTGTGAAATCGACTGGTGGTTAGATAACTATGGTGAATTTCAACGAATAAACTGGAGTAAGGAGAAACAAGCCGAATATGTCGAAAAAGCTATTGTTAAAAACTACATTATTTTAGATGATGATTCGGATATGCTATATGGTCAGAGAGAGCATTTTATTAAGACGCCGGGCATGTATGGCCTAACCGATGAGCTTGCCGATCAGGCTATTGAAGTTCTAAATAAAACTTTAGAAGAACTCTATTATTAAGAAACATTTTTAAGATTCTCTATATAATTATAGAGTTAAAAATTATTAGATATGGGACTAGATGTTTTCGCAATTAGCAAGATTAAAAAATCAAATGAGGAAGAATCAGAAATTAACGTTTGGACTGACCAATTTGATCGAACCGGTAGCCTTGAAGCTGGAAGTTATGATCGTACTAATGAGTCAGTTGAACATCATTTTCGCGCCGGAAGTTATAGCACTTATAATAGTTTTAGGAACATCCTAAGTCGTGCTATTTATGGCCATCCAGCATCAGCAATTTGGGAAAATAATGATGCCTATGAAGGTCGACCATTTTTTGAAATCATTGAATTTTCAGACTGTGATGGTTGTTTTGGCCCTGAAGACAGCGAAAAACTTTACAATGATTTCGTTACTCATCGTAAAACAGTAATCAAATATTGTTTAGATAACTTTATTTCTGATGATGAAACTTATGATTGGATAATGGGAACTTACGATAATTTCACCAAAGCTTTCGAAATTTCTAAAGATGGTGGAGTATTACAATTTTGTTAATTAAATTAAAAATTATGGATAGTACAAAAGTAGTAGGGACGATTGTTATGTCTCTTTTAGTAGTAGTTTTAGCTGCTGTAATTATGGCTTGGCCAACTCAACTTTTATGGAACGGATGTTTAGTTCCTGCTGTTGATGGAATTCATGAAATTGGATTTTGGCAAGCTTTAGGAATTAACGTTTTGTTCCATTTGTTGTTTAAATCTACAACAAGTACGACTAAAAAAGAAAATTGATGGCTGGGTTATTCGATCTATTAGATGCTCTAGTTGCAGAAGAATTAGAGGTTGATGTTGAAACTTATATTAATATTATTGAACACGAGTGCAATCACTGGGAATCAACTTTTATAATTGGTGCAATGCTTGAAGAGGATAATCCAACTAGAAAAGAAAAAGCAAAAAAAATATTTAACAAATATGTCAAAGACAAAATATCGGAAGATAGTAAAGGAATGGAACGAAGCCACGACTAGAGAAATCTGGGAAGGTGTTCGCGATAACTTTATTTTTGGCTTTTTAGGAGCAATTCTAGTTGTTTTTATTTCAACCAGAACCGATATTGCCGTCTTATTAGGATATTTAGTCTATTATGCATATATGGGTAGGATCGTTAACCGCCCTAAATATATCACGGATTTGGGAAAGCTTATTGTTTTCCCAATTCCATCTGCAATTGGTGCCTTTACCGGTTATAAATTGTCATTAACATTAATTACTTACATTCAATCATTATGAGAAGGATATTAACCGGAATTACTGCATTTTTATTTGGCGTTATCATGACACCGATTGCTGCTACTATTATAACAATAGAAGCAATTTTTTATAAAAATACGGATAATCATGTACATTCTTAAAATTCTTACATTAATGTTTTTGTTTTTGTGTATCTACGGATTTACACAAGTTACAGGAACTGCAACTTATTACAGTGGTCAACACCATGGTAGAAAAACAGCATCTGGTGAAATTTACAATATGCATGCTCTAACATGCGCAGCAGATTCTAAATTTAAATTTGGTGACCTTTTAGAAATTACTAACTTAACTAACGGTAAATCAGTCGTCGTTAGAGTAAATGATCGAGGTGGAGCTATTAAAAATAACAAAATAGATCTTTCTTTAGCCGCATTTAAGACAATTGCTAAGTTAAGTGTCGGTATTATCAAAGTAAATATTCGAAAAATTAATAATAATGAACAAAATCGATAAACAATACCAAAACCTACTAAAAGACATTCTCGAGAATGGAATTACCAAACAAGATCGTACTGGCACTGGTACGATCTCTGTTTTTGGTAGACAAATTAGACACAAGATGTCTGAAGGATTTCCATTACTTACAACTAAGAAAATGGCCTTTAAATCAATGGTTACTGAATTACTCTGGTTTTTACAGGGCGACACTAATATCAAATATCTTGTTGATAATGGTTGTAACATTTGGAATGGAGATGCATACAAGAAATATAAAGAGTATGCATCAAACTTAGAAGAGCCAGATATGTCAGTTCATGTCGAGGATATAGAAGAGTCTAAAATTAGGGTTATGACTGAAAAAGAATTTATTGATGCTATTAAAAATTGGCCAGAATTCTCAAAGAAATGGGGAGAATTAGGTCCAGTTTATGGCAAACAATGGAGAAAATGGCAAGGTTGGCTGCAATATAAAAATGATGAAGGAAAAACTGGATTCGGATCTCTTTGGTTCGATCAAATACTCCGACTTATTGCGGATCTTCAAAAGAATCCAGATTCTAGACGATTAATGGTTAATGCATGGAATGTCGCTGAAATAAATCAAATGACGTTACCTCCTTGTCATTATGGCTTTCAGGTTTATACCAGAGAATTGAGTTTAGAGGAAAGAATTGCATTAGTAAAACCTATTCCAAATCTGTTCACGCATGAAGATTGTGACGCAATTAATTTACCAAAAAGAGCAATCTCTTTGATGTGGAACCAGCGTTCAGTAGATACATTCTTAGGTCTTCCATTCAATATTGCGTCTTATGGTCTACTTTTGTTAATGTTGGCAAAACGCGTTAACATGGTTCCAGATGAATTGATTGGAAATCTTGGAGATACTCATCTGTATTTAAATCATCTTGAGCAAGCTAAAGAACAAATAAGTCGTGAGCCAATGAAATTACCAAGAGTTGAATTAGATTTTGAATATACATTCTTTGATGGTTATATTACTGAATTTGATAAAATTGATCGCAATTCTATTAAATTAGTAAACTATCAATCTCACCCAGAAATTAAAGCGCCTTTATCAAACTAAAATATAAAATATGAAAAACGGATTTATTACTGGTATCGTTGTTTTCTTGGTTGCACCATTAATTGCAGTAACAATATATCATTTTATTGTTATTAAAAATCTAAACACTGAATTATCTGAAAGTAGACAGAAGGTTGATTCACTTCAATTTCAGGTTGATTCATTAGACGCTGAATTATTTCCAATTCAAGTCGAACTAGGCAGATATGAAATGGCGTATGAAATCTTTTTACAAAGAAATCAAAAGGCAGCACAACAATATGGAACTATAATTTCTGAAGAAACCGAGTAATGCAATTAATATCAACACACCCAATTAAAAAAGCTGATTTAGGTTTTCATGCTAATCTGTTTGGCGGCAAACTTATGGCATGGATCGATGCTGCTGGAGCTGCATTAGCAATGGAAATATGTGATACACCTAGAATGGTCACAATTAAAATTGATGAATGTGTTTTCACAAAGCCAGCCAAAGAAGGACAATTACTAAAAATTTATGGAGAGGTCTTTGAGATTGGTAATACATCAATCACGTTATATCTTGAAGCCCGAGCCCATAATGTCTATTCTGGAGAACAAACAGTAATATTATCAACTAAAATTAAATTCGTTAGAATTGATGACCATGGTTCCGCAATTCCAATTTCACAACGGGTCAAAGAAAAATATATAAAGCATGACAGAGATAATGAACTCGGATAAAACTTATTTAGCATGTATTGCACATGATGGCAAAAAGCCTGAGATGGTGCATCTTGCTATGAAATATGAAAAAGCGTTTAATGGTTATAATATAGTCGCAACCGGAACGACTGGAAAACATATTAGGCATACTGGTGTTGAAGTTAATGAAATGCTAAGTGGTCCAATGGGTGGTGATGCTCAAATCGCATCTCTTGTTGCACATAATAAAATTGTTGGCGTTATCTTTTTAGTTGATCCATTAGATGTTCATCCTCACCAAGTTGACGTGAGCATGTTACTTAGAATTTGTAATGTTCATAATGTACCCCTTGCTACAAACAAAGCAACTGCCGAAATACTTCTTAAAGAATTAGAATCCCATCTCTAACTAATGATTATTCATATAACACCAGATGAAATAAAAGAAGAATATAGAGAACCTTGGAAAATGGGTTTAATGAGAGAACCATCAATTGATTATGCAACTAATGCTCTTCATGTTTGGTTCGAGGGCAAAGATACAATTATTTTTGAATTTAAAAAATATGGCTGGATTAATGATAATAGATACAATAGTTATATGATTTCAGCAGGTGCTGCTGGTATCACTATACTAATTGAAGCTAAATAAAACCAGACCAATGAAAAAATTACTATTATTTCTATTAATCACCTTGACAACTGTCACAGGGTGGTCACAAACTTTACGAGACAGCGTTGCAGTTAACAATGAGTATTTTAAAATCATCTACTCAGAGGTATTAGAACAACCAAGATTTGTTGAATATAAGGTTCTTTGTCCAAGTGGAACTGCATCTAGATCAGGCATGGACTTTTATACTATTAAGGGTCTTAAAACTTCTGATAATGCTGATTATGTTGCTAATGAATGGGATAAAGGCCACATGGCTCCTGCTGCATCTTTTAATTGTAACACATCAATGTTATATTCAACATTCTCGTACGCAAATTCAGCACTTCAACAACAAAGCCTAAATCGTGGCCCTTGGAAGATGCTAGAGATTCAAGAACGTGAACTTGCTAAAAGATACGATGTTTATATTACAATACAAGTTGAGTTTAATAAAATTACTAGAGTTCCAACCGGAGCAGCAATCCCAACTGGATTCTATAAAACCGTAAAATATGGAAATACCAAAGATTGTTATTTCTTTCCAAATGTAAAACCATTAAATTCAGACTACACTAAATTCAAGTGTAATTGTCGATAAAATTAATTAACTATAATGTAAAGGGACTCAAGAAATTGGGTCCCTTTTTTATTGATATATAAAGCAAACTGAACCCAACTCAGTTTAAATTAAATCGCAATTAGGTCATGAAAAAATTAATCGAAAACTCTGTAAAATGGGTAGGCGGTCTGTTCAAAGATGAAACAGGTACCCCATCATCAAAACGCTTTGTTGGCATTATGTGTGCCATCGCACTTTGCGTAACAATGTATCATAACAGTTTTTCTACAGTTGACGTAGCTCCAGCTCCTTATTTAGTTGATGCAGTAGCTTTATTAGCTTTTGGTTGTTTAGGTTTATCTTCAGCAGATAAATTTATTGCTACTAAAAAGCAAATTAAAGATGCAACATCACAAGAAAAGGCTGAGGAAACTCCAGCAGAATAAACGAAAAACAATTAATACATTATGTTACTAAAGGTAGGGTCTTCAGGCGAAGACGTTAAAAAACTGCAAACTAAATTAGGCCTTCCGGCCGATGGTTCATTTGGACCAAACACTGCTGAAGCTGTAAAGGCTTGGCAAACAAAAAATGGTTTAACACCAGATGGTATTGTTGGTGATGGAACTTGGGGAAAGATGTTCGGATCTTCTGCACCGGCTGCAGCTCCAGTTTCAATTCCAACTTCTCAATTTAAGTTAGAGGCTTTAAAAGGACACATTCCTGATGCCGTTATCGCTCAAATTCCAGATACTGCTGCTAAATTTGGAATTACTAATACTCTAAGACTTGCTCATTTTCTAGCACAATGTGGACATGAAAGTGGCGGCTTCAAAGCAGTTTCAGAAAATCTTAATTACTCAGCTGATGGACTTAAAAAGATCTTCCCTAAGTATTTCCCAGGAAATCTTAATGAGTCATATGCTCGTAATCCTGAAAAGATTGCTTCTAGAGTTTATGCTTCTAGAATGGGTAATGGAGATGAGGCTTCGAAAGAAGGATTTAAATTTAGAGGTAGAGGTTATATCCAATTAACTGGAAAATCAAACTACACTAATTTTGCTAAATTCATCGGAGAAGACACTGTTGCAAATCCTGATTTGGTTGCAACTAAATATCCTTTAGCATCTGCTGCATTCTTCTTTAATTCAAATGGATTATGGTCTATTTGTGATAAAGGCGCCGATGATGCAACTGTTACTTCTGTAACAAAAAGAGTAAATGGTGGTACTATCGGTTTAGCTGATCGTATTAAACATTTCAAAGAGTATTATAACCTTTTAAAATAACTTATTTATGAGAAATGAAAAACTTTTTAAAAAATCTAGTCATCCTCCTAGCATTTATTCTACCATTTGCTGGTTTCTCTCAAACGGGACCTCCAGCACCTGGTAATGGAATTTATGTCATCATCGATACAACATACCAAGTCGGTACTAGTATTCAAGGCCAATCAAAAGCCAAATTAACTGTACAAAACACTACAACAACTCTAACAACTGGTTACCAATTTAGAGTTTTCTATGACAAGAATGCCTTCTCTGCTGCATCAATTGCACTTTTAGGGTCTTCAACAAACTTAAGCTTACAATTTGTAGATAATAATGCCGGCGGTTATATCACCGCTACTGTTGTTTATACAGGTTCTTCATCTACTTATGAAATTCCAGATGGTGAAAGATTTGAATTAACGTTCACTCACGTTGCTGCATCTTCTTTCTATGCTCTTTCTGCAATTTCAGATTTAACTTGGACCGGTTCTGCAACATTCCCTAAATTAGCATCAACACAAGATGGTATGGACACAACCTTAAACTTACATAGTTATGGTGGTGTATGGGAAAAACCAGAACTTAATTTCCATGGTACATTTACTAACGTAACTGGAACTGGTGCAAAGAACTTAACTTTAGCATTAGAAAAGAAAGTTAAAACAACAACATCTTGGTCTCAGCATGCAACATACACTACTGATTTAAATGGTGACTTTGCATTTACTGAATTAATTGATACTACATACTATGATGTTCGTTTAGCAATTAAAGGTGATACGATGTCGGTTGGTAACGTAATCTCTACAGCAGATGCTCAATTAATTAATCAATGGGTATTAGGATCTGCAACACCATCTGCATGGGACTTCTATACAGGTGATGTTAACGGATCTAATAGTGTTTCAATTACTGATGCATACGGTGTATTTGGAAGAATTGCTGGTAGATTCTCAGCATGGCCAAATGGTGTAAAAGACGTTAAATTCTTTACAGCTGCACAATATGCAACAATTACTGGAACACCTGCAACTAACTATACTTCATCAATTCCAGGTGTAACTAACTTCTATTACGATATTTTACCAGGTCAACCAGACTCAGTACAATTCTACGTATTAGTTCCTGGAGATGCTAACGGTACAGGTTACCACATGGCGCGTTTAACTCCTATTACAGTTACAACAAATCCTCAACCCGGTACACCAGCCGCAATTGAAAATGTGATTGATATGAAAGTGGAATATGATTTTCCAACTAGTAATGTTGAAGTGAATCTACCACACCTATCTGTTAACGAGGGTAATTTAGTAGAAATTCCAGTTGTTGTAAAAACAAATGGTTTAGAATTATCTTCATTGCAATTAGGTTTAATTTATAATGATAGTTTATTAGAATTTAAAGATATTCATAATTCACCAAAAGCAATGTTTTGGATGTCTTCTTTAAATCCAATGGATAATATGGTTGAATGGGCCGGATATGATCCGTCTGCTAATAAAGATTATATGATTCCTGATAATTACGAAGTTTTTAAATTAAGATTTATTGCAAAGAAACCTCAAAATCAATGGGGTCAATCACCTCTCGCAACAACTAGAAAATTTGCAGGAGATGCAGTTTCTAAAGATTTATCTCTTTCACCAACTAATGGAATTTTAGTTGTATTTAAAACTTCAGCAGCACCTTTAACCGGTGTAGCAAGTGAAGAAATTAAAATGTTAGTATATCCTAATCCGACAACCGGAAATGCAAGTGTTACATTTGAAGTTAAAAATGCAGGTAGAGTTAGACTAGACATTTATGATATGAATGGACGTCCAGTTTACAATATTTTTGAAAAAGATATGCCTGCTGGTGTTTATAATTATGACTTTAATGTTTATCAACTTACACAAGGTTTATATTTTGGAACACTACAAGCAACTGGTCAAAGAGATTCAGTTAGAATTATTAAAAACTAAACAAAACAAATATTAATTACTATGTCAGACGAACAAAACGTAGAAACTAACGACGGTACTTGGTCTGGTTTAAAGAAAACCATAATCGGTACTCTTTCAACTGCAGTACTTGCAGGTGGAACTTGGGTTACTACCACTCTTTTTAATGGTGGTGAAGACAAGGAAGAAGTAAAAACTGAACAAGCTGCTCAGCCAGTTATTAACTTAAATGTTGATAATTCTTCTCAAAACAATTCTTCAAATAATGGTGGTGGAACTACTGTAATTAGAGAAAGAGTTGTGGAAAAACCTGCAGCTGAAAAGAAAGAAGAAAAGAAAAAAGAAAAGAAGAGCGAAACTGAAGACGCTCCTTGGTAAAAATAAATGAATATCTTTATGTCAATTAAGAAAATGTTAGGATTCTCTAAGGAGGATTACGTAAAAGTAGAAGATAAAAACCGTTTCTATTATATGTTGCAACAAATGCAATCTAATAGATGGAAAATTACTGGGATTGTACTATTCTTATTCTTTTTTATTGTAGCTGGAATTAACTCTGCAGTTTTCTTTGGTGTACAAATTGGAGAAGATTGGAAAGAAATGTTATTGATTCTTCTTGGTGCCTTTGTTGGTAACTTAAATAAAGTTGTTGACTATTGGTTCAATTCAGAAGATCGTGATAAAATGTTAATTCAAAAAGTTGACGAAGAAGATGGAGTTTCTCTATCAAATACAACAGATGTTTAAAATGAAAAAATTAGCACTTTTAATTTGCTTAATTTTCAATGTCGCTATGGCAACTGCTCAGGTTGGATCTATCAAATCTGAGCAGTACCAAGCTGACTTTGAAAAGAAAATGTCAATTGATTCAGTACCTGAATATAAGGACACTATTAAGATTCCAATTCAAATCTTAAAAATTGGTATCAGTGAAGAATTATATGAAATGTACCCTGAATTAAAGGACAAAAGAGTCGGTCTTGGTGTAACTAATATTGTATTAGAATATTTAGAATACACAAACCGATTTGTATTTACTGAAGATAAATTGGAAATCAAAGAAAGAATGATTAACCAATTTAAAGCATCGGCAAAAGGATTTACTGAAAATACAATGGATGGCAAGGGTAAAATTAAACTTGCCAAATATTTTGTTTATATTGAAGTATATGACTTTTCAGTTTCTGATGATGAGGTTGTAAAAATTAATGGACAATCTCAAACAACACAAATTACACGTTTAGGTCTTCAAGTTCGTTTTGTTGACGCTGAAACTGGTGAAGTTTTAGTTGGATCTGGATTAGGTGAAGCTAAAACTATTAAAACTGTTTCAATCCTAGATGGAATTGATGATAGTGAAATTAAATTTAATCAATCTCATATTGGTATTACAACTAAGAAGTCATTAGAAACTGCGGCAGCAAGAATTGTAACTCGTATGATTAAAAAAGGAATCTTTAAATCATAAAATGTATGTTAGAAACTTTATCATCTT
>JACCDJ010168600.1_pt1 | contig 16056 bp, 13 predicted proteins | sample 7444481 | NCBI WGS metagenome assembly JACCDJ01 (sample SAMN15323435, study PRJNA562643) | freshwater metagenome | isolation source: river surface water | place: USA:Blue River Watershed | collected 2017-08-15 | reverse complement strand
TGGGTGGTAGTTTGACGGACACAGGATTGTTCGATTGGAGTCACTATCCGAATATCGCTGAAAGCTATAAGCGTTTTGCACCTGCGCAGTGGGGCATGGCGCAATTACGCGCTAAAGCATTGCGTGATTTTGGTGGAGCGCTTGGCCCAGAAGCTGCGCATCATTTGGCGGTAGGGTCAGAGACTATGGCCTTGCGAATAGAACGTGAATCGTCAACGGCACTTGCTCTGGCGACTAAGCTATCTGCCGATGCGCGCGTTGCGGCGGTGTATTACCCTGGTTTACCAACCCATCCGCAGCATGCGATTGCTAAGCAGTTGTTTCGTGCCTATGGTGGCTTGTTGAGTTTTGAATTAAAAGAAGGGTTCGATTGTTTCGATTATCTAAATCGATTAAAGATCGCTATACCTGCAAGTAATCTGGGTGATACCCGTACTTTGGTGATTCCAGTTGCGCATACGATTTACCATGAGATGGGACCGGCACGTCGTGCCAGCATGGGTATTGCTGAATCGTTGATTCGAGTCTCGGTGGGTATTGAAGACACCGACGATCTACTGGACGACTTTGCTCAAGCGCTTAACGCGTAAACTGTCACGTAAGCACTGCAGAGTCATCAGCGCCGCAGTTTTTGCTGTGAGATCAAGGCCCCAATGTTTGAGCGCGTTGGCGGCTCAACCAACTGACTCCAGCCGGCATAGTAAAATTTTTTAACTTCTCAATGAGTGGGTCAGCTTCTGTTTCCACCAGTAACAAATCTTTATGTTCGGCTCGTAAAAATCCTTGCGATGTTTGATGATGAAGAAATTCAATCAGTGGGTCATAAAACCCTGCAACATTGAGCAGTCCGATAGGCTTTTCGTGAAAGCCGAGTTGAGCCCAAGTGAGCGTTTCAAATAATTCCTCGAGTGTGCCTATGCCACCGGGCATGGTGACGAAACCGTCAGCATGCTCTGCCATCAGCGCTTTGCGTTCATGCATATCCTTGACAACGAGTAGCCTAGTTAAACGGTCATGGCCTACTTCAGTATCCATTAACGCTTTAGGAATCACTCCCGTTACTTCGCCGCCCGCCTCAAGCACGGCATCGGCCACGATGCCCATCAGCCCGACATGACCGCCACCGTAGACCAGCGATAAATTCTGTTTAACGAGTGCACGACCCAAGGCTTTGGCTGCATCGGCAAATACAGGATTGATGCCGGAAGAGGAGCCACAATAGACGCAAACAGAATGAAATTTTTTTGTCATAGTATTTTTTTAAAACATAAAATTTTATTTTTCACACTATTCTGGATAGAGTACATTTTACGTTATCAAAAAATAAATTATCTCTATTTAGGTGCGGGTGCCGTATAATCTGCCCACTTTAATACCGCATAGCCTTCATCGCAACCGATGAGTACAGAACCCAAACTCTCCTTTAAGCAGCAACAATTGATCGTTCGTGAGAACGCGATCGTTGATGCCACCAACAATTTGTTGGCGAAAAAAGGTTTTGAAATGATGACGATGGACGAGGTCGCTGCCGAAGTGGGCATCGCCAAAGCCAGTCTCTATAAACACTTTCCTTCGAAAGAAGCGTTAGCAGCAGCGGCTATGATTCGGCTGCTTGAAAATACACTCGCTTTTGTGCGTGGCCTGTCATCTGAACAAGCCGCCTTAGATCAGCTGAAAAGTGTATTGCAGTGGGCGCTAGAAATTCGTATGAAAGGTGGATTACCTACACTGCCCACTGAAAACACCAGTCTGCGCGAAACGTTACTGAATAACACGCGCTACATCAGTCGATTGATGGACTTGAATGAATTGATGGGTCAGACGATTGAGCGTGCTAAATCTGACGGCGCTATTCGCAAAGATTTACCTACTGAGGTGGTGCTGTTCACCATCTACGCTCGTTCGTGCGACCCAACGCTGGATTACCTTCGTATGGGTGATCAATACAGTGAAGATCAAGTCATTGAATTCTTGATGTCGACCTGCTTTAACGGCCTGCAGTGATTCTTACTCTCTTTGTTTGTTTAAATGCCTGGTTTAACCGGGCATTTTTTTTGAATGTAGTTCGCAGATGTAGCCGTAGTTCTCGTTTTTATGCTTCTTCGCTATCCATCGGTTCATCGTCTTTAGTGTTGTTTACGCTATGCACGGTGACTAGACGAGTGCCCGCTATACGATCATGTATAAACTGGTGTTCTGGATGTAAGCGCGATGCCGCTGCCCACACAACAACATTGATCGCAGGTAGAACCAACAGCATCCATCCTTGCGCGCCTAAAAAACGAGCTGCCGCCAAGCCCGGTAAAAACCATAACCAACACAACACGTAGCGTGCCAGCGCACGTTTCCACGTTAGCGGCAAGTCGTGGCGATCGACTAAACGAATATTCCACGTTTTCATAGCCAAAGTTTGGCCGCCATGCGTCCAGATCCAGCAAAAATAAACCCCCAATACGACAAACAACCAATCCTGCAGCGCATCGCGCAGATACAGCGCATGTCGTTGTTGAAGCAGAGTTGAAAATGCCCACGTCGCGATGAACAGAATGCCAAACAGCAGCATGGCCTCGTAGACCATGCAAAGTAATCGTTTTCTCAACCGAGCTGTAGGCAGCGGGGTGGTGTCGATTGGCAAGGGAGTCATGAGGAGGGGATGAGTGCAAAAGGACTATTAACGTACCAGAGCGCGCATTTTACTCATTTGACTGAGGTGTGTATTTTTAGGTAATGACCACTGCTATTTTGGCAATATTTAAGACCCTCTTCTATTCATGAAAAGTCTTGATTTCAAAGGCTTTTTCCAAGATTCTCCTTGACCTTCGTGCTGCAACGCATTAACGTATCGTTCCCCTCGCTATCGCGGGGGTATTTTTTGCGCGAGTCGCCGGATTGCTCAACATGCTTTTTGTGTACTCGCGCTCTTTCGATGTGAAAGCAGTTTGCTCTAACCCGCGCCAAAAGCGTGAGGCATGAAAGGCAGTACTACGAATTCAGGCTGAACGAGTCGCGTTAAGCGCCGATTTGAAATGCGTCTTTGTACGTATAACGGATCGACGTGATCGCACAAAAAAGGAATGCCTGTAACGTAACCCTGCTGATCGTGCTGCCAGGAGAGAGCATCCGTTCAATTTCCAATGGACCTTGAAAGGACGTAGCAATGAGTTCTGAAATCACCGGCGCAGACATTGTCGTGCGCTGTCTAGCCGAAGAGGGTGTTGAACATGTGTTCGGCTATCCCGGCGGCGCAGTTCTGTACATTTACGACGCTATCTTCAAGCAGGATAAATTCCAGCACATATTGGTTCGCCATGAACAAGCGGCGATTCATGCAGCGGATGCGTATTCACGTAGTTCCAATAAAGTCGGCGTTGCACTCGTGACCTCCGGTCCAGGTGTGACCAACGCAGTGACTGGCTTGGTAACGGCCTACATGGATTCGATTCCTATGGTGGTTATTTCAGGACAGGTACCGACCCATGCGATTGGTCAGGATGCCTTTCAGGAATGCGACACCGTAGGTATTACACGCCCGTGCGTCAAACATAATTTTCTCGTCAAGGATGTCAAAGACTTGGCGATGGTGATGAAAAAAGCGTTCTATATCGCGACCACGGGCCGTCCCGGCCCAGTTCTCGTTGATATACCGAAAGACATCACGATGGACAAAGCCATATTCGAGTATCCAAAAGAACTCGATATGCGTTCATACAAGCCTGTGGATAAAGGTCATTCAGGCCAAATTCGCAAGGCCGTTCAACTGCTGCTTAGCGCTGAACGTCCTATGATTTACACCGGTGGCGGTGTGATTCTTGCCGACGCTGCGCCTGAACTGAACACCTTGGTTGATAAACTCGGCTATCCCTGCACCAACACACTGATGGGCTTGGGTGGTTATCGTTCATCTAGCGATAAATTCGTTGGCATGCTCGGCATGCATGGAACCTACGAAGCCAATATGGCTATGCAGCATTGCGATGTGCTGATTGCGATTGGCGCGCGTTTTGATGATCGCGTGATTGGTAATCCTAAGCACTTTGGTAGTGTGCCGCGCAAAATCGTTCACATTGATATTGATCCTTCATCGATCTCGAAGCGCGTTAAGGTGGATATTCCTATCGTTGGTAACGTCAAAGACGTACTGATCGAAGTTCTTTCGCAGATTGATGCTTCCGAGACCAAACCAAATACCAAAGCTTTAGATGCATGGTGGAAGCAGATTGCTGAATGGCGTTCACGCGAGTGCCTGAAGTTTCCAACCTCGACCGAAGTGATTAAGCCCCAAGCAGTGGTACAAAAACTGTGGGAAGTCACCAAGGGAGATGCGTTCATCACCTCCGATGTTGGTCAGCACCAGATGTGGGCAGCTCAGTACTATGGCTTTGATAAGCCTAGGCGCTGGATTAATTCAGGTGGCCTAGGAACTATGGGCGTTGGTTTGCCGTATGCGATGGGTGTGCAAATGGCTAATCCGGGCGCCGAAGTTGCCTGCGTTACCGGTGAAGCATCGATACAGATGTGCATACAAGAATTGGCCACCTGTAAGCAGTATCACCTGACACCCAAAATCATTTTGCTCAACAACCGCTATCTCGGCATGGTGCGTCAGTGGCAGCAGATTGACTATGGTTCACGTTACTCCGAATCGTATATGGATTCCTTGCCTAATTTCGACAAACTCGTCGAGTCCTTTGGCCATGTCGGCATGACCATCACCAAACCGGGCGATGTCGAATCATCGATGAAAGAAGCCTTTGCGATGAAAGATCGTTTGGTATTCATGAATTTCATCACCGATCGCGATGAAAACGTGTGGCCTATGGTGAAAGCAGGTAAGGGCTTGAGTGAGATGCTGCTTGGTTCGGAGGATTTGTAATGCGCCATATTATTTCAGCGTTACTAGAAAACGAATCGGGAGCATTGTCACGCGTGGTAGGTCTTTTTTCTGCACGCGGCTACAACATTGAAACACTCACCGTGGCACCGACTGAAGATCCTACCTTGTCACGTATGACCGTGGTAACTAGTGGGTCGGATGATGTCATCGAGCAGATCACCAAACATCTGAATCGATTGATCGAAGTCGTCAAAGTAGTTGATTTGACCGAGGGTGCGTATATCGAGCGTGAGCTGATGCTCATCAAGGTACGTGCCGTTGGCAAAGAGCGAGAGGAAATGAAGCGCACTACGGATATTTTCCGTGGTCGCATCATCGATGTAACAGAAAAGACTTACACCATCGAATTGACTGGCAATAAATCAAAACTCGATGCCTTCATTGATGCCATCGACCGCACTGCCATTCTTGAAACTGTTCGTACGGGCGGTTCAGGAATAGGACGCGGCGAGCGCATCTTGAAAGTTTGATTCGCAAAACCCAATAACTGAAACAATCACAATTAACCTTTTAATTTCAGGAACATCATGAAAGTTTTTTACGACAAAGATTGCGACCTTTCTCTCATCAAAGGTAAAAACATCGCCATTATCGGCTACGGTTCACAAGGCCATGCGCACGCGCAGAACTTGTCGGAATCAGGATGTAAAGTCACCGTCGGCCTGCGCAAAGGTGGCTCATCATGGGCCAAGGTAGAAAAAGCTGGCCTCAAAGTCGCTGAAGTCAATGACGCCGTTAAAGGTGCAGACGTCATTATGATTTTGCTGCCCGATGAAAACATCGCTCAGGTGTATAACGAAAACGTCGCACCACACGCTAAGCAAGGCGCTGTACTGGCATTTGCACACGGCTTTAACGTGCACTATGGTCAAGTTGTGCCACGCGCTGATCTTGATGTGATCATGATTGCTCCTAAAGCGCCAGGCCATACTGTTCGCTCGACCTATACACAAGGTGGGGGTGTTCCTCATCTGGTCGCGATCTATCAAGACAAATCAGGTCATGCTCGCGATATCGCTCTGTCATACGCGATGGCAAACGGTGGTGGTCGTGCTGGCATCATTGAAACCAACTTCCGCGAAGAAACTGAAACCGATTTGTTCGGTGAGCAAGTCGTTCTGTGCGGCGGTACGGTTGAGCTGATCAAAGCCGGTTACGAAACATTGGTAGAAGCAGGCTACGCTCCAGAGATGGCTTACTTTGAATGTTTGCACGAACTCAAACTCATCGTTGATCTGATTTATGAAGGCGGTATCGCTAACATGAATTATTCGATCTCTAACAATGCTGAGTATGGCGAGTATGTTACTGGTCCGCGCATCATTACGGAAGAATCAAAAGTCGCGATGCGTCAGTGCTTGAAAGATATTCAGACAGGTGAATATGCAAAGAGCTTCATCCTTGAGAACAAAGCGAATGCACCTACGCTGATGTCACGTCGTCGTTTGAATGCTGAGCACTCGATTGAGATCGTTGGTGCTAAGTTACGTGCGATGATGCCTTGGATTGCTAAAAACAAATTAGTTGATCAATCTAAAAACTAATTTTTTAACTTTGCTGGCATCATGCGGCGTGCGCGAAAATGCGCACACCGCGCTCGCCCTAAAAGCCACATGCAGATGTGGCTTTTTTTACGGGCTCCCGTGCCTTGGTTTATGGCTAATAAGCGCATTATCAGGCTGATGGTTCGTCGAATTGCAATTGATATTTCAAACGTACAGGCTCAATAATTTTGACGTTGGCAAGCGACCCCTTGCTTAAATCAACCTGTGAGATTTGTATTTTTCCAGATATCTCAAAGCCAAAATTCTCAGGACTTACATCCCCTTGTCGTTGGGGCTGATTATTTACAGGGATCATTGAGTCATCTGAGCGTACGATATGCTCAATTTTTTCTCGTTTTAAAAAACTACATTCGAAATCACCATTGGCATATTCCTTTATCCTATAAATGGTCTCTTTTTTCTTAATGGGTGACTCAGTGGTCTCATCAAATTTATGGTTCAGTAAGTTGCCGCTGCGAGTTAAGTTTTGTAATTTTATGGGTGCTAAAAATGCGCCTATAGTTGCCTGGTTTGGTAAATGACTCAATGTTTGCAGAATTTTTTCTGAGAAGGCGCCACGATCACCCACCATACTTTTTATGTCTTGCAGTATTTCATGAGGATCAGCGCCTGGATCATGAGTAACTTGAAAGTCATCTTGATCAATCAACACAAAAGTACTCCTCCCAAAATCTTTCCATAGTTGGGTACTAATTTGAGTGGTTTTTTTATTTAAAATTTCATCGCTATCAGATATGTCGTCGTCGTCAAAAAAAGGATCACATTCAAGCTCATCATCAGGTTCTATAAGGTCGAAATTATTTGGGCTACTTTGCGCAAGCCTCTTATCGAATAAGATTTTTTGCGCTCGATCCGGCTTTGGTTCTGGCGGGATAAAAGTAGTCTCATTTGTCAGTGATGCAAAGATTTCTTTTTGCTGATCCTCTGGTAAGGTCAATGTAAAGACAACAGGTTCTGAATAGTCCCCGGAAAACTTTATGCTAGCGGGTAAAGCCTCATTAATTTTTGCTGTCATACTATATTGTGAGAGTTGCGAAGCATCACTTGGCCTTAGCACTGATGGTCGCGCAGACTTTTGTGTATTTAGTGTTTTGGGCGCCGTATCGGGGATAGTTTTTTCGTCATGAATTTTTAATAATGCTTGAGATTTTTCTGAGCCACGTTCAGCGTCATCGACTGTTTTTTTTAAAACAGTCCACTGATCTTGTAATTTTCGAATCTTTCCATCGTTCTTAAAATCATTTAAATCGTGAATATGAGCTTTCAATAAATTATTCACGTTTTCGATATGCGATGAGGCTTGGTGAATTTCTCTGTGCATTTTGCTCACGACTTCGACAATCATCGCTTTCCTTTCTCGAATTTGATCTTTTGATTCGATACCTAATTTCTCCCGAACGAAAAGTAAAATTTTTTTGAAAGGATTCGCTGAGGATTCGGTTCTATTTATAGTGCCGTCTTTGCTAACTTTAACGGTACCGCCAAACTGTTCCGCCTCTTGTATGACCTTAATCGCCTCTTCTGCAGTTTGGTAATTTCTTGTATTTGTGGGTTTCATCGGGCCTCTCGACATATCAAAAATGAAATGCGCAATGACCGTTTGTGACATTGCCGTTACGCAAGTTCAGGCCGCCATCCGTCATGAATGAGTCCCCGATTGACTATAGAAAGTGTTGGAAACATCCCCTATGACATGTTGCGAAGGTACAATCCCAAAGTTTTGAAATTTTGGGAGCTGTTTTGAATCCTTATCCTCACCCCATCATCGCCCGCGAGGGCTGGCCTTTCTTAGCTTTGGCGCTGGCAGCCGCTGCCGTGGCCACAGCCTTTCTTGGAAGCTGGTCTTGGCCATTCTGGATCGTGGCTATTTTTGTCTTGCAGTTTTTTCGCGATCCGCCGCGCATGATTCCGCAACAGCCCAATGCCGTCCTCTCGCCTGCCGACGGACGCATCGTGGTGGTGGAAAAAGCGCACGACCCCTACGCTAATCGCGAAGCGCTAAAGATCAGCGTTTTCATGAACGTATTTAATGTCCATTCCAATCGCTCACCTGTCGACGGCAAGATTGAGAAGGTGGAGTACTTCCCAGGTAAATTCGTGAATGCGGATTTGGATAAGGCATCTACTGAGAATGAGCGCAATGCGGTGGTAATGACTGCCACTAACGGCCAAACAGTGACCTTTGTGCAGGTGGCTGGTTTAATCGCTCGCCGCATACTGTGTTACGTGAATGCTCCGGATATCTTGGTGCGTGGTCAGCGTTATGGTTTTATTCGCTTCGGTTCGAGGGTGGATGTGTATCTGCCACTCACGGCGCGTCCTTTAGTGACTGTGGGCGAAAAAGTATCAGCGACCGAAACCATTCTTGCTGAATTTTGATGCTTAGCGTCTTAACTGTCGGTTACCATTCACGGCATGACTCTATTTACTAATCGCAAAAATAAATCGAAGGCTGGGCAGGGTAGGCCTTTTCGTTTTCACAGATTTCCAGTGAGGCGGGTGCCCTTGTCGGAAGACGGCGTTCCGCGCTCGTCACCTTTGCGTAGTAAGGGTATTTACCTGCTACCTAATGCGTTTACAACGGCCGCATTATTTTGCGGTTTCTATGCGATTGTGATGGCCATGAATGGCCAGTTCTCTAACGCCGCCGTAGCCATCTTTGCGGCCATGGTGCTGGATGCCACCGATGGTCGGGTGGCACGACTTACCAATACCCAGAGTGAATTTGGCGCGCAATACGACAGCTTGTCTGACATGGTGTCCTTTGGTGCGGCACCCGCATTGATTGTGTATGAGTGGTCTTTGCGTGGTATGGGCAAACTAGGTTGGCTGGCAGCGTTTGTTTATTGTGCTGGTGCAGCTCTGCGTTTAGCGCGCTTTAACACTAATATTGCTGTTGTCGATAAGCGGTTTTTCCAAGGCTTGCCTAGCCCGGCTGCTGCAGCACTGGTTGCGGGCTTTATTTGGTTGATGGATGATCTTCGCATTGGCGGCGCCGATTTCCGCTGGTTGTCATGGATTATTACCGTCTACTCTGGCCTAACCATGGTCACCAACGTGCCCTTCTATAGTTTCAAAGACGTTAACTTTAAAAAATCAGTCCCTTTCATAGCGATCTTTTTGATCGTGCTGATTTTTGTGGCGGTATCCAGTGATCCGCCCAAGGTATTGTTTGGTTTGTTCGTCATATATGGCTTGTCCGGTTATGGTGTCTTCTTCTGGCACTGGTTCAATGGCAAACCGGTTAGCATCGTTGAGACCAGTGATGAGCCCGGCATTGATAAATAACCAAAGACCTAGCCTATCAACGTAATAGAAACAGCTAGGTTGCGCTTTTAGGCAATTCCCCTTATTCTTTGCTGCATGACGAGTTCATTCATCAACCGCCCACGTTTTTCTTCAGCCGGCCCATCTGGGTTGCTGCTGCTATATCTACTGCGCTAACGCGCAGATCTCCCATTCCCCACAATTTGTGTTTTCCTCCGCTCAGACAAAAAAGTCAGGGCAGGTGAAAATATAGGCATAACAAGCGTTTACTCTAGGAGCCCGAGATGGCCGATTCAAACAAGCTGATTATTTTTGACACCACATTGCGCGATGGCGAGCAGTCACCTGGCGCGTCGATGACCAAGGATGAAAAGATACGAATTGCGCGTCAGCTAGAGCGACTAAAAGTTGATGTCATTGAAGCGGGCTTTGCGGCTTCATCGCCCGGTGATTTTGAATCAATCAAAGCGATTTCCGGCATCATCAAAGATTCTATTGTGTGTTCTTTGTCGCGCGCCAACGATAAGGACATCTCACGTGCTGCCGAAGCTCTAGAACCAGCACAACGCAAACGCATTCATACATTTATTGCGACTTCTCCGCTGCATATGGAGAAAAAACTGCGTATGTCCCCTGATCAGGTCTACGAGCAGGCGCGGCAAGCCGTTCGTTTTGCTCGTCAATTTACAGATGATGTTGAGTTCAGCCCTGAAGATGGCAGTCGTTCAGATATGGATTTCCTTTGTCGCGTACTCGAAGGCGTTATTGCCGAGGGTGCTACCACGATTAATTTTGCCGATACCGTCGGCTATGGCGTACCTGAGTTATACGGCACTATGCTCAGAACACTGCGTGAACGCATTCCTAATTCTGACAAAGCCGTTTGGTCAGTCCACTGCCACAATGATTTAGGTATGGCAGTCGCCAATTCATTGGCGGGTGTGATGATAGGTGGCGCACGTCAGATCGAATGCACGATCAACGGCTTAGGCGAGCGGGCGGGTAATACAGCGCTGGAAGAAATCGTTATGGCAGTGCGTACCCGTAAAGATCATTTCAAACTTGAGTTAGGCATTGATGCGACCCAGATAGTGCCGACATCCAAGCTCGTTTCACAAATTACCGGTTTTGCGGTTCAACCCAACAAGGCTGTCGTAGGTGCAAATGCTTTTGCGCATGCATCAGGCATTCATCAAGACGGCATACTCAAGGCGCGCGATACCTATGAAATTATGCGTGCCGAAGATGTGGGCTGGAGTGCTAATAAAATTGTTTTAGGTAAGCTCTCAGGTCGTAATGCATTCAAACAGCGCCTTGAAGAATTAGGTATTACCCTTGATTCCGAATCTGAAGTGAATGCCGCCTTTGCGCGATTCAAAGAACTCGCTGATCGAAAATCAGAAATTTTCGATGAAGACATCATGGCACTTGTATCAGATGAGCAGCATTCGCATGATCGTGAACACTACAATTTTGTATCGCTCTCTCAGCAATCCGAAACCGGTGAAAAGCCAACTGCCAGAGTAACTTTTTCGATAGAAGGCAAAGAAGTTACTTGCGAAGGTAATGGTAATGGTCCAGTCGATGCGATTGTGAATGCCATTGAAACCCGAACCAAGAGTGGCGCTGAACTTTTATTGTTTTCGGTGAATGCCATTACTACGGGTACGCAATCACAAGGTGAAGTCACCATGCGCTTATCCAAAAGCGGGCGTATTGTGAACGGGGTAGGAGCTGATTTGGATATTGTGGTGGCGTCAGCTAAAGCGTATCTGGCGGCATTAAACAAGTTGCATTCAAAAACTGAAAAGCTTAATCCACAAATGTAAAAACTAAATTCGTTTGCTGGCTCAGAGGATTTTTTCTTCAGAGCCAGCGAACTTGCTGATGCAAAAAATATGCTTCAATGGCTTGTGCTTATTGAAGTCTTTGTAATAATTTTTTTGGATTGTCAGTATGATTTTTTAAAGCCAGAAAAATTCGATTTTTATATTAGTATTTTTTAATAATGCTTCTAGAAATCGTTTATTTTCTTCTTCTGTAATGCCGTTATCCTTAAGGTCTATAGATTTGAGGGTTTCATTTTTTTCAAGCAACTCAACTAGAGCATCCATACCTCCGTCTTCAATTTTTTTGTTTACGCGGAGTCTAAGTGTGGTTATCGTCCTATTGGTTTGAATCGCTTCAGCTAGACTTTTGATGCCTTCATTACTATTCGCACTACCTTCCATATCAATGTTGAGCGTAGTGATCGTGGTGTTGGTTTGAATTATCTTGGCTAGTGTTTTGAAGCCTTCATCGCTAATCGTGTTGCCTACCAGTTCAAGCGTAGCTAGTTTGCTTAGCTTGTGCCCTAATTTAAGGGTGGTTAGCTTATCCAGCGTTGATTTGGGTTTTATCGCCTTGGCTAAGGAATTTGCAGCTTTATCATCGATATCACTTTTGCTGATAGTTAAAACGTTTATTTGAGGATGCACTTTCTCTCTTGACCATTTATAAAATTCGCCTATGTCGCTACTGCTGAGAGACTCTAATCTAGTGACTACGTTCACTTCAGTTTTTTCAGCAAATTTAGCCCAGAGTTCTTCTTTTCCAGTGTTTAATTCGCGTGTTTTCTCAATATCTTTTTTTACGTCGTCTTTAATATTACTAGTGCTGTGAGGGTAAGTAGATGTTGATGACTTGCTTGATGCATTATTTTCTTGGATCATTCTGGGCGTTGATCGACTTTCTGTGCTCTCTGCAGAAGCGCGCTCTTCAGATGAGCTGTAATCAACTGGATATTGTTTGGAATTTTTTGCGACGAGATCTGGACGCGCCATAGATTATTCTCCAATAATTTGGATTTAAGAAATTGAGAGATTAATCTGTGAGAAAAAGAGAAAAAAAGTTCCTGAGTTAGGATTTGTTTGTCGTGCGAGAAAAAATAATTCAATAAATTCAAATTCGATGTTCGATTAACGAATTGTTTGTTAAAGAATCATAATCTACGTAAGTGGTTTTGAAGCTGATGTACTAACTCAGCAATTTTCACTACTGAGTCAGAGTGGTAAGCATGATTGTTATGCATGCTTCGATTAGGTTTGTTTATTAATTACACTATTGGGAGTTTTTTTATCTTGGCGCTGATGAGTTTATCTGATTATTCAAGTAAAAAAGTTTTTCAGTAATTGCATCATTTGCATCACGTGCTCATACCGCATTTCCATCGGTCAGATTTATGTGACCTGTCAGAAAATCGATAGCAGTAGCGATAGTGTTTTATATCGCAAATCTTTGGACGTCTCGTCGCAGGGGTTGTAATTGATTATCTGGATTGTCCTCTGACTAGGAAGGTTTTGCTCCCTAGTCAGCTTTTAGTTATGAGAATGTTGTGAATGGAGATTAGGCGTACATGTTAAACACAACAGCAGGATTTTTTATTACTTTATTGGTGTTTAATTTGTCTGTCCTGTCAAGCGCAAAAAGTTTTTGTGCAATTATAGTGTTCACGTCAAATACGGAAGTGGGATAGTTATCGGTAGTGCTTGGTTCATTCGTAATTATGTCCAATGCGGCCGCAATGTTTTTTTCAATCGGATCTTGTAGTTTGTTGAGCTCGTAGTGCTGCTGAATAAATTTTATATGCTTATCACTTTTTTCACTGAATTGGTTATCATTAAGTCGGAGCGAAATGATAGTGTGGTTCAGTTTAATGGCATCTGATAAGACTTGTATGCCCTCATCGGAAATTTTGTTATAAGACAGATGCAGCTTAGTTAGCTTGCTGTCTGAGTTAGCTTTGATTGCATCGAAAAAAGCTATGCCACCCTCATTACTTATGTTGTTACACACAAGAGAAAGTTCAGTGATTTTGCTTCTTGGATTAGTGATGATTGCATCGGCTAGAGCTTTTGCACCTAGATTACCGATTTCGTTGGAATCAAGAATAACTTCAGTGATTTTACTGTTTGGGTTATTTTGGATCGCGGCGGCTATTACGCTGCCACCCTCATCGCCAATGTAGCAATTGACAACCTCAAACTTAGTAATTTCACTTTTTGTGTTGATTATAGTTGCTTCGGTTATAGCTTTGAACCCAGCGGCATCAAACTCGGTAATGGACATCGAAAATTCAACGATTTGAACATTGGACTTAATCGCATTGGCCAGTGCTGATACATCCCTAGCATCTATCTTACATTGCCCGATGTGCAGTTTAGTTATATTAGGGTTGGGTGATTTACTTAGGTGGTCGAGTAAATCGTGAAATTTTTGACTGTTGAGCTTTTTCAATTCCAAGATCCCATTTTCCTTAATTTTTGTTGTCAGTTCCTTCCATAGCTGTATTTTTTGTGCGTATGACTTTTGAGCGCGTAGAATAAGTTTCGATCGTTTTTCTTGACTTGCGAGAGTGGGTGTTGAACATTTGTTTGAGGAATATATTTGCCCTTGCGCGATCTTCTTATTTGGAGATTTCATAACCGGTGTAGATACTGGTGTTTTAGCTTCGCGCTCCTCCTCTGAACTGGAGTTAACGATGCTATCGCTGCTGCTGCTTCTTGAAAGTGAGGAAGGCCTGCTCATAGACGGATCTCCAAATCTACTGGGTTGTTAAGGGCTTGATCTGTAACAAACCACCATAAAAAGTTTCATTCGTGCGCAACGTTTAATGTGCAATGAGTTTTACTACTGCAAACGGGGTGGTGGTTTATCGCACAAAGAATTACTGGGGTTGCCAACGTCGCAAGTGTTGTGCGTGACTATTTAGGTTGCCTTCCGCCTAGGAAGCTTTAACTCCCTAGTCAGCAAGCTAATCAAGGCGGTTGTATGAATTGAAATTAGGTGTACTTGTTAAACACGCTGCTTGGATCTTTTTTTACTTCATCCGTATTGAGTTTGTCTGCTTTATCGAGCGCAAAAAGTTTTTGAGCAATTAAGTCATTTACATCATGTACTGAGGTCACATTCCCATCATTCGGATTTGGGGGAGCAGTAAGTAGATCCAGGGCACCAGCGATATTGTTTTCAATCTTAGCTCTTTGGGCGTTAAGCGCGCACTGCTGCTCAATCCTTTTTAGATATTTCTCACTTTCATGAGTGGTCGAATTATTATATTTAATGTCAAGGTTAGTGATTGTTGTGTTGGTATTCATCGCTTCTGCAAAGGCTTGGGCTCCCTCATCGCCCAAGTAGTTATAACAAAGATCAAGCGTGATGATGGTCGTGTTGGTTTTTAATGCTTCTGCTAAGGCTTGGCCGCCTTCACTTTCGATGTAGTTCTGAAAAAGAAATAGCGTGATAATCGAGGAGTTATTTTTTAGTGTTTCGGCAAGAGCTATTGCGCCTTCATCCCTGATGGCGTTATCAAATAGATCAAGCGTGTGGATCTTGGTTTGAGGATTTGCTGCAATTGCCTTGGCCAAGGCTTGGGTGCCCTCAAAATTGATCTTGTTCTTACTTAGATTAAGCATGGTCAGCGTAGTATTGGTTTGCAATGCCTCGGCTAGGGCTTTGGCCCCCTTTTTGCCAAAATTATTAAGTTCAAAATTAATGTTGGTGATCGATGTGTTTTTTTTCAATAATTCGGCGAAGGCTTTGGCACCTTCAGCATCGATCCTGCACCATCGAAGATTAACCGTGGTGATTTTAGTTTGTGGGTTTATTGCGATTGCCTCGGCCAAGATTTTGACATCCTTAGCACCGATCTTCTCTTCTGAAAGATCAAGTGTGGTGATTGTCGTGTTGGTTTTCAGTACTTCGGCTAACTCTTGTATTTCTGCACTTTTAAGTTCTTTTAATTTTAAGATGCCGTCTGGACTAATTTGCTTAGTATATCTATCCCACGGATGTTTTTTTTCGATTAATTCCCGTGCGGTATCAATTTCTGTTTTAAAGTTCTTGCGGATATCGTGATTTTTCTTGGTATATGTTGAGCTTAAGTCTGAACTTGAACTTGAGCTTGCTTTGTAGGCCTCGCGCTGATCACTTTTTTTTGTCTTAGTTTTCATGACGGGTGAAGGCGGAGATTTTGATTGCTTGTCTAGACTAGGTGTCTCATGGGAGCTGGGTTCATCGAGGCTTTCGCTGCTACTTACCAATGATTCGCTACTACTTATTGAAAGAGGGGAAGGCTTGCTCATAGAAGTTGCTCCAAATCGACGGGGTTTAAGAGCCTGATCTGTAGCAAACCAGCATTAAAAGTTGCAATCACGCGCACTTTTTAATGTGCGATGGACATTACTATTACAAAGAGATCAGTGATTTTTCTACAAAGAATTTCTTGTGTTTTCCTCGTCGCACGCGGGGATAGTGATTGTGTAGGTGACCTGCTGGGAAAGGAGCTTTTAC
>JACCDJ010733691.1_pt1 | contig 16070 bp, 15 predicted proteins | sample 7444481 | NCBI WGS metagenome assembly JACCDJ01 (sample SAMN15323435, study PRJNA562643) | freshwater metagenome | isolation source: river surface water | place: USA:Blue River Watershed | collected 2017-08-15 | reverse complement strand
TAGGTCGGCGGTTCGAGACCGTCAGCACCCACCACCCAACGAAGGCGAACCTGGTTCGCCTTTTTTGTTGAACTCCACAGAAGACGCCCATGTTTGATTTCGTCCGCAAGCACACCAGGATCATGCAGCTCCTGCTGTTCCTGCTCATCTTTCCCTCCTTCGTGCTGTTCGGGGTTGATGGCTACAACCAGTTTGTTGAAAAAGGTGAGAAGGTAGCTGAGGTGGATGGGCAAAACATCACCCGCGCCGAATGGGATGCGGCCCATCGCAACGAGGTGGAACGTTTGCGTGTCTCGATGCCGGGTGTGGATGCCAAGCTCTTCGATTCGCCCGAGGCCCGCTACGGCACCTTGGACCGTCTGGTGCGAGAGCGTTTGCTGCAAGTTGCTGCCACCAAGATGCACATGGGCGTGAGTGACCAACGCTTGGCCACGGAGTTGCAACAATCGCCCGCCATCGCATCGTTGCGACGTGCGGATGGCACCCTCGACATGGAGCGTTACCGTCAGCTCGTGGGCGCCCAGGGCATGACGCCCGAGATGTACGAGAGCCGTCTGCGTGCCGACCTGGCCGTGCGACAAGTGTTCAACGGCGTGATCGCCACGAGCTTCGCGCCTCCGTCCTTGTCAGGCGTGGCGCTCGACGCCTATTTCCAGCAGCGCGAGGCACAGTGGACCCTCTTCAAGCCTGCAGATTTCGCTGCGCGGTTGAAGCCCTCCGAGCAGGACTTGCAGGCGCATTACCAGCAGCACGCCGCGCGCTACCAAACACCTGAGTCGGTGGACATGGAGTATGTGCTGCTGGATCTGTCTGCAGCGCAAAAAGGCGTGGTGCTCAACGAGGCTGACGTGCGCACCTATTTCGAGCAAAACCAGTCACGCCTGCAATCCAAGGAGGAGCGTCGCGCCAGCCACATCCTGTTCACCGTGGATGCCAAGGCGCCCCCGGCCGAGCGCGACAAGGTCAAGGCGCAGGCCACCCAAGTGCTGGAAACGCTCAAGCAGTCACCCAAGCGATTTGCCGAGTTGGCGAAGCAGTACTCCCAAGACCCCGGGTCAGCCAGCAAGGGGGGCGATTTGGATTACTTTGCGCGAGGCGCCATGGTCAAGGCGTTTGAAGACGCGGCCTTTTCTCTTGCGCAGGGCAAGCTGAGCGACCTGGTCGAAACCGAGTTTGGGTATCACATCATTCAAGTCACCGATATCCGCCAACCCAAGTTACCGAGCTTTGAGTCCCAGAAAGCCACACTGGAGGCCGAACTGCGCAAGCAGCAAGCGCAGCGCAAGTTTGCCGAGTTGGCTGAACAGTTCACCAACCTCGTGTACGAGCAGTCGGACAGCCTCAAGCCAGCGGCGGAACGCCTCAAACTGGAGGTGCGCAAGCTCGAGGGGGTGACGCGTCAATCCCCATTGGCCGCGCCCATGAACAACCCCAAGCTGCTGGCCGCGGTGTTTTCGGCTGATGCCCTCGAAAAGAAGCGCAACACCGAGGCCATCGAGGTGGGCGCCAACCAGCTCGTGTCCGCCCGTGTGGTGCGGCACGTGCCAGCCGCGTCCTTGCCCTTTGACAAGGTCCAGGACAAGGTTCGTCAGTCATGGCTCGAGCAGGCGTCACTGGCCGCGGCCCGTCAGGCTGGCCAGGACAAGCTCGCAGCCTGGAAAGCAGACGCAGCGCAAGCCACGGTGGGCAGCGCCGAGGTGCTGACACGCGCCGCCGCCAACAAGTGGCCTCCCGCCTTGCTGGAGTCGGTGATGTTGGCGCCTGCACAAGCGTTGCCAGCTTGGGTGGGTGCTGATCTGGGCGCTCTGGGCTATGCTGTGGTGCGCGTCAACAAGGTGCTGCCCGCCGCAGACCTCTCCTCGCGTCAGCAAGAACGCGCCCAGTTTGCCCAATGGATGAGTACCGCAGAGGGGTTGGCTTACTACAACCACCTGAAGGAGCGCTACAAAGTGGTGATCAAGGAGCCGACGCCGAGCCCGGGCGCCCAGCCCTGAGCATAGCTGCGGCTATAATCTCGCTCTCTACGGTGGCTGTAGCTCAGTTGGTAGAGTCCAGGATTGTGATTCCTGTCGTCGCGGGTTCGAGTCCCGTCAGCCACCCCACCCCCTTCTCTGCCTAGCCCGGTTCGCCGGGCTTTTTGCTGCTTAGGCGCCGCTTGGCCGACGCTGTGAACGGTTGAGAGTGTCGAAGCCTGGGCCGTTGTGTGGGTTGGCGCACATTGTGGGCTGGCGCACCCAGCCTCGCCCACTTCCCTGAACGAAATCCTTGCGAAACAATAGCGTTCAACTGCAATCCGTTGACGTTGTCCCCAATGATTTTTTGTTTCCATGACCTCCGCCTCCACTTTTTCGACCCCCTCCCTGCTCGATCGTCTCCTGGCTGACGATCGCAGCCGCCTATTGCCCGCTCTGCAACTGGTCACGCTGGAGCCCGATCAGCTTCTCTACCAGGCTGGTCAAGTTGTGACGAGTGTGTACTTTCCCGTCACCGCACAGATCGAGGAAGTGTTGCCGCCCTCGGAGGGAGGGGGGCAGGTGCTGCGCCGTATCGATGCCCAGGCCATGGCGGGCTCTTGCGTGCTGGGAGATGCGGTGAGCACACGAATGGCGAGGGTGTGCAGCCCAGGACAAGCCTACCGCATGGGTTATGCCGATTTTGTTCGTGCCCTGAACGAGCTGCGCCCTTTTCGTGATCTCGTGATGCAGGACGCGGCGGCAGCCGTCATGGCGTGTGGCCGTCCGTGAGATGCTGAACAGGCCCTGGTCAGTTGACCATCACCAGCTTGCCCATCACCTGGCGTGAGCTCATGCGAGCGTAGGCGGCCTTCAACTCGCTCATGGGCATGGTTCGGTCAATGACCGGTTTGATCTTGCCTTGCTGGTACCACGTGACCAGTTCTTGCATCATCGCCTCGTTGGCCTGAGGCTCGCGGCGTGCAAAGTCGCCCCAGAACACGCCCACCACGGAGGCGCCCTTGAGCAGAGCAAGATTCAAAGGCAGGGAGGGGATGGGCCCCGCGGCAAACCCAATCACCAGGTAGCGACCACGCCAGGCAATGGAGCGGAACGCGGGCTCCGCCAGGTCACCGCCCACTGGGTCGTAAATCACGTCGGGACCACGGCCTGCGGTCAAGGCCTTGAGTTGATCGCGCAGGGTCCCGGCTTGGTAATTGATGACGTGGTCGGCGCCCAGGCGCTGGCACAAGGCACACTTGTCGTCGCTTGAGGCCGCTGCAATCACGGTCGCGCCCGCTGCCTTGGCAATCTGGATGGCCGAGGTACCCACACCACCGGCCGCACCCAGCACCAGCACCGTCTCGCCTGCTTGAAGCTGGGCACGATCGATGAGCGCGTGGTAGGAGGTGGCGTAGATCATGATGAACGCAGCCGCATCCACGCTGCTGAATCCATCAGGCAGCGGGAGGCATAACCGCGCAGGGGCAATGGCATGGGTGGCAAAGCCGCCGGTGCCGGGCAGACAGGCCACGCGCTGGCCGACCCGAAGATGTGTCACCGCCTCACCCAGCGCGCGGATGGTGCCGGCGTACTCCGAGCCGGGTACAAAGGGCAGGGGAGGCTTCATCTGGTATTTGTTTTGCACGATCAGCGCGTCTGGAAAATTCAGACTGGCCGCTTCGATCTCGATCAGCACCTCATCGCGTTGCGGCACAGGGGTGGGGATTTCCTTCCAGGTCAGGGCTTCAACGCCCACAGGGTTTTCGCACAACCAAGCATGCATGGGGATCTCCAGAGAACTCAAGGGCTGATCATAGGGGTACACGGGGTCCGCTTCGTCGGGTCTGCCCACCGTGCCGCCTACAATCAGGCACCAACAGGACAGCGCATGAACATTCTCATCTCCAACGACGATGGCTACCAGGCCCCGGGCATTGTGGCCCTGTACGAGGCCCTCAAGGATCTCGGGCGGGTGGAGGTGGTGGCGCCCGAGCAGAACAACAGCGCCAAGTCCAATGCCCTGACCCTGCATTCCCCCTTGTACGTGCACCAGGCCTCCAATGGGTTTCGGTATCTCAATGGCACGCCGGCCGATTGTGTCCACGTGGCGCTCACCGGTTTGCTGGACTACCGTCCTGATGTGGTGGTCTCGGGTATCAACAACGGCGCCAACATGGGGGATGACACCATCTACTCGGGCACCGTGGGAGCAGCCATGGAGGGCTACCTGATGGGTATTCCGGCGCTGGCCTTCTCGCAGGTGGACAAGGGCTGGAAGCACCTGGACGCCGCAGCTGCGGTGGCGCGCGAACTGGTGCAGTCGCTCATGGCCCGGCACACCGAGGGGGCCTCGCCCTGGTTGCTCAACGTCAACGTGCCGTGCCTGCCCACCGCGTCCCTCAAGCCTCTCAAGGTCTGTCGACTCGGCCGACGACACCCAGCCGAACGCGTCATCACCCAAGAGAATCCGCGCGGCGAGACCATGTACTGGATTGGCAGCGCAGGCCCCGCCAAGGACGACGTGGACGGAACCGATTTCCATGCCACGTTCACGGGCCACGTCTCGCTCACCCCCCTGCAGGTGGACCTCACCGACCACGCGGCATTGGCCAACTGGGTGAACGTCGTGCAGGCGGTCCAGGGTGCCTGAGCGCGCCGATTGCGCTGCGTCATGAAAAAGCGCCCCGCCTTTCCTGCACAGCTCGACCTGGGGCAGGTCCATCCTGCGCCGACCCCGCGCATGGCGGTCACCCGGGTGCAGTCCGCGGGTCAGGCAGTCAACCTTGCCGCCGCTCCCACCGGTCTGGGACTGGATTCTGCGCAGGTGCGCTCGCGCATGGTACGCAAGCTACACGAGCAAGGCGTTGAAGACGCCATGGTCCTCAAGGCCATGGACACCATCGAGCGGCACCGTTTTGTCGACAGTGCCCTGGTCAACCAGGCTTACGAAGACACCAGCCTGCCCATCGGATTGGGGCAAACCATCTCCAAACCCAACGTGGTGGCACGCATGCTGGCCTTGCTGCGCGAGGGCCGCAACCTGCATGTCGATGGCAAGCTCGGGCGGGTGCTCGAGATTGGGACCGGCTGCGGCTACCAGGCCGCCTTGCTGAGTGCCATGTCCAAAGAGGTGTACAGCATCGAACGCTTGCGCGGTCTGCACGAAAAAGCGCGTGAGAACCTGAGGCACCTGCGAGCGGGCAATCTGCATTTGCTGTTTGGAGACGGCATGCTGGGCTATGCCCAGGGCGCGCCGTATGCGGGCATCATCGCCGCTGCCGGCGGCGAGGCGGTTCCCGATGCCTGGATCGATCAGCTGGGCGTGGGCGGACGTCTGGTGGCCCCGCTGGTGACGGCACAGGGCCAGCAGGCCTTGCTGGTGTTGGACAAGACGCCGCAAGGGGTGCAACGGCAGTGGCTCGAAGCTGTGCACTTTGTGCCTCTAAAATCGGGCGTGGCCTGAGAGCGAGGAGTGGACATGCGGCGTTGGACAGGGTGGACGGGGGTGTTGTGCACGGTAGCCGTGTTGGCTGGTTGTGCCCAGGCGCCGCATCGCCCAGCGCCAGTGGAGGAGCGTCGCTCGTCCTCCTCCAGCCGTCCTGCCACGGCCCCATCGACAGCGCCCTCGACCGCTTCCACGCCGGCGCTGGCCGGCGCAGACAACGCAGGCAAGCCCGGGTACTACACCGTGCGACCAGGCGATACCCTGATCAAGATTGGCCTCGACCAGGGGCAGAACTGGCGTGACCTGGTGCGCTGGAACAACCTGGACAATCCCAACGTCATTGAAAAAGGGCAGGTCCTGCGTGGGGCGCCGCCCCCCGGTGAGGAGACCGTGGTCGTGCGGCCCGTTGCGCGCAACAACGCCACCCTGCCTGCGCCACCCGGCCAGCAACCGGCTCAACAATCCCCTCAACCACCCTCTCAACCACCTTCTCAACCTGCCGGGTCTCCCTCCCCCACAGGGTCAGCCCCCGCTGCCGTGGAGGCTGCCGAGGAAAGCCTGAACTTCATGTGGCCGTCCACAGGCCAGGTGCTGGCCAGTTTCGATGAACCCAAAAACAAGGGCATCGACCTGGCCGGCAAGGCGGGGGACGCGGTGATGGCCGCGGCCGATGGCCGCGTGGTGTATGCAGGCTCTGGGTTGCGCGGCTATGGCAACCTGGTGATCATCAAACACAACAACGTCTTCCTGACCGCGTATGCCCACAACCAATCGCTGTTGGTGAAAGAGGACCAGGCGGTCAAGCGCGGACAGAAGATTGCCGAGATGGGCAGTACCGATACTGATCAGGTGAAGCTGCATTTCGAGATCCGCCGACAGGGTAAGCCAGTGGATCCGGCCCGCTACCTGCCCGCCACGCGCTGACGAGGCGCGGGGAACTTCAGCCATGGCCTGGCCGGTACTGGTCTTCGACCTGGAAACCATTCCGGATGTGGCCGGTTTGCGCGTGCTGCGGCATGCGCCCGACAGCCAGACGGACGCCGAGGTACTGGCTGGCTGGGCGCAAGAACGTCAGGCCGCCGGGCAAAGCGATTTCCTGCCGCATTACCTCCAACGTGTGCTCACCATCAGCTGCGTGTTTCGCAACGCGCAAGGCCTGCGCGTTCATTCCTGGGTGGACCAAGACGGGCACAGCGAAGGCAGCATGATCCAGTCGTTCTTTCACAGCCTGGACAAGCACGTGCCGCAACTGGTGAGCTGGAATGGCGGCGGATTCGACTTGCCCGTGTTGCACTACCGCGGCTTGCAACATGGGGTGGTGGCAGACAAGTACTGGGACCTGGGCGAGGACGACCGCGACTTCAAGTGGAACAATTACATCAGCCGTTACCACCACCGTCACCTGGACCTGATGGACTTGCTGGCGCTGTACCAGTCGCGTGCCAATGCCCCCCTGGATGCCATGGCCAAACTGTGTGGCTTTCCGGGCAAGCTGGGCATGGATGGGTCCGCCGTCTATGAGGCCTACCTGCAGGGGCAACTCGAAGATATCCGCCGCTACTGCGAGACGGACGTGATGAACACCTACTTGCTCTACTGCCGTTACCAACTCATGCGCGGTGGTTTACGTCCCGAGGAGTACCGCCAGGAAATGCGCACCGTGCGCGAATCCCTCCAGTCGTGGGTGGACACCGAGCCCCACTGGCATGATTACCTGGCCGCCTGGCCTGAACCCCCAACCCCCGACCATGTCTGACACTCCTGCTTGGCCTGAACAGGCCCTTACCATCGAATCGCTTGACCTGGATGCACAGGGGGTGGCGCACCGCCCCGACGGCAAGGTGGTCTTTGTCGAAGGCGCGCTACCGTTTGAGGTGGTGGAGGTGCACGTGCACCGCAAGAAAAACCAGTGGGAGGCCGGTACCCTCAAGGTGCTGCACCGCGAGTCCTCACAACGCGTGCAACCAGCGTGTCCGCACTTTGGCCTGCAGGCCGGGGCCTGTGGTGGCTGCAAGATGCAACACCTGCACCCCAGCGCCCAACTCGCCATCAAGCAGCGTGTGCTGGAAGACAACCTCTGGCACCTGGGCAAGGTCAAGGCGCAAACGCTGTTGCGCCCCATCCAGGGGCCCGACTGGGGCTACCGCTACCGCGCGCGCCTGTCGGTGCGCTATGTGCACAAGAAGGGCACGGTGCTGGTGGGCTTTCATGAACGCAAGAGCCGCTATGTGGCGGACATGACGCACTGCCCGGTCTTGCCGCCGCAGGTGGAGGCCTTGCTGATCCCCTTGCGTGAACTGATCGGCAGCCTGCAGGCCCGTGAGACCTGTCCGCAAATTGAACTGGCGTGTGGTGATTCGGTGGTGGCCCTGGTGCTCAGGCATCTGGAGCCTTTGAGTGAGTCTGACCAGCAACGGTTGCGCGATTTCGCGCTGCAGCACCAGGTGCAATGGTGGTTGCAACCCAAGGGACCCAACACCGTGCACCTGTTGCCCACGGACGGTGCCACGACACCCGGGCTCTCCTATGCCTTGTCCGAGTTTGGCATCCACATGCCGTTTCTGCCGACCGACTTCACCCAGGTCAATCCACACATCAACCGGGTGCTGGTGGGGCGTGCCGTGCGTCTGTTGCAGGTGCAACCGCAGGAACGGGTGATCGACTGGTTCTGTGGTCTGGGCAATTTCACGCTGCCACTGGCTACCCAGGCTCGCGAGGTGCTGGGGATCGAGGGCAGTGAGGCCCTGGTGCAGCGGTCAGCTGAAAACCTGGCGCACAACCAGTCTTTGCGCCTGCGCGAGGGCGCCTCGTCCTTGGCCCCCACACGTTTTGTTGCCCGCAACTTGTTCGAGATGACGCCCGAGCGGTTGTGCCAGGACGGTGTGGCTGACAAGTGGCTGGTCGATCCCCCTCGTGAAGGGGCCTTTGCCTTGGTCAAGGCCTTGGCGGACTTGCACCAGACACCTGAATTGCGCCAGGGCTGGACGCCACCCAAGCGAATCGTCTATGTCAGCTGCAACCCGGCCACGCTGGCGCGTGATGCGGGCTTGCTGGTGCACCAAGCAGGGTATCGGTGTGACAGCGCGGGGGTGGTGAACATGTTCCCGCACACCGCGCACGTGGAGAGCCTGGCCGTTTTCACGCTGGCCTGACGGAAAACAAAAAGGGGCCCGAGAGGGCCCCTGGTGCAGGAGAGGGGAAGGATCAGTCCTTCTCGCCACCCATGATGCCCAACAGGGCCAGCAGGCTCTGGAACACGTTGATGATGTCCAGGTACAGGGCCAGCGTGGCGCTGATGTAGTTGGTCTCGCCACCGTCGATGATCTGCTTGACGTCGTAGAGCATGTAGGCGCTGAAGATGCCAATAGCCAGCATGGAGAGGGCCATCATGCCGGCGGTGGAGCCGACGAACACGTTGATGATGCCGCCCACCATCAACACGATGGCACCGACGAAGAGCCATTTGCCCATGCCCGAGAGGTCCCGCTTGATGACGGTGGCCAGGCTGGCCATGGCAAAGAACACACCAGCGGTACCGCCAAAGGCCGTCATGACCAACTCGGCACCGTTCTTGAAGCCCAGCACCATGGCAATCATGCGCGAGAGCATGAGTCCCATGAAGAAGGTGAAGCCCAACAGCACCCACACGCCGGCAGCCGACTCCTTGGTTTTCTCGATGGCGTAGATGAAGCCGAAAGCGCCAGCCAGGAACACCACCAGGCCCAGGCCGCCGCTCAGGGCCAGGGTGAGGCCGGAGGCCACGCCAATCCAGGCGCCTAGCACCGTGGGGATCATGCTCAAAGCCAGCAACACATAGGTGTTGCGAAGCACCCGGTTGCGCTCAGCCGCACTGGTCGGTGCATAGCCGTAATCGAAAGTTTGCATCTGATCGCTCATCTGTCACTCCTTGTAAAGATGAATGAAGCCAAAAGTTATTGTAGGGGGATTCCTGATGTTCCTACAATGCGGTTTAAAACCCCCACTTTTACAAGGTGCTTGTCCCATGAAAACCAAAGCTGTCCTCGAACTGTCCGACCTGAAAGCCATCGCCGCTGCCGCCGAGGCCGAGGCCTTGCGCAACCACTGGGCGGTCACGATCGCCATCGTTGACGATGGGGGGCACTTGCTGTGGCTGCAGCGTCTGGATGGCGCCGCACCGATCTCGGCTCATATTGCCCCGGCCAAGGCCCACACCGCCGCCACCGGCCGCCGCGAAACCAAGGTCTACGAAGACATCATCAACAACGGCCGCTATGCCTTCATCACCGCGCCCACCATCGAGGGCTTGCTGGAGGGTGGCGTGCCCATTCTCAAGGACGGTCAGGTGATCGGTGCCGTGGGCGTCAGTGGCGTGAAGTCGATCGAGGACGCGCAGATCGCCAAGGCCGGTATCGCCGCGCTGGGCTGATGCCAGGTTGCCACGCCCCGTCGTGCTGACGGGGCGTGACTCAATACGTCAGACGTTCCGGCCGGATTTCCTGCAGGATGGTGGTGGCGATTTCCTCAATGCTCTTGGTGGTGGTCGAGAGCCACCGGATGCCCGAGCGGCGCATCATGGCCTCGGCCTCGCTCACCTCGTGGCGGCAGTTTGCCAGGCTGGCGTAACGTGAATTCGGCCGCCGCTCGTTGCGTATCTCGCTCAGACGATCGGGCAGGATCGTGAGGCCGAAGATTTTCTTGAGGTGCGGGACCAGCGCCGGGGGCAGCTGCTTGCGATCGAAGTCCTCGGGGATGAGCGGGTAGTTGGCCGCCTTCAGGCCGTGCTGCATCGCCAGGTACAGGCTGGTGGGGGTTTTGCCACTGCGACTGACCCCGATCAGGATGACGTCCGACAGCTCCAGATCGCGGTTGAGTTGTCCGTCATCGTGTGCCAGGCTGAAGTTGATGGCTTCAATACGGTCGTGGTATTCCTGGCTCTTACTGACGTCTGAAAACCGGCCGATGCGGTGGTTGGACGTGATGCCCAACTCCTGTTCCAGCGGGTTCACAAAGGTGCCGAACATGTCCAGCAGCATGCCCTTGCAACCTTGCTGGATGACGCCCAGCACCTCCTCGTTGACCAGCGTGGTAAAGACGATAGGGCGATGGCCCTCCACCTCGGCGGTGTGGTTGATTTGCCGGACCGCCTGGTGAGCCTTGTCCACAGAATCGATGAAAGGCAGCCGGATATGGCGTGGCCGCATCTCGAACTGGGCCAGGATGGCGTTGCCAAACGTCTCGGCGGTGATGCCGGTGCCATCCGAAATGAAAAAAACCGTGCGTTGGGGCATGAAAGCGTCCAGAGTCGAAATCCTGTGGCAGGCCCGGCATGGGGCGGGCTGGCCCTCTACAATCCAGCCATTATCCGAATTTCTCCATGCTGACCCTGCTGCCTCTGCTGCTGATGCTGGCAACCTGCCAGAGGGTGGGCGTGCGTGTGCCCGGGCGGGCTGTCTGCAGCCCCGTGCTCCAACCCCGGCACGCCAGACCGTTTTTAACTTCTGGAGCTTCCCCATGTCTGCACGCTTTAGCCCGACCGCCCTGGTCGTACCGTTTGAGCACCTGAGAATGTCCGACGTCGAGGCGGTGGGCGGTAAAAACGCCAGCCTCGGCGAGATGATTTCGCAACTGCCCCAGGGCGTGCGAGTGCCCACCGGTTTTGCCACCACCGCCCACGCGTTTCGCGAATTTCTCCAGCATGGCGGCCTGAGCGACCGCATCCAGTCGCGCCTCTCCAGCCTGAACACCGAGGATGTGCGTGCGCTGGCCGAAACCGGAGCCGAGATTCGTGCCTGGGTCGAGGCCCAGCCCTTTCCCGCCGATCTCGAGCAAGCCATCCGGGTCGCCTACGCCGAGCTAAGCGCAGGTCAGCCCCAGGCCTCCTTTGCCGTGCGCTCCTCGGCCACCGCCGAGGATCTGCCCGATGCCTCCTTTGCCGGTCAGCAGGAAACCTTCCTCAATGTGGTGGGCATCGACCAGGTGCTGCACAAAATGAAAGAGGTGTTTGCCTCGCTCTACAACGACCGCGCCATCAGCTACCGCGTGCACAAGGGTTTTGCCCACGCCGATGTGGCCTTGTCGGCTGGCGTGCAGCGCATGGTGCGCTCTGACCTCGGGGCGGCTGGCGTGATGTTCACGCTCGACACCGAATCGGGGTTTGAAGACGTGGTGTTCATCACCTCCAGCTACGGGCTGGGCGAAACCGTGGTGCAAGGGGCGGTCAACCCCGACGAGTTCTATGTGCACAAGCCCATGTTGCAGGCCGGCAAGCGTGCCCTCATTCGCCGCAACCTGGGCTCCAAGATGATCCAGATGGTGTTCGCCTCCGAGGCCGACCGCGCCGCCGGCAGCCGCCTGGTCAAAACCATCGAGGTGCCCACCGAGCAACGCAACCGCTATTCGCTGACCGACGCCGACGTGGAACAGCTGGCGCGTTACGCCCTCATCATCGAAGCGCATTACGGCCGTCCGATGGACATCGAGTGGGGCAAGGACGGACTTGACGGTCAGCTGTACATCCTGCAGGCCCGGCCCGAGACGGTCAAGAGCCAGCAAAAGGGGCAGGCCGAGCAGCGCTTCACTCTCAAGGCCCGCGGTGCCGTGCTGGCCGAGGGCCGTGCCATCGGGCAAAAGATCGGAGCCGGTCCGGTGCGTCTGGTGCACAACATCAGCGAGATGGACCGGGTGCAGCCTGGTGACGTGCTGGTGACCGACATGACCGACCCGAACTGGGAGCCGGTGATGAAACGCGCCAGTGCCATTGTGACCAACCGGGGCGGTCGTACCTGCCACGCGGCCATCATCGCGCGCGAGCTGGGCATTCCTGCCGTGGTGGGCTGCGGCGACGCCACCGAGAAATTGAGCGATGGCCTGCTGGTGACGGTGAGTTGCGCCGAGGGCGACACAGGACACATCTACGACGGTCTGCTGGAAACCGAGGTGACCGAGGTCGAACGCGGCACCATGCCCAAGATTCCGACCAAGATCATGATGAACGTGGGCAACCCGCAGCTCGCGTTTGATTTTGCGCAGCTGCCCAACGAGGGCGTCGGACTGGCGCGGTTGGAGTTCATCATCAACAACAACATCGGCGTGCACCCCAAGGCCATCCTGGACTACCCGGCGGTGGACGCCGACCTGAAGAAGGCGGTGGAGTCGGTGGCGCGTGGTCACGCCTCTCCGCGTGCCTTTTACGTGGACAAGGTGGCCGAAGGCATCGCCACCATCGCTGCAGCGTTCTGGCCCAAGCCCGTCATCGTGCGTTTGTCCGATTTCAAATCGAACGAGTACCGCAAACTCATCGGGGGCAGTCGCTACGAACCCGAGGAAGAAAACCCGATGCTGGGCTTTCGAGGCGCCGCCCGTTACCTGAGCAGCGACTTCGGTGAAGCCTTTGCCATGGAGTGCGAGGCCCTGTGCCGCGTGCGCGGCGAGATGGGCCTGACCAATGTGCAGGTCATGGTGCCTTTTGTGCGCACCCTGGGGCAAGCCGAACGGGTGACGGCGCTGTTGGCGCATCACGGACTGCGCCGTGGCGAGAACGACCTGAAAGTGATCATGATGTGCGAGGTGCCCAGCAACGCCATCCTGGCCGAACAGTTCCTGCAGTTCTTCGATGGCTTCTCGATTGGCTCCAACGATCTCACCCAGCTCACGCTCGGGCTGGACCGCGACTCGGGCCTGGACTTGCTGGCCGCGGATTTTGATGAGCGTGACCCGGCCGTGCAGGCCATGTTGCGCAAGGCCATCGACGCCTGTCTCGCGCAGGGGAAATATGTCGGCATTTGCGGACAAGGACCCAGCGACCACCCCGACTTTGCTCGCTGGCTGTGTGATGCGGGCATCGCTTCGATTTCGCTCAACCCTGACAGCGTGGTGCAAACCTGGAAGATGCTGGCGACCTGATCGTTTCTTCACATGACGCAGCCTGATCCTGCACCCGATCACACGCGCGCTCGACTGCGGGCACGCGTCGGTGTGGTGTTGCTGGTGCTCATCACCGTGACGGGGTTGTGTGGCGCCTGGTGGTGGCCCGAGCGCACCGAGTGGCACTACCTGCTGGTGACCCAGGCCATTCCCTTGTGTTACGTGGCGCTGGCCTGGTGGGTGGCGCATCGACGAGCCGACGAGGGTGACGATGCTTAGGCGCTGGTGGCTGGTGCTGGCCGGTTTGCTGGGCGTGGTCGGCTTGTCGCTCAGCCTGTGGCTGGCAGATTTGATGGGCGTCTCCAAGGGGTACATCAACGCCTTCTTCCTGCTGGTGTCCATCGGGGGCTATGCGGTGATCGGTATGGTCTGCCGCACCACGCAGCCAGAAGAATATTTCGTCGCAGGACGGCGCATCACGGCCCCGTTCAATGGCATGGCCACGGCCGCGGACTGGATGTCGGCGGCCAGTTTCATCGGGCTGACCGGACTGCTGCTCAACGAGGGCTACATCGGGGACGGCTTTCACGCGGGCGGGCTGGCCTATGTGCTGGGTTGGACGGGCGGCTTTTGCCTGCTCTGCTTCTTGTTCGCTGGCAAACTCCAGCAGTCGCGGGCCATCACCATCCCCGACATGTTGGGCAACTTGTTTGGCAGCACGGCCGTGCGTTGGTTCAGCGCCTGGGGAGCCATCCTGTGTTCCAGCATTTACCTGGTGGCACAGATCTACGGCATTGGTCTGGTCGCGTCCATGCTGTCGGGCCTGACCTTTGAGCTCGGCATGTTTCTGGCGCTGGGGGGCATCTTGTTGTGTTCTTTCCTGGGCGGGATGCGTGCCATCACCTGGACCCAGGTGGTGCAATGCGTGGTCATCGTGTTTTCCATGGTGGCGCTGGCGGTGGCGGTATCGTGGCGCGAACAAGGCCATCCCGTGGTTCCGGCGGCGGCCTGGCAGGACATGCTGAAGGTTAACGAACGTGCGCAACAGATCGCACTGGACACCGAAGAGCACACCACCACCCTGGCGATGGAACAGCGCTTGCGGCATTTGGATGAAAAGATAGCCGACCCCCTCGGTGCGCGCGAAGTGGAGCGGCAGTCCCTGGCCCGCCAGCTGGCCCGCCTGAAGGCAGACAACGCATCGCTGGGCGAAATCCAGCGCTTGGAATCCAACCCTGCCTGGCGCGACCTTGGCGAAGAGCGCATGGTGGAGGCGTGGCGACAGGAACGAGACCGCATCCAGCAAGTCATGAGCCGCCCCGTGGGCTTCAAGGGCTTGCACACCCCGGGTGCTGACCGAGGGCTGTTCAACACCTTGGCCCTGGTGTTTTGTCTGATGCTGGGCAGCGCGGCCTTGCCGCACATCCTTGTGCGTTCTTTCTCGGCGCCCAGTCCACGGCAAGCCGAGCTGTCGCTGGTGTGGGCGCTGCTGTTCATTGCGGCCGTGTACCTGTGCGCCTCCTCACTGGCGGTGATGCTCAAGCACTCTGTCTTGACCGAATTGGTGGGCGCTCGGCTTGATCAGTTGCCGGACTGGGCTGAACAACTCAAGTTGCGGCGCTTGCCTTTGCTGTATCTCAGTGACTGGAATCGAGATGGCATCGTGCAGTTTGGTGACATCCGCATCGCCAACGACTACTTGATGCTGGCCGTACCCGACATCATGCGTATCTCACCCGTGTTCACGGGTCTGATTGCGGCGGGCGCGTTGGCTGCAGCGCTCTCGACGGCCGATGGTCTGCTGCTGACCATCGCCAATACCCTGTCGCACGATTTGTATTTCCAGACCGTCAAGCCCGAGGCCACCGCGGTGCGGCAGGTCATGCTCTCCAAGGTGTTGCTGATGCTGGTGGCCTTGACGGCGACCTGGTTGGCCACCAACCAACCTGTCGACATTCTGTTCTGGGTGGCCTGTGCATTCTCACTGGCAGCGTCCACCTTCTTCCCGGTGTTGCTGCTGGGCTTGCACTGGTCCGGCATGAGCCGCACGGGCGCACTCGCTGCCATGGTGGCGGGCATGGGTGTTTCGTTGTACTACATTGTGATTAATTATCACGGCGTACAAAAATATTTTGGGCTTATTCCCGAGCAGACTCTTTGGCTGGGGCTGGAGCCCTTCAGTGCGGGGGTCTTTGGGGTGCCCGCCGGGCTGTTGTGCGGGGTGTTGTTCAGCTGGCTCAGGCCGGGCCGTGGGTAAGGCTATAATCGTGGGCTTTTCACCTTGCTGTACCCCGACAGACGCTGGGGGCGGCTTCATCCACAAGGAGAGTCCATGCGTCATTACGAAATCATCCTGCTGATCCATCCCGATCAGAGCGAGCAGGTTCCTGCCATGCTCGAGCGCTACAAGAGCATGATCACCACCGCCGGTGGTGCCGTGCACCGTGTTGAAGATTGGGGCCGCCGTCAACTGGCCTACATGATCAACAAGCTGGCCAAGGCCCACTACCTGTGCCTGAACATTGAAGCCGACCAAGCCATCATGGCCGAACTCGAGCACGCGTTCCGCTTCAACGACGCCGTGCTGCGTCACCTCACCGTGCAAAAGAAGAAGGCCGAGACCGGTCCTTCCCTGATGATGAAGACGGTTGAGCGCGAAGAGGCCCGCAAGGCCCAGCAATCCGAGATGCAGCAAGCCTGAGTGACGTGACCCCAGAGGGTGTCAATCGCGTTGTCCTGACAGCCCGTATTGCAGAGCGCACTGCGCTGCGGTACACACCGGCCGGATTGCCCGCCTTGGACCTGAGACTCGAACACGAGTCCAT
>JACCDJ010316119.1_pt1 | contig 16071 bp, 23 predicted proteins | sample 7444481 | NCBI WGS metagenome assembly JACCDJ01 (sample SAMN15323435, study PRJNA562643) | freshwater metagenome | isolation source: river surface water | place: USA:Blue River Watershed | collected 2017-08-15 | reverse complement strand
TTGAAACCTACGGTGCATTGCGTAAAGCTCAAGCAGACGAAGAGCGTGGTATTCTTGCCGCACGTCTCGGTCTTGGTAAAGCACAGGTTGCCAAGGAAGAAGCCGCTGAAACTCGCGAGGCGAATAGGCTGTACAGAGAAATGGGTATGTCTCAACGTCAAGCAGAACAGGCGTCAAGAGAGCTTGCTTTAGCTAGAGATGATTACAAGCAATACAAAGATTCTTTATATAAGCAACTAGAGAAACGATTCCCAGTCGCTATGCCAAATAATCCTGAATACCAAGCTGCTGTACGGGCTATTGAAAATGATTCAGTCTTGAAAGAATTATATAGAATTGCTTATCCGAATCTTGCAAAAGGCGCACCATCTGGTTCAAGCGCTGAAACCAAGCCTACAGAAAGAAAACCATTATCAACATTTAACCGTTAAAAAGGTTATTCATGGCATTTGATATACAGGGCGCCCTGAAAGAAGGATACACCTTACCTGAGATCGTTGATTTTTTAGGTGGGCAAAAAAAGTTCAATGTTGATGGCGCTCGAAAAGAGGGATATTCCGATCAGGAAATTTTAGACTTTTTGTCTCCGCAAAAGAAGTCTGGACTTGGTGCCGCTTTCCAACGTGGTGCAGAGCAAGTTGCATCTTCTGCTAGGACTGCATTTGAGGCAGCCACAGAAGGCGACGTAGCCGCCGCTAAAGCCGCTCAAGCCCGTCAAGCAGACATTGATAAGCGCCTAGAACAAGGTGGCAGCTTAGAGCGTTTGATGCAGGTATACCGTGAGCGCGGTATGTTGCCAGCCGCTGGCGAGTTAATCTCTCAAGTCCCAACCGCTATTGCAGAACAGTTACCCAACATTCTGACAACCGTTGGTGGTGCCGCAACAGGAGCCGCCGCTGGATCCGTTATCCCAGGCGTTGGTACTGTAGCAGGTGGTATAGCTGGTGCATTAGCACCCTCCTTAGTCCAACAATACGCTGGTAATATTCAGCGTCAATTACAGACACAGCAAGAGCGTGGCGAGCCAATTGATATTAGCAGCACAAAGGCATTAGGCACCGCAGTTCCACAAGCCGCTTTAGACGTAGCCGCTACATTTATCCCCTTAGGCGCTGGTATGGTTACCAGATTCTTTGGGCCATCCGTCGGTAAACTTTTATCTACTGGCGGTACAGAAGCTGCTGAAAAACTAGCTAAGGAAACATTACTGGGAACGGTAGCTAAAGGTACTGCGGTTGGTATTGCCGCTGAGGTACCAACTGAGGTAACCCAGCAGATGCTGGAGCGTTTACAAGCTGGATTAGATATTACGTCCCAAGACGCCCTCCAAGAGTACGGTGAAACTGCATTTGCTACTGCACTGTTAGGCCCAATCGGTATCATCGGTCGCGTATCCAACAAGGCGGCAGCAGCTCGCCAAGTTGCACAAGCCCAGCAAGATGCGCAAGCCGACAATGAGATTAAACAGATTGAAGTAGAAACGACTGACAATAAGCCAGCCGTTCTTTATGTATCGCCTACTGGTGACGTATCACAGTCTATTGAAGAGTTAAACGAGATTACTCGTATTAAACAGCTTCAAGCACAGCAACAACCTACTATTACTGAGGCTACCACTACCCCTGAGGCAGACCAGCGCGCCATTCAAGAACGCATGGTTGAAGGATTTAGAAAGCAACCAGGCATCCAAAAGATTGAGGCTGACTACCAAGCAGTCATGGCTGATCGCGATAGAGAGCAAGTTGCCAAGTCTGCATTTAATACCATCGTAACACCTGACGTAATCAAGAGTTTTGGCGTAGGCCCAACCGCAAAAATATTTCAAGATACAGACCTGATTAATGCCGACATCTCCAACCCAGACGTTGCAGATCAGGTTCGTGCAAAGCTACAGGCATTTTCTGAGAAGACCACTAGTCAAAAGGTTAAAGACAATATCACCAGTTACTTGGATCGCATTGAGTTTTTGACGCCCAGTTCTATTGAAGAGGTATTGAACGTACCCCAAGAGATCCCAAAAGGCGCAGAAGACTTACAGCAGTTTGCGTTCATTGACAAAGACGGAAAAGTTAAAAGTGTTATTGGCAATATCGTCAAGAAGAATGGTAAGTTGTATGCCAAGTATCCCAAGGGAGAACGTGAGCTTACCGAAGACGTAATGGTAAACCCTAACCCAGATCAGATTGAGTTACTAAAACTATATAAGATTAGGGATACAGAAGCCAAGTCTGAAGACGACTTTAAGAAATGGCTAATGGGCTACGGAATCAAGCCGTCTGAGAGATCAGAGATTGGCATTGAGAAGAAGATTCCAAGCAAATACTTTCGTAATAACGGATACGGTGCAGATGAGTTAGTTCTTGCCGCAATTAACGACGGCATACTAAGCGAAGCAGACTTTGACTTCCAAGGTAGCGTTGGCGGTATTGAAAGCATGCGTGAGTATATTCGACGCGCCATGGCTGGGGAGTTTGTTCCAACCTACAACAACACTGCATCCATGATGAATCTTCGGAGGATTGATGATCGGATTCAGGCGTTAGAAGAAAGTTTGCGTGGCGCACCGGAAGAGGTTGTAGCCGAGCAAGCGATTGAGGCGCAACAAGCACCTCGATATGAGGCGATGATGCCGTCTGATAAGTTTATTCAAGAAGGCAAAGAGTTAGCCAAGGAGATGCGCCAGGCTTTAGACAAGATGGGTCTAAAGAATGTTGGTCTAAAGTTTGAAGAAACAATGACCCGTTTTGTAGACGGCAAGTTAGATGAAGTTACTGGTTCCTACTTTAATAATCTAATCACTGCATCCTTATCTAGCACTAACGTGCGTCGTACTATTAATCACGAAGCAATCCATGCTATGAAGGATCTTGGATTGTTTACGGACGCAGAATGGAAGATTCTATCCAACAAGGCCAAGAGTCAGTGGATTAAGAAGTACGACCCAGACGGTAGCCGTTATGGTAGCGAGCAAATGGATATCCGTATTGAGGAAGCTATTGCGGATGCGTTTGCCGATTACCGTACCCAGCCAGCCAACATTAAGTCTATCTTTGACAAGATGATTGACTTGATGGATATGATCCGCAACTACTTTGCTGGTCGTGGATTCAGAACGGTAGACGACGTATTTAAGCGCGCAGAAGAGGGACGACTTGAGGGTAAACCCGTAGAGCCATCCTTAAAACAAAGATATGAATCTGTTATTAGAACTCCTGAATTTAAGAAATGGTTTGCTGATTCTAAAGTTGTAAATGAAGATGGTAGCCCACGGGTTATGTACCATGGCACAACAAAAAACATTAATAAATTTTTACCAAATCAATTTTTTGCATATACGCCCGAAGCAGCAAACACATATGCGCTTAGAGAAGAAGAAGATTTGGATTACAAACAACCTAATGTAGTGCCGGTTTATATTAACGCTCAAAAAATTGCGACACCAGATGATGTTATGAATTTGGTTGAAAGAATGGGTCTTTATAATGAGCGTGAACTAGATAGTTTTTTATACACTAGTGCATACGATCAAGAATATGAACAAAGAGCAAAATTAGTTATTGCGGAATTAAAAAAACAAGGCTTTGATGCAATAGATCATTATGATTTTGATCTAAATGGCAATCAAATAGAATCATTACAAGTTTTTGAGCCTAATCAAATTAAATCTATTTTTACCAAAAAACCAACAAAAGAAAGCGCCGACATTAGATTTGAAGTTACAACCCGTAAGAAAGTCCGCGCCCCGTTAACTGGTGTAGATCCAGAGTACACAAAGAAACTTTTACAGCAATTTACCGCAGAGAAGGCTACAGTTAAACAGCGCTTTGAAGGATTGAAAGACAACTTCTTTGAACGTATGGTGACTGGCTTATTTGATGAGTTCCGCGCTATCAAGAAGTATGGCATGGATAACTACATGAAGGTTCGTCTATCCAAGTCTATTGATGGCGGTCTGCAAGGACTCTTAGAATATGGTCATGTATTTAATGACAACGGCGCCTTGAACATTGTTCCAAAAACAAAAGGATTGATGAAGATCCTAGAGCCATTAGGAACTGAGGTAGACCAATACCAAATGTGGAAAGCATTGAGCCGTGACGCTAATCTACCCAAAGATAAGCGCTCGTTCCCACAGGATCTATTAGATGGTCGAGATCAGCTAACCAAAGGCCAGTTGAACGGTAAATCCCGTAGAGAGATCTATGAGCAAGCAATCAAGGAAGAGAACGCACTAAACCGTTCCGTATTAAAGGTTGCTTTAGACGCTGGCATTATTGATAAAGAAGGCTACGATAAGTTTGCCAACGACATCTACTACATCCCATTCTACAAAGCCATGGAGAACGGTGACGTAGATTCGGTAATGACCTCATCTAAACTGACTGGTCAATACTTTAGCAAGACTTTAAAGGGCGGTGAGAAGAAGGTTAATGACCTCATGGAGAACGTACTCCTGAACTGGTCGCATATTCTTTCTGCCGCCATGAAGAACCAAGCTGCCGTATCTACGATTAAGACCGCAGAAGATATGGGTGTTGCTAAGGTTGTGAAACCGATTGACGGCAAGTTCCCGCCAAACTCAGTGAAGGTTATGGAGAATGGTAAGACCGTTCATTATGAGTTAAAGGATCCAGACTTAGTGGATGCTATCTCTACGATTAGTTACATTGGGCCGAAGTCTATGTTCTTGAACGTAGCCCGTGAGTTTACTAACGCCCTACGTTATGGTGTTACCTTATCGCCAGCCTATAAGATTCGTAACTTAATCCGTGATTCTATGTCATCGGCAGCTGTATCTCCGTTGTCATCTAATTTGATTGATAACGTCTACAAAGGATTGGCACTTTCCGACAAAGGCAACCCAACCTACATGGCAGCTTTAGCTGGTGGTGGTATCTTTGAGATGGGTGTAGCCCACGAAGGCAACCAAGCCAAGATGATTAAGCGCCTGGTAGATAAAGGCACTGACATTGGGACTATCTTAGATACGCCTGAGAAGGTTAAGTCTATGTTGCCCAAGCTGTTGGAATGGTACAACGAACAAGGTAACCGCTTTGAAAACGCCAACCGTTTAGCGTTGTATAAGAAACTCCGTGAGGAAGGCAAGACTCATTTAGAGGCATCTTTCCAAGCCCGTGACTTAATGGACTTCTCTCTACAGGGTCAGTTCCGTGCAGTTAAAATCATCAGCTCTGTCGTTCCGTTTTTCAATGCTCGATTACAAGGTCTATATAAACTCGGTCGTGATGGTGTGACACCAACCTATCGTTTGATCTATAACACCTTTACCGGCGAAGAAGTAACCGCATCCGATAAGCAAAAGGGGCAGCGCTTTATGGCGATGTCTGGTGCAATTATGTTGGCGTCTATGGCTCTGTACAGCATGTACAAGGATGACGAAGAGTTTAAGAAACGCGAAGACTGGGATCGTGATAACTTCTGGTGGTTCAAGATTGGTGATACCAAGTTTCGTATTCCTAAGCCATTTGAGATTGGTGCCTTGGGTACGATTGCAGAACGTACACTTGAGCAGATCAGCGATGACGGTGTTGAAGGCAAGGTATTCTTTAACCGCCTCAACCATATCCTGATGGATACATTCTCGCTCAACCCAACGCCTCAGATGATTAAGCCGTTGATTGACTTGTACGCCAACAAGGACAGCTTTACTGGTGCGCCTATTGAGTCGGCTGGTATGCAGAATCTATCCAAGCAAGAGCGTATCAATAACAGGACTAGCGGCATCGCTATCGCACTTGGCGGGGTATCAGAAGGCGCAGCTAAGGTTCTGACATTTGATCCGAACGCCCAAGGGTTTTCCCCAATACAGATTGATTATGCGATCAAGGCATACCTTGGCTGGGCAGGCGCTACCGCCGTATCCGTTGCGGACGAAGCAGTTGAGCCGTTTACCGAAGGCACAAAGGTGCGTCCACCCATTATGGATAGACTGGCTATGGGTTTCGTCAAGACAGAGCCTGAAACTCAGTCCAAGTTTATGACCGATTTCTATACCAATAACGCACGAATCCAGTCTGCGTTAGCGGATATGCGTCATTACGCTGAACTCGGAGATGCCGAAAAGGTAGGGAAAATCCTTACGGAACAAGGGGATGACATTGCTCTTGCAAAGTTGTATGATAAGACCTCTAAGCAACTCGCTGAATTACGTAAACAAATGCGGTTGATTGAGAGTAATAAAGATATACCGACAGAGGATAAGAGATTGGAAATGAACCGTCTCAGAATCCTGATGTCGCAGTTAACGGAACAAGTAGAAAGTATAAGGAAGTCAATGAAATAAGAGGAGGATTTATGGCGCAACCAAAGTTGACGCACGAACAGATGCAACAAGCAGTAGACGCCTTTCATAAGACCGGCACTAAAGTAGAAGCAGCAAGATTACTAAAACTTAAACCAGCAACATTTGATAACCGATACTATCAAGCGGTTGAATTAGGTATCAAGCCAACTGTTAAACCGTTTGATAAAAAAGACGATACCGATTTAATTAGTCAGTTAGCGGAAGCAAGGGCTAAGATTCGAACTCTTGAGACCGCCGCAGAAGCTCAAGCAAAAGATCAATTAACCGCAGAATACATTAAAAAGAAAATCATCCAGCTTAAGGATGAACAAATAGACGTCCCAGACTGGGTAGTCAGGCCACCAAAAGAAGAGATATCCGGAGTACCAACCCTATTTGCATCGGACTGGCACTGGGCTGAAATCGTTGATCCTAAGCAGATTGGCGGGGTCAACCAGTACAACATCACCATCTCTCAACAGCGGGCTAGAGCGCTCATAGAGACTGCCATAGACCTATTAAACAACCATCTAAAGAATCCTGAGTATCCAGGTATTGTCTTTGCCTTAGGTGGGGATATGGTATCAGGTGACATCCATGAAGAGTTAGTAGCCACTAACGAAGTCGAGATTATGCCTACAGTCTTAGACCTCTTTGGTGTGCTAAGTTGGTGCATAACTACTTTAGCTGATACTTTTGGCAAGGTATTCGTACCCTGCGTTACTGGAAACCATGGGCGCAACACCCACAAAATACGGGCTAAGGGACGCAATTACACCTCGTTTGACTGGTTGGTATATAACTTCTTAGCCAAGCGCTTTGAGAGCGATTCTAGGGTCAAATTCTTGATTCCTGATGGCCCAGACGCCTACTATCAAATCTTTAACCATCGGTACCTACTGACCCATGGAGACCAGTTTAGGGGCGGTGACGGCATGATTGGCGCCCTAGGCCCGATTATCCGTGGTGACCACCGGAAACGCTCTAGAAACGCTCAGATTGACCAAGACTACGATACAATGCTTTTAGGGCATTGGCATCAGCTGATCCAGCTCCAACGCCTGATCGTCAATGGATCACTCAAAGGCTACGATGAATACGCGAACCAAAACAATTTCCCGTATGAACCACCAAGGCAAGCCTTGTGGATTACCCATCCTGTCCATGGGATCACCTTTAGCGCACCCGTTAACGTTGAGCGTAAGCGCGTAGTGGGGCGTACAGAATGGGTCAGCTGGACGAAGTAAAGAACAGGATTGAGGTAGACCTAAAGACTCTACCCCCAGATGTTAGGGCGTGGGTAGATTTTGAGATCATGGCTAGTAATGCCCATGACATCCGCGTAAACATCCTCAGGAAGCGCCAAGTATTAATGGATAACGTAAGGGTATCTGGGTTCTTTTGTAGCCATACAGACCGCCTATTCGTGGCTGGACTATCCCCAGACTGGGTGCCAATCATGGTGCATGAAACCTGCCACCGTGACCAATACACTGAGCAGATCAAGATTTGGAACGCCACTATCTCTCTTAACGGGGAAGAACACGATCCGTTGACATTGATGCACGAATGGCTAGAACATAAGCGAGAGCTGGGCGAACGTAAGTTACGGGAAGTCTTGCGTGGTGCTATGGCATTAGAGCTGGATTGTGAGCGTCGGGCAGCTAAAAAGATTGACCAGTTCTACCTACCCATAAACCTCAAGGAATACATCCAAAAGGCAAACGCCTACGTCTACTTTTATCTTGCGATGCAACATGTACGCAAGTGGTACCAGCCTGGCAGAGCGCCATTTTCGTTACCTGAAGTATGGACTAAGATGCCTACGGATTTTGACAACGACTACACTAGGTTGCCTAAGAAAGTCAAGGATTTAATTTTGCATCACTCCTATAACATGAGCGTATAGGTAGTAGTAAACTAGTCTTGAGGGGCGAGCTGGAAACAATCAGAACGCCTTTGAACAGTAAGTACGCTAGATCTGTCCACAGCGCCTCTCACTCTATTTTTGGGAACCGGTTGACGGTAAGATATCCGCGTTCAAAAAGTTCTTTAATGGTCGCTTTGTGAGCGGACTCCCACACCTCGACCCTTGACTCTTTCGAGAGTTTGCTACCTTGGTCGATCTCCGCATGGCACCGATAACACAAGGCCGCAATAAGGGCATCACTGCATTTAATTCCGCGACCCTTACCATCTCTAAGCTGATTACTATGCGCTGCAACCACGGTACCGTCGGATACCCCACAGTGTTGACAAGGGAGTTCTCGTACAATTTCTAACAACCTCTTATTTCTGTAGACCATTCCTGACCATATTTCTGATTGCCTCTTCTGCAAAGTCAATCGGCGTCTTTACTTTTGGTGGCATGGTAATGACATGACCTTTGGCGATATGCCAGCCATGATTGTCATCCCGCACAAGCACCCCTTCGTCCAACAGGATCTTAGTGTAGGCTCCTAGCGATGATCTGCTTAGGTTACCTACATTAATATCAATGGTTCTCACCCCTGGGTTCTGAGCTATAAACTCCAGGATTAGCCGCTTTTTCTCCGATCCCCGATCCGTAGTCAAAATATACTGTCCCGTCTTCTAATATTCTATAACTAGGCACATCAGCGCCCGCCAATCTTAATGCAAGTATAGCCTCTTCTAGCCACTCGTCCATAGCGCACCTATCGCTGATTAGGGAACGAGAAACCTTGAATTGGATATGAGCGTATATCTCCACTCCAATCTATAAATACACGGTCTTCAGCAGCTGTCCAACAGCCAATAATGCTACGGTTATCACTTAGATAAGAAAAGGCGACAAACGTATTTTGTGTAGTTGCACAGGGTCTATCCAACAACACAATTTTACCGCCTCCCTGATTGCGCATCTCAGCGATTACTCCTGCTACGGCGTTTAGGGACAATATCGACAATACCACCAGCAACAACTTTTTCATCTTTCAGCTCCTCAATTAACTGATCTGCCATTTGAACCGCCTTCTTCGCGTTACCGCACTGCAACAACGCAAAGCAAGCGGCTAAAAACCTTGCGTGTTCTTTATCTTTATTTTCCATTGTCTTCCAACATTCCTATTCTTTCAATAAGAATATCGCTCAAGCGATCATTGCCTACCAAAAGCATGGATGCCTCCTTGGTTTCTTTGACAACCTTGGCGGCCTCCCGTAAGCCAGCGTTAAAGCCACTGGCATAGGCGTCTTTGTTTTTGAAGGCACCGGATACTGCGTTACGGATAAACGCCGCAGCCTTTCGTTTCTTGGCCATATCGCGCAGCTTATGTACGTCCTCAGCTGGCAAGTAAAGACTATAAGCAATTAGCTTTTCCATTCGTTAAACTCCCTATGTATGCTATTTAATAATATTTTTGCGTCTTCGTGATCTTTAATTTCTCTGCGTGACTTAACATTGAGGTAGGTCTTTAGCCATTCTGTTGCCGCTTCTTCATTGGTTTCCAACAGATATCCTGACTCGTATAGGAACTCCCAAAACTTGGGATCCCTACATAGCATGCCAGCAATAGATACGTACTTGTTGACGGACTGACGCTCCATCGGAGCCTCGTCTTCCCCAAGTCGTACCATGACTACCATATACCTAGACCCAACAAAGTCGCGCATCAGTTCATCCGGCAGATCGTCTGGGTGGATAGCAAGGGTCATTGCATATCCATCTTTGGTCTGCTTGAGGGCAACCTTTACGCCTTCAAAGTTTGGGTACGGTTTATTCATAGAACAAGTCTTCTGCTCTTTGCATACTGCGTTTATCAATGATGACGTCAACCAAACGGCTTTCTAGGTAAGCGCAGATACTGCGTGACTTTTTCAAATCATTCGTAAGCAATGTGTTTTCCCCAGAGAACGAGTCGTTTGCGTCTTTGAGATACTCAATCTCTTCATTGAGTTTGCTGATCTCGTCATACAGACGCTCGGTTTCTTTCATCTCCTTGGCTAACGCCTCTTGGAGTTTTTTAGATAGACCTTCCCAGTCTACTTTTGGTTTCCTTACGCCCATGGATCCTTCTCCTCAGTCTTTGGTGCGGGCGCCTGTTTCTCAAAGGTATCCACTGCCAGTGATAAGAAAGAGTTACCAGTCTTGGACTGACGTTTCCAGCCAGAGATCTTAACTTCAATGCCGTCTTCGTCGTGCTTTTCCATTAGATTACGGAGGTATGAGCGATCCAACTTGATGCTCCCAAAGAAATCAGGTGACTTCTCCGACTTCCTAACAGTTGATGGGAATAGCGAACCTTTATTTAGAAATTCCATGTTTACTTCTCCTTTTTAAATGATTGTCTTACTTCGGTAAATTTAGCCATCATGTTGGAATAGAACTTCTCATCCAACTTCTTGGCCTTTTCAAAGGTGGTACGGTTAACCTTAAAGATATCCAGTACGTCTTCTTCTTTCTCAGCGATTTGCAGCAAGGCATCGCATCCAGCCTTGAGGGTTTCTAACCAGTCTTGGTCGGATCCTTCGCTCTGTACGGTAATCGTCCAGCCTTTAGATACGGGTTTTGCAGTCGCAGTGGTAGCCACGACTGGCTTAACCGCAACTGCCTCAGACTTTTTTGCTGGTTCATCCTTGCCCATAACAGCGTCAAGTGCGTCATGCTCAACGATCTCAAACGCATTAGTCCAAAGATAACGGCGTAGGTATGTCTGCACCGCGCCCAAGTTCTGGACGTCATGGCAACCTTTAAGAGATGCTGATGACATGGGTGACGTGAACATAATAGAGGTGCCGTCTTCTACGTCATTGATCTGTAGAAACGCCATCTCATGGTTAAACGATACGACACCGCATAATCCAACCTTTTGGCAGATCTCTTGAATCGCAGGTAGAAAATCACCTAGTTCAAAGTATTCGTAGCCAGCGAATTTATTTTTACCGGACTTAGATAACTTCGTCCGCTGAAGCATGATCCTAGCTTCTTGCAGCTTTCCATATACACTCATTTGAGTTCCTCTTTATGTAGTTCAAGTTCAATTAATTTTTTTACATAGTGTTCTGCTTTACGCAAATCATCTATGCCGCCTTTTTTCTTCCAGCGTGATAAATACTTTATCGCATTTCCTTCCAAATATCCAATATTATTTGACGCGATATAGTCCCACGTTTGGATCGCTTGGTCTTTGTAGTGGTTTCCACCTACTTGAATATCGTTCGCACTCATACGAATAGCAATCCAAATAAAATAATTAAGGCAGCACTTGTAGTGCATACACTTAGTATGCGGCGCTCCCAAATGTAACGCCTAACCATACGTGGGCAGTAGATCAAATAGGACTGTAGCAACAGCATGTCACTATCCTCTTCTACATACTTCGGTGGCGTGTAGTTACAACCAATTAATACTTTTCCAGTGTTATATGGAATGTTCATCTTTACTCTCCTCTAAGTAAGTTTGATACTGGGTACACCATTTGCTAACCTGACAAAAGTTAGCGCAACGTGTTCTTTCGCCTGGACGGGTTTCTAAGTAGTAACCCTTACCTGCGGCAATGACTGCTTGTTCTGCTTCGTCTCGGTCACTGTGGACGGACTTGGCTCGGACTGCTCCTTCTTTCTTGACCGCGTATGTAGTGGGTTTCTCCCAGCACTCGGCAGGTGTACAGGGCGGTATTTCGGTAGCTGTCTCCGCTGAGAACAAGGCTTCGGCATGGGCGTGAACGCGCTCACGGATAAATCTCTCACGTTCTTCCATTCCCCATAAAGGAATATCCAGTACCGCAACAGGCGCTTCTGGATAGCCCGTCTTCGTTTGCGCATCGCGTCTGCTCCAGTCCCGAATAATCGCCACAATCTTGATTCGACTAACAGGGATCTGCTTAACTCTTTCAACAAGCCAAGCATAAATATTAAGTTGCTGTTCCCACTCGATCTTTTCATTCATCACTCCCCACGCACCAACCGTTTTGTAATCGTTGATCTCGATGCCTTCGTCCGTCACAATCTGCAGATCAATCGCCCCTGAGATATGCCAACCATCTAGTTCTGCGTGCAAGCGTTGCTCAACTATATGGTTCTCATCCCGACCCTGCTCCAGGACATGGTGTACTGCGGTACCAAAGATTGACCACACCATATCGGATACATCTACTTCAATCTGATCTTCGTACTTGGCTCTTAGCTGCACGATCTGTGGGCTATTGATTAGCTCGGTAACAGATAGATGAGCTTTGCCTTTTGTATATGTTGGTCTCTCAACAATGTTTACAAAAGTCTGAGGCAAGCCGTATTTATTTGTAATTATCATAAGTGTGCAAATAGTTCCATGTTGTTATTTAGTTTTGATTGTGGCAACACATATCCAACGCCGTGTCCCAAATCGCTTTTGTTTGATTCTAAAAATATTTCCTCTTTTTTTGCCCAACCAACCACATCTCCGCCGTCGTCGTCCACAACAACTAAAACATAAATATCACATGGTTCATATTGTTTTTTCAATGTACACAACAATTTCCCAGTTTTATATCGTGTTGTTTTTACGTCAATTGAACGACCTTCTCGTGACTCCAAGTCTTGACCTCCGCTACGAACACCAATAGTTAAGTCTGGACAAAGATTAAATAACTTTGCCACGCAAAATTCTCCAACCATCCCGTCCATATCTACAACCCATGGGTTTTGATCTCCCATTTGTTGATCTTCTACATTGTTCCTAGCAGTAGTGCGACGCATGATGCCGAGCATCCTACATATATGCAATTCAGACTTGGTTAAATCAACCCTCATTTTTCTCTAACCATTCCTTGAGTTGTAGAGCAGCCACGATCAATGCGTTCAGATGATTATGTGGGTTCTTCTTATGAAGTAACGCTTCATCCAGCTTACGCATACGCTGTTTCATTTCCAGTGTTTTCTGGGCGTAATCAACCATCTTAGCGGCCATAAGGCATGTACCCCCGACGATTACCGTCATTGTCAAAGTAATTGAACGTGCCATTCTGATTAGGTACTACGTAACCCTGACGGTTGCCGTCGTTATCGTAGATACCATTACGGGAGTTCCAGTTGTACTGGCTATTGTTCCAGTTGTACTGAGAGTTATTCCAGTTGTATGGCGAGTTCTGAAAGTTGTATTGCGAGTTGTTCCAGTTGTATGGACTGTCATTCCAGTTATATGACTGAGCGCTAACGCCCGTGCTGACTAACAGCAATGATAAAAGTAACTTCATGTTTTCTCCTCAATTAAAGTAAACAACTAATCCTGCTAAATAAAACGCTACTGCTACTGCCTCTACTAAAAACAGCGGGGTGTCTTTTTGTAACGCACCTGCCACTGTCCATAATCCACTACCTACTAAACTTAAAACTACATTGGCTGGGTAAATATTAAAACTTGTAAGTGCGATACCTGCCAAGCAAAGTATTGTACCCATCCACTTTAAATAGTTCATTACTCTCTCGGTAATTGCCCACTAAAGTTATAAGATCCAGTATGACTGAAACTTGCCCAAGGCGCACACCAAACTTTAAAACCGTTGTTTCTAGCCAACTTACAGAAGTGATAATCTTCTGACAACAGACGATTGCTTTCTTCGTCAATGCTAGTGGCAAAGAACTCTTTGATGATCTTTGGTTTGCGTACTGTATCAACTGCGTGATACATGTCGTTGGTATAGCTCGGCACCTTATCAAGCATCTCTTCAAATACCTTACGCTTAATCAGCATGAATCCTGTACCGCCGTTAGCGATCTCGATTGGGCTATTGATATCACCCTTCTTGCTTTCCTCACCATGGGCTAGGTTAACCACGAACGCGCCTGTATGGTGTTGTAGTTGATCCGGTGGCACACCCTTCTTGACTGCCTCGGTTACGGCAACCCAGTTGATCTCTTTCTTGGGATAGATACCGCAGATGATGTCCTTGTCGGCATAAACCATGCGGGGTATGTCGTTAGGGTTAAACGCAATATCTGCATCAATAAACATCAGGTGGGTAGCATCTGTTTCCAAGAAGTCATAGGCTAGACTATTCCTGGCACGGGTAATCAGACTCTCGTTCATCATAAAGCTGAAGTACATGAGCATCTGGTTCTGACCGCATACGCCTACCAGCTGCATGACCGCTGAGGCGTACATACCGGTACACATACCACCATACATGGGTGTAGCTACAAATAATTTAGCTACGGGGTTTGCGTTTTTTTGTTGCATTTTGCTGTTCCTTTTTCTGTTTAATGTATTCCAATAAAATGTGTTTAATTCCTGCATCAACCAATACTTCCAGACCTTCTGCATCAAAAGTAACTACCGCATTTGCAGATCCGTCTGGGTTCTCGTCAACGATCTTTAACTTAATTTCCACGGTAATGGCTCCTTATATGCTTGTTTCATCTTTTCGTTTCCTTCCTTAAACATGTCATGCAGTCTTGCTGGGGCGCGGTAATTGACGGTCGCTAAACCAGTGCAACCAAACGCTGGTAACTGAGTGCTGGCAGCTTTGTAAAATGGTCGATCTTGTCCCCACTGGCCATAGAAATGATGCGCGACATGAACCAAATATTCACGCTTAAAACAGTAGCAGTTAGTATCGACAAAATTAAGAGTGTGATCGTAAAAAGTTGGTGTTCTGCCCAACGATTCACAATCATCGTCACAAATGTAATTGCCCTCTTCATCACAGATTCTCCTCAAGCTGTATGACCACATTAGGTCTTTGCTTTTTATTTTATTAATCATGGTTTCCACATGATTAGGTTCAAACCAATTATCCTCATCCAAGAATAGAATGAAATCAGCGTTTACCATTAGAGGCATTGCAGCATAAACTCGATGCCCATACCAACCATTAGCGCCTACGTTTTCGGGTAGGGTTATTGATCTTAGTTGTTTGGTAACACCATATTTAAATAAGTCCCCATATGCCTCCAGCTTTTCCCAAACATCGTTGCCATCCACTATTATTAGGTGTTCAGTCTTTACAGTCTGATTAGCAACACTTTCAACCGCACGCTTAACCGTATCTTTCCCAGTAGTCGGGGTAATTACCATGGCTCTCATATTGTTGTAATCCTTTTCTCATCCAGCATGGCATCTGCTAATTCATAGGCGCGTTGAGCAGCCATCTGATCCCATGTCTTACCTTCGGGGATGTCAAAACGCCAGTCGCCGGCGCAAATGCCAGTCATAATTCGTATGGCAAACTCATCTCTTTGGTTCATATTGCGCCTTTGGAAATTGACGGTTATGCGTTGGAACCGTTGGGTACACTGGAAATACTGGAGGAACTTTCATTTTTTTAACCTTCCCCAAATCTCTGATAAAGGCATAGACCTAATCTCTTGCCAGCCAATGTAAGTGCAGGCAAACATAATGAATACAAAGAAGCCAAATACCAGCATAAAAATTACTATGGCAACTGTTGCAATAAACAACATCAACAAATTAACTATGGTCGTAATCATATTCTCCTCACGTTATCGCACGACTTACAGATACTGCATTTATTAAAGTTTGGTTCTTCGTTCCAAGCCATTATCTGCGCCAGCTTTTCACCTTGCATCATCTCTTCGTAGGTCTGCTCTAGTAAATTGCCGATGATATGTTTTAGGTCATAGTCCATACAACACAGCACCACATCGCCGTTGGGTAATAACACGTTACGGTCAAAGAATGGGGTTGATGCGCAAGTCAAGGCAAACTCATGGCGCGGAGTCTGCATAACTACCTGACCTTTTACTTGTTCAGTGTTAAGGCTATCTGCCCGTGTATGACCTACCCAACCAGGCAACTGACGGACATACCGCTG
>JACCDJ010753232.1_pt1 | contig 16077 bp, 11 predicted proteins | sample 7444481 | NCBI WGS metagenome assembly JACCDJ01 (sample SAMN15323435, study PRJNA562643) | freshwater metagenome | isolation source: river surface water | place: USA:Blue River Watershed | collected 2017-08-15 | reverse complement strand
ATATATTTCAAAGAGACACTACAGATGGATTTGTTTATGACTGGGTCAATGGAAACCTAACCAAAGAATATTTAATCAATGGGTTAATGGGTCGTTTTAACATCATGTCGTATACCTACGGAAACAAAGCAAACACAGTCAATACCGGAGATTTCTGGAACGATGGCATGAAAAGTGCGAATTTACCAGAAAGCGCTTTGGAACCCAATTATGAATATAAATACACTTATACAATTGAATCCGATGGATTTATCAGTGAAGAATTAATATCTGTTTCAAGCCCTGGCGGTTCGCCATACCGCTATGAAAAGAGGGTTTATACACGCTAAAACTTTATTCAAACTTACTTTTTTCAAAACCGGAATCTCATTTGATTTCGGTTTTTTTATTTTATGAATGCCTTCAGGCAACTTTTTTCCATAATTTGCATTATCTCATTATATGCGGGAAGTGCAACTCTCTGAAATAAAAAAATGTCAAACCAATGATGCCAAAATCATTGGTGATATTTTCCAGCGCTTACACCCTTCCCTCATCAGTCTATGTTATCGATATTTAGGAAATACAAGCGATGCTGAAGACGTTGTGATGGTTTCATGGATGAAGGTCATTCAAAAGCTCAACTCATTTCAATACGAGCATCCTTTGAGTTTTTATGCTTGGCTCAAACGCATTTGCATCAATGAGTGTTTGAATTTATTACGGTCGAGAAATAATTTCAACCTTGTGGCCATTCACCAATTACACGAAAGTGATGAGCCTCATAAAGAAGACTTCTCACACATCGACACAAAAACTTTACTCAATATTATCGCACAACTACCAATTGGCTATAGAACTGTCTTTAATCTATTTGCTATTGAGGGACATTCACACGCTGAAATTGGGTTGATGTTAAACATTAGTGAATCAACGAGTAAATCTCAATACCGAAAAGCTAGAATCAACCTCATACAAACGCTTAAAAAATTACAAATTGAACCAAGGCAAAATGAAAAATAACGAGGCATATAAGAGAATTGAATCACATGATCAATATCCTTCTGGGTTTTCATCAAATGTAAAAACACAAAGAAAACTCATTGAGGATTCTGTGCGAGCAGTTGAGAAAAAACCAATCATCTATTTTTCAAAACCATATCGTGTTGTTGCTGCTTCAGCATTGCTCATTGCCCTGTCCATTTCGGGTTATTTCATGTTGAAAACAGATACAAATCGAACCAAATATTTTGTTAAAACCGAAAAAATCAAAAGCGAAAATACCATTGAAAAACAAAGTGATCTAATTCAAACACCAGTCATAAAAACCAACCATAACAATTCAAAATCACTACAATTTAACAAAACCCAAATGGAGGTAGATACTATGATAACTCGCATTGATGAGTCTGCAATCATTGCATTTCAATCTGACACCCTTGTCCCTCAAAAAGAAAAACCAGTAATTGCCGAACAGCATTTTTTCGCTAAAAAACAACGCATTAAAGAGTTCAATTTCGAAGCAAGAACAATCGCTCCAGCCTCAAAAAAACAAAAAAACATGGAATTTTTTGTTCTGAAAGATGGCCAATTTAAAATCCTTTCAAAAAACAAAATGAAACAACATATCATTCAATATGAATAACTTAAATCACAACCTGAAACATTCAGAAAACATGAAACACATCAAATCAATCTTTTCCATTTGCATGCTAAGCTTTCTACTTTGTATGACCCCAAAGGCCAAAGCCCAAAGTTTCGACATTAAATCTATTCAAGCTAAAGCAAGTTGGGATTTTCGTGCTCAATATAGGGTTGTATTTGAATCTCATTCTTTAAGAGTCATTTCTCGCTATGATTCATTTATCCCGGCTGTTATAAATTTATTTAACGACTTTCAGCAAAGCAATATAAACCTCGATTCTATTCCAAGTCCTATCAACATCCACTATCTTATTTTCAACAATGGAAAACGCAAGTTAACCATTGAAAATCCTGAGTATACAACGCAGGCAATGAACATTGAAAGCGAATTGGAAAAAAACAGTGACAGTTTACCGGGGAATGTGATCCATATTTACGATTTCAAACACCAGGTGAATATCCATATTTATGTTAAAAGTCCTTCAAATTTCAAGAATGTTCATTTGATGGCAATCAATTATCGGGATTCAATACTCAACTTATCGAAAGTTGAACTAAATGCGCTCAATAAAAGATTGGATGAAAATTACATCTCAGCATTAAAAACACCTTATTATAACTACTATCATAATTTCAAGAAATACTTAATTGAAACTGTAGAACCCTACGATCGCCAAACTATTTCAACAAATTTCAATTTTTATAGTTACGAAGGACATCCAAAGCAACTGATTGAAAGAAATTCACTCGGTTATGAAAGTCATTTCGAGGGACCAATTTGGTTTCATGGGAGCTTAGGAATGATGGAAAAGAATATGTGTTTAACAGAAAATGTTGAGATTCCATTGTATACAAATTTCTCAAACGATTTACCAAGATACATTTTTTACACTAATTTGGGAATTCTTGGATTTTCGGAAAGGCAAAATACCGAAAGCAATTTAAACAAAATAAGCACCTTATATGAAACACTTTTGGGTATTAAATTTACCAATTTAAATCCTAAGTTAAAATCATCGAATGACTTCAGGGTTGCGGGTTTTGAGTTTGGACGATTCTTTAAAACCGAGAATAATAAATCAACATTGTTGCCAACGGATGGGTATGTATTCAAACTTTACAGGCAATGGGGCAATATTAGAATCAACGCAGGATTGTATCAAAGCCAAATTGGGAGCAAAGAAAATGGCACGGCGGGTTTGATTACTTTCCAAATATTTGACTTTTTGAAATTTTAAATTAGATATTAAAATGAACTTTGGAAGCAATTTTAATATTGAGATACGGAACAAAATCTATTTCAAAATCCACATTTAAACCCTAATTTTGAAGTTTTAAAACCTTCAATCCTTTGAAAAAAGTTATTTCATTCTTGGCATCAACCTTTATAGTCGTTTTTGCATGCAAAGCACAAGTGGGCATTGGTACAAATACACCATCTAATTCTTCACAGCTTGATGTTACATCAACAAATAAAGGAATTTTAATTCCGAGAGTGGCATTGACAGGATTAAATTCGGCTTCTCCCATAACTTCACCCACAACTTCATTACTAGTGTACAATACTGCCACAGCCGGTACAAGTCCCTCAAATGTAACACCAGGGTATTACTACTGGAACGGATCGGCCTGGGTAAGATTGGATGACAATACCACAAACCCAGGAACTTTTGAATGGAACTTTGTAAAGGGCAATCCAACCGGAGGTTCTTTGGGCGGGACATTTGTTGGTGATGCATCTTGGAAAATAAACAGTTCAACGGGTACCTTTTACAACGGATATGTTGAACTTACAACAAACAATACGACTAAAAATGGGAAATTGTATTGGCAGCAAACCATAGATTGGAGTCAGCCATTACACATTTCTACACAACTTTATGCTGGAGGTACTTCAGGTGGAGCTGACGGTAACTATGTATTTTGGGGCTGTAGTAGCGGAATGGTTGCAACAGCTGCAAATCATGGCACAGCAACGGGTGGTATTTCTGTTTTCTTCGACGAATTTGGTACTGAATCGATATTGGTTTTTAAAAATGGCGTTCAAATTGCAGAAATTTATCCGCACAACACACTCGACAACGGCATTTGGCAAACATTCGATTTATACTTTGGCAAAAACGCAGACGGAACTCGGTTCTTAGACATCAAAATGGATGGCAATTTTATAGGTACCGTAGACATTGGTTCAATCACTGCTGGGGGTAACTATTTCGGAGTTGGAGCATGGACAGGAAGCGTATCAAACCAACATGCTTGCCGAAGATTGCTCATTGAAAGTGCAAATGGCGTAGGAAGATAGTCATCATCAAAAAGGCTATTTCAAATGAAATAACCATTTTATTCATTGACTTTTATTTCAGATTTTTCATAGTTGCTTCTATACGAGCAACGGTTTTCTGAATGTCGCTTTGAATTGCATTCAACCTTGTTTGACTTGAGGCTATCGACTGATCTGCTGCAGCCACTAAAGGCCATTGATTGCTACATGAGGAAATTGTTTTCATTCCTCTTGTTTGCGTTTGAAATGTATTCAATGTTGTTTGCAAATCTGCTTTCACTATTCCAATATTCTTTTGATAATCATTTAATTTTAGAAAATCGGATTTTAAGGCATTGCATTGGTTTGCATGAGTGTTTTGAAATTTGGCGACAACCTGATTCATTTGATCATCGTATTTTTTCAATTCTTGAGAAAAAGATTGTTCTGAATTTGAAAGGCCAGCAATAGACTGCTCAAATTTACTTTTGTAGGCAACAACATCCACCATTTGAATATTGGGAATCACATTTTTAGAGACAAAATCTGAAAAGGATTGAGCCTGTTTTACAGTTGATTGTCCTTTTGCTTGTAAATCTCCCATTTTATTTTTGATATTTTCTCGAGTTTCCTTAAGCTGGGTATATTCCGGAGTACCTGAAACAATTTTATCTTTTCCTTGAGTGTATTTCTGAAAGTTTGAGTATTCTTGATTCAATTGAGCTTTTAATTGATTCACCTTAGCCATATCTGATTGCAAAGTTGCATACATCACATCTGATTGCTTCATTGCCTCTGGTTTTGTATCGCACTGAATTCCATTGTATTGAGATTGCAAATTGAGCATTTGATTTTCGAGTTGATTCAAACTATTATTGGCTTGATTGATAGATGATTTCAAACTTTGATCAACCTGAGATGTAGTGTAATAGACAGTGCAACTACTGAATAACAAACAAGTAATTGCAAGCAACAAAAGACGATTTATAATTTTCATTTTCAATAATTTAAGGTTGCAATTTATTGATTTTTAACAAGAAATAAAATCCATAATACAAATTATAAATCATGTGTAAAATGATCCAAAATAATTTTATCTTTTTCATGTTCTATGAATTTTAAATATGCTGACATCACAGGCCCCAATTTCTTACCCTTCGGCCAAATTAATTTCCATGTACTGATGATTGGTAAACCCTGAATTGGAATAATTTCCAATTGATTTAAAAAAAGTTCATTTTTAATTCCAATAATGGGCATAATTGAGTACCCCAAACCAGCAACAACAGCTTGTTTTACCGCCTCATTTGAAGTTAATTCAATTTTCTTATTCACTTGAAGTCTATTTGATTGAATAAATTCTTCCATAATATATCGGGTAGCAGAACCTTCTTCCCTAAAAATCAATGGTAGACTTTCCATGATCAATGCGCCTTTATTTGAACCCAATTCAGATTTGCGCTGAGGGCTTCCAACTAAAACCAATTGATTTTCCAATAAATCTACAAATTCTACTTTATTTAAATCGGGCATTGTGGAAACCAATCCAAAATCTACCTCATTCAATGACAAATGTTCTGCAACTTTCGATTTATTTGTAACGTCCAAAATTAAATTCACACCAGGATTTTGTTTAAGAAATGACCCCAAAAAGTATGGCATAACATATTTCCCAGTCGACACTACAGAAATTTTTAGTCGCCCCGTCAACTGTCCTTTGAATGACATTAATTTATCATTCATGGCAGCAGCATCCTCTAATATTTTTTCTGCCACCTGTGCAATTTCATATCCAAATTCAGTAATATAAATTCTTTTGTTAACCGTTTCTGTTAGAGGGATTTCGAACTGTTTTTGAAAATTTTTCAACTGAATAGAAACCGCAGGTTGAGTTAAATGTAACTCCTCCGCAGCTTTTGTAATATTCTTGGTTTGAACAAGTTTATGAAAGATTCGCAATTGATTTAGGGTATAGTTCATAAATATATTTTATAATCTTAATTACAAATATATATTATGTTTTATGAAAAACAACTTTCACATTTGCTACAAATTAATTCACCTAAAAACAAATGCTTATGACAAAAAACTACGATTTAAAACAAAAGCTCGCAAAAATTCTATTTCTTTTAGGAGGGGGACTTCTGATGGGAATGGGAAATTTGAGTGCACAAATTTCGGGAACAGTTTCAGTTGGAACTGGAGCAACTTACACAACATGGGAATCATTGGCCTCAGCAATTTCAACGTCAGGAATTGGCACAGGCGGATTAACCGTGAATGTGGTTTCAAATTTAACCTCAGCAAATTTGGTTAGTTTTTCTCAAAACGCAACCAACCCCACAAACGCTTCAAAACAAATTAAAATCAATGGAAATGGCTACACTTTTTTCAATTCAAATGCAAGTGCTGCATTTGATTTTAACGGCATGGATTATGTTACACTTGAAAATTTAACAATCGACAAAACTGGAACCTCAGCGGCACAGTCGGTCATGATTTTTAGGGCTGGCGCAGATTACAACACCGTTGAAAAGTGCACATTGCAATATTCAGCAATAACCACAGGATCAACAACTGGAGGAGCCTACATTGCATTCAGCAATTCTACAACTTCCGTATCAACAAACAACACCACAATTCACAACGGAAGTTACAACAGCGTTAACAATTGTTTGATGAGAACCACAAATGCTGGCGCACCTGGTCCAACCTTTGGAATCACAGTGAGAGGAGGTACAAGTATTTACAACACAACTCCTTCTAACAACAGTTTCACAAATAACAGAATTCAAAATTTCTTCTTTTATGGCATTTACATGTATTACACAAATGGAGATCAATTTTTGAATAATGATATTTCCAGAGACAATGCAAGCAGTAACAATGCAAATACTTCACTTTGGTTATCTCATGCTTATTTCACTTACGGAACCAATAGACCTACGCGAATTGATGGGAACAATTTCCATGATTTGCCGTTTAAAGGTGCAACTACAGGATCAACTGGCGTTGTTTACGGATTTTATGGCTATTACAATTACGGTAATGCTTCTAATTATTTTTCGTTGTCGAACAATACTTTTACCAACATCCTTTGCAATACCACCAATTATACAACTTTTATGTGGTATAACTACTGGGTGAATATGAGTGGAAATAAAATACAGAATTGGAGATCTCTCGGAACAGGTGCACATTATGGTTTCTATACATATTATACCTATAACGACTTTATCTTCAACAATAATATTTACCGCGACAACTTCACAAAAGGCACTACTTATTTCACATATCACTATTTCCCGACCACAATCACTGCCAAAGGAAATAAGTTTTGCAATAATTCCACAGCCGATGGCGCCTCTTCAACAACTTACGGACTGTTTATTTACAGACTAAACAATACCAGTACAATTGATGATATTTCTGAAAATTTAATCGATAGCAATCAAATTGGAGCCACCGGTTATCTAACATATTTATTTTATATCAATGGTAGGATAAACCGAAATCAGATTTCTAACAACAGACTTTTCAATGCGAATAATACATCGGCAGTTGGCACTATGTATGCATTATTCACGCCATATTTTTTAAATATGCAATGTAACAACAATTTAGTAGTCAACAACTCTAGCGTATATGGGGTCTTTGGATATTACGGATATTCATACGTAACGGGTGGTTTAAAAGCTGAATTACGCCAAAATACCATCCAAATTGATGGGTCAAAATCAACATATGCTTTCCATTATGCATATGGCTTCTATTTTTATCCTTATTATCATACAGAATTGGATGTTGCCGGCAATATCATTGATATTCAAAACTCTTACAGCGCATACCCTGCCTATACGTTTTGCCAAAATGGAACATCGGCGTACAAAAGATGGGATTACAACTCATATTTCGTAAAAAGCGTAACAAATCAATATTGGTATAGCAATGCTGGAAACACAAACGACTTTAATGGTTGGAAGTCTCAAGGATTTGCGGGTATTAACGAATATTTCACAAATCCAGAGTGGGAAAATCCTTCAAAAAACAACTATCGTTCTAAAGCCTTTGAAAATCAAAACAATGTACCACAAACAAATTCACTTTGGCCTCTAAACCCAGTAAACAATGGCTTTGACTTATCAGGAAATAAAAGAAATTCAATTAAATCAGATAGAGGTGCTCTTGAGGGATATATGAATATCACCAATTCTGGTTCTGATTTTTCATTAAATAGCAACACATGCTCAGGCACTCAAATTGGCGCGAATATTTATGTGAAAAATACATATTCAGATACAATTTACGGTTTCAACGTTGCTTATTCTGTAAACGATGGTCCTAAAACCTCTCAATTTGTTTCTACCCGAATCGTACCCGATAAAACAGAAAAAGTAGAGTTTGCAATACCTGTAAAACTAAATGCGATTGGAAATTCTGTAGTGAAAATATTCTTAGACGCCTCTGATGATTTACTATCCGACGACTCTTTGAAGTTTAGCACTATCGTTTTACCTGCACCTGGCGGTAGCTTATTGTCGGCTTCAAATAAATCCACAAAAGCACTTTATCAATCATCCAAGAAATTTGATATTACCGTTTTGAATCAACCTATTTTTTATGATTTAACTGCACCAAGAAGTTACAATAACCAAGATTTTAATGCTAGCACTGGAACTACCCAAGGTTGGCAAGTATCAGTGGCTGCCTATACTAAAGGCAATAGAAATGTAAATGGTGCAAATTTCACAGCCCCTTCTTCAACAAACAACTTAGAAGTTAACTTCCAGACAACCGATTCCACTTTGGAAGACACAATGATTACCTTAGCAATTAAATTTACAGATAATGTAAATGGTTGCGACACAATTATAAAACGCGACATTCTCATTTATCCTTCAATTAAACCATTATTCAACATTCCTGCTAAAATTTGTGATGGTGATTTGGTTTTGTTTGAAAACAAATCTAAAGTAAGATCTGGCTCTATGGAATTCCATTGGGAATTTGGAACAGGAAATTTGGCAGATACAAGTAACGCACCAGAACCTGTATTTCAATTTCCGGCCAAAGGCAATTATTCAGTGAAATTGATTGCTAAAACCTTACCATACGGTTTTGCCTTTTCTAAATCAGTCAACATTTCTGTCAATGAAATTCCAAATATTCAATTCACAAAAACCAATGCTTGTGAAGGTCAATCGATTACTTTCACTAACAACACCACACCGAGCAATGCGTTAGTGAATTGGGACTTTGGAAACGGCACGAAATCAACGAAATGGGCACCTCAAACAAATTATAAAAATGCAGGGACTTATAATGTAACCTTATCAGCCAATTTAAATGGCTGCAACGCTGTAGCTTCCCAAAAAGTGTATCAATTTGATCGACCTAAATCGAACTTTGCACTAAAATCTGGTGTTTGCGACAATCAAGTCTTTCAATTTGATAACTCTTCTTTCATAGGCAATGGTTTAATTGGAAGCTACTGGGATTTCGATGACAATAGCAATATTTCAACCGAAAGAAATCCTTCTCACCGTTTCAGTTCTGCTGGAACTAAAAAAGTAAAGTTAGTGTCGGTTTCCGAATTTGGGTGTTCGGACACAATGACCAAATCAGTTTCTGTTAAAGAAAGTCCAAAAGTTTCTTTTATCAATTCTGCATTGTGTTCAGTGAAACCGACAACCTTTACGAATACAACTCCAACCGTAAATGGTGCAGTTGCAAATTACAAATGGGATTTTGGCGATGGAAACATGAGTTCAGTTGAATCTCCAACCCACGATTGGAAAGCTAAACTTGGTCCTAAAAACGTCTCTCTTACAATTGAATTAGACAATGGATGTAAAGAATCTTTGAGCAAATCACTCATTGTTTACACTCAACCTAAACCTTCTTTCCAAGCTAACGACGTATGTTCTGGTGAATCTGTTGTTTTTGTGAACAATACAACATGGGCACAAGGCGAAATTTCTTACAAATGGGATTTTGGAGATGGAACCATTTCTACGAATTCAGATCCAAGTAAGAAATACGTGACCAATGTAACTCTTACGCCAAATGTTACATTGTATGCATACATTAAAAATGGCTGCGCTGATTCTATCACACAAAAAATTGTGATTAACGAAGCTCCTAAAACCTGCGATTTCATGGCTGAACCCGATTATGCTTATGGTTATTTTGGATTCAAAGTTCAACCGATTTCAAACAATGGTGTATTGGGCGGACAATCGAACGTAGACTATTTGTGGCAAGTTGACGGTGGCTTAGGAACAAAAAAAGCAACTGGTAACGATGCATTCGCTCAGTTCAATGGCCAAGGCGATAGAATTTACAAAATCACCATGAGAGCAACAATGGCTCAAACTGGTTGTGAATGCACAACTTCAAAAACATTCACGATGAACCGAAGCAATAACAAACAACTAGATGTTGTGAAACCTACTTTCAAACCGAACCCTTCTAATGGTAAAATTTATATTGAGGGACTTTTGGCCGACAACAAGGAAGTAAAAATCTCAATTTACAATCTTGCTGGGCAATCTATTTGGGAAACCACAACTTATTCAAATGGTCAAATCAATTTAAATATCGAAACTATTTCTCAGGGAATTTATACAATTCTTGTAGATCATAATCAAAAAACCTACAAAGAGAAAATAGTAATTTCTCAATAAATAGTATATAGTTTTTACAATAGAGTTGTCACAAAAAAGGAGTTTTCTAATGAAAACTCCTTTTTTTATTGATTTTCGCAAAATGCAAAACCCAATTTACGGGCTTGCCTTAAACTCCTTGTAAATTCTAAACTGAACATCAACTAAATTTGTAAAAACCCATTCTTTATGAACAAACTATTCATTTTATCAGCTGCGGTCTTCGCGCTTCTTTTTACAGCATGTGAAAAAGATACTAGCGAAAATGCTACCAAAAATAGTAAAGACCGAATTGTGCTCAACGACTCACAAATTTTGTATCATTATTATGCACAATATTCAAGAGACACCAATGGTGTTGAACACTTGTGGGAAGAAGACTTTTATGAATATGACAATCAAAACAGATTGTCAAAGAAAGTAAGATATTATTACGACCCTAATGGTGTTTTATATGACACAACTAATTTCGTTTACACTTATGCTGGGAATAAAGTTATCGTAAATAAATACAACAACAACAATATCAACTACGCCAGAAACATTTATGTCTTGAATTCTAATAATCTAATCATCATTGATAGTGCTTTTCAAAAAGGATTTTTTAGCACACCTCAATTTTTCAATGAAAAGGAATATGAATATTTGAATAAAAAATTAAGTCGCCAATTTTCAAAAAACAGCCCAAATCAAGATTTATACTTCTGGACAAATGGTAATTTATCGAAAATAGAACGTTATAATAATGGCGCACTTAATCAAACAAAGGTTTTAGGAAACTATTCAACTTTATTGAATAAAAATTACTGTGGCGACTTTTTTTATCATGGACAAAGAAATCGGAATTGGATTTCTTCAGAAGATGGCAATAACCCGAATATTGCAAAACATAATTACATATCAGATTCAAATGGATTTGTTATAGAAGACCTTCTAACAATTTCCGACAATAACGGTAAAGTACTAAGATATTTTAAAGAAATTTACAAGTAACAACAACCAATTTTAAACAAAAAAGGCCCAATAATGGGCCTTTTTTATTTTTTTGATAACCTATTATTTCAAATCATAACGATCTAATTCCATCACTTTTGTCCAAGCTTTTACAAAGTCTTTAACAAATTTCTCTTTTGAATCGTCACTTGCATAAACCTCAGCCAAAGCTCTCAACTCCGAATTTGAACCGAAAATTAAATCAGCACGTGTTGCTGTCCAACTTACTTTTCCTGTCTTTCTGTCTCTACCTTCAAAAACTTCTTTAACATCATCAATTGCTTTCCATTCATTGCGGATATCCAATAAATTCACAAAATAATCATTCGACAATGTGCCAACATTATTGGTAAATACTCCATGTTTTGTTTGGTTATAATTTGCACCCAACACCCTTAATCCTCCAACCAATACTGTCATTTCAGGCGCAGTTAAGGTTAACAATTGCGCTTTATCAATTAACAATGCCTCTGTTGGAACAGTGTATTGAGTTCTTGTGTAGTTTCTAAAACCATCGGCCATTGGCTCCAATACCTCCATCGATTTCACATCTGTTTGCTCTTGAGTAGCGTCTGTTCTACCAGCATTGAATGGAACTTCAATTCCAAAACCAGCTTTTTTAACCGCAACTTCTACAGCAGCTGTACCACCTAAAACAATCAAATCTGCCATCGACACTTTTTTCTCCTTGTTTGATGCATTGAATTTCGACTGAATGTCCCTCAATTTACCCAAAACTCTATTCAATTGCTCTGGATTGTTTGCGGTCCATCTTACTTGTGGTTCTAACTGAATTCTAGCTCCATTGGCACCCCCTCTAAAGTCAGTTCCACGGAATGTTGAAGCAGATGCCCACGCAGTTGAAATCAACTCACTAGATGTTAAGCCTGAAGCTAAAATTGACGCTTTCAATGACGCCACATCTGTTGCATCAATCATTTTATAATTTGCAGCTGGAATCGGATCCTGCCAAATAAAATCTTCTTTTGGAATTTCTGGACCAATGTGCAATGACTTAGGACCCATGTCACGATGTGTTAATTTGTACCATGCTTTTCCAAATGCCTTTGTAAACTCTTCTGGATTGTCCGCAAATCGCTTTGAAATCTTCGCATACTCAGGATCAAATCTCAACGACAAATCTGTGGTTAACATTGTAGGTGCGTGCTTCTTGGTAGAATCAAATGCATCGGGAACCATCACTTTTGAATCTACAGCAACCCATTGGTGAGCGCCTGCAGGACTTTTAGTCAACTTCCATTCAGTGGCAAACAAACTTTTGAAAAATCCTTGACTCCATTTTGTAGGTGTGGTGGTCCAAGTAACTTCCAAACCAGATGTAATGGCATCTTTACCTTTTCCTGTGTTGTAAGAACTTTTCCAACCAAAACCTTGCTCTTCAATTGGAGCGGCCTCAGGTTCAGGACCAACGTGAGAAGCTGGACCAGCACCATGCGTTTTACCGAAAGTATGTCCCCCAGCAATCAAAGCAACCGTTTCTTCATCGTTCATTCCCATTCTTCCGAATGTCTCGCGGATATCTTTTGCCGCCAACAATGGATCAGGATTTCCGTTAGGGCCTTCAGGATTTACGTAGATCAATCCCATTTGCACTGCAGCCAATGGATTCTCTAGTTTACGTCCCTCAGAATACCTTTTGTCTTCCATAAATTTGGTTTCAGAACCCCAATACACATTGCTTTCTGGCTCCCAAACGTCTACCCTACCAGCGCTAAATCCGATTGTAGGAAAGCCCATTGATTCCATGGCAACATTTCCGGTGAGAACCATCAAATCGGCCCAAGAAATTTTGCTACCGTATTTTTGTTTAATTGGCCATAAAAGACGACGTGCTTTATCTAAATTACCGTTATCTGGCCAGCTATTCAATGGAGCAAAGCGCTGTTGGCCGTCTCTAGAACCGCCTCTACCATCGCCAGATCTGTAAGTTCCGGCACTGTGCCACGCCATACGGATAAATAATGGACCATAATTTCCGTAATCTGCTGGCCACCAATCTTGCGATTGTGTCATAATTTTGCGCAAATCAGCCTTCAATGCTTGATAATCTAATTTTGCAAACGCCTTGCGGTAATCGAAATTCGGCCCCATTGGATCCGACAAATTCGAATTTTGGCGTAACACACTCAAATCGAGTTGATTTGGCCACCATTCTCTGTTGGTGTTTCCTTTTTTGAGGGACATTGGTGTCTCTACTGGTTTTGCAGCTTCAACATCTGGTGCCGCCGACGAATGAAAAGGACATTTACCTTTGGCAGGTTCACCTGCATGTGGTTGAGCATTTAGCTTTATTAAGCTTAAAACAAATGCTACAATAATTGCTTTCTTCATAGTTTATAAAAAATTTGTTAATTTCTGTTTGAGTATTCGAAATTACCACCTTACTTTGTTTCACAAAAACTATATTTTCAATACCAATATTGATAAAATCGATGAATATTCACCAATTCCAATACATCCTTGCACTTGCAGAAACGCGGCATTTCGAAAATGCAGCTGAAAAATGCTTCATTACACAATCTACATTGAGCACAATGATTTCAAAATTTGAAGACGAAGTGGGCATTATGGTTTTCGATCGCAAAAAGAAACCGGTAGAATTAACGTCGGAGGGAGTGATCATGATAGAACAATTAAAGAAAATTAGCAAGGAAATTGAACAGCTTTCCGAAATTGCTAAAGAAATTAAAGGTGAAGTTTCAGGCGACCTTTCTATTTCCGTAATTCCTACGATTGCACCGGGTATTTTACCCCTTTTCATCAATGATTTTGCATCAAAATTCCCCAATTTAAACATTGAAGTCAAAGAAGAAACCACCGCAGAAATCATGCGTCAAATTAAATCGAGGGATTTAGACATTGGCATTGTTTCTATACCGCTGAACGATAAAGATATCCGTGAGATCCACCTTTATGATGAGCCTTTTGTATTTTTCGACACCAATTCTACAATCGCGAATAAGGTAGATGCGGCACATTTAGATGTTTCAAACATCTGCTTGTTAGACGAGGGACATTGTATGCGCGCACAAATTTTAGAACTATGCAACATGCAAACCAATCGGCTCAACAATCAAATCAACTTTAAATACAATGCTGGTTCAATTGACAGTTTAATGCGATTTGTAAAAGTAAATAAGGCATCTACATTGCTACCATATTTATCGACTATCGATTTACCAGAAACAGATCTCTGCCATATCCACCCTTTTGAACATCCCATGCCATTTAGATCCATTGGCTTGGTTGTTCATAGACATTTCGTGAAAAATATGGTTTTAGAAATGCTCAAAAAGGAAATTCTCTTGAAAATATCTCCATTAATTGAAACAACCCAATTGAAAGGCAAAATGTTAAGGCCTATATAACATCCATAAAAGCACAAAATAACAATGCCCATTGGTCGTAATTACCTTGAAAATCTGTGAATTTTGTACTACTTTTGTACAGATTGAAATACATCTTTATTTTTCTTTTATTCTTTTCTCCTCAACTTCTGTTTAGTCAAGTCAGTATCGGAACAAATGCGCCCAGCGCATCCGCAATTTTAGAGCTAAATTCGAGTTCAAAAGGTTTTTTACCACCTAGAATTGCTCTGAATAGCATTACCGATGTATCAACTATCAATTCACCCACAACCGGATTACTGATTTACAATACTGCCACAGCGGGAACAGCACCTAACAATGTTTTTCCAGGTTATTTTTATTTCGATGGAACAAAATGGCAGCATCTCTTTAATCCATCATCTAACATTGTAAAAACAACCATTCCAATCAATTCAGCATCTCCATCAGGCACTATTAGCGGAACATCGACCATTAGCAATTGGTCAACTTCATACACTTCAATTGGGGGAACAGTCGAAATCAGAGTAAATTTCACAGCTTTTTCAGGCTCTAACAATAGCCAAGCAACGTTCAAACTATTGCGAGATGGCAATGAAATTGACAATGGAAGTTACTATCTCAATTTAGGCAACACACACACTGTAATGCCCGATTTATATGCCATTTTACCAAACGAAACCGGTTCACATACCTACGCCATTCAAATTGGAACCAATGTAATTGTTGACGTGAACGATATTGCAACAATCACAATTACCGAAACTAAATTTAACTAATGATGAAATCTTTATTCACTTTCGTTTTACTTACTGCAGCAACGCTAACGAATGCACAAGTTGGTATTGGCACAACTTCGCCAGCCGCATCTGCTCAATTAGATGTTACATCGACATCCAAAGGGTTTCTACCACCGCGTGTGGCACTGGCAAACATCAACGACGTTTCTACCATTAGCTCTCCAGCTACAGGATTATCCATTTTCAATACCGCAACTGCCGGAACAAGTCCCAATAATGTAACACCCGGATATTATTATTTCGATGGCACCAAATGGCAAAGACTTTTAAATCCCTCAGGAATTACTTTCAAAAAAACAATTTTACTCAATTCAGCAGTTCCAACATCTAGTTACTCAGGACAAGCAACTATTAGCGAATGGTCTGCT